>Ga0302313_10000438_pt1 | contig 37362 bp, 35 predicted proteins | sample III_Palsa_N2_2_FD_200454 | JGI IMG/M metagenome (GOLD analysis project Ga0302313, IMG submission 200454) | Peat permafrost microbial communities from Stordalen Mire near Abisko, Sweden - III_Palsa_N2_2 | ecosystem: Environmental > Terrestrial > Soil > Palsa > Peat permafrost | place: Sweden...
AGCCGGCAAACGGGATATCGGTAATGCCGACCAGGCCGATATGGCTGTTCTCGCCATCGAGCAAACGGCCTGTCACTGGCTGGTCGACGTACTGGAACCAGTGCGCGCCGACGATATCGGGATTGCTGGCCGCGGCAGCAACGAAACGTGCATAGGCCTCGCCACGCTGCTGCTCGTTCCACACCGAAACCACGCCCTTGCCGAATGGGCCACGGTCATCCGAGCCGAAATGGAATTCGCTGATCAACACTGGCTTGTCCAGCTGCTGCATCGCAGCCGTATCGAAACCGTGTTGAGGCAGGTCGGCGTAGACGTTGAAGCTGACCACGTCGGCATACTGCGCGCAGGCGGCGACGGCTTCGGACGTGTTTACCGCGAAGCGTCCGCCAAGGAACAGATGGTGCGGATCGTGCCGATGAATCGCCTCGGCTACGACGCGGAAATAGGTAGTGGCATATTGCTGCAACCATGCGCTGTAATCTTCGGCGATCGCCGGATGCGTCTCGTCCGGATGAGGCGGAACGAAGCCCGGCGTCTCGAGCATGTCCCACGACGACAACGGCAGATTCCACGCGCTACCCAGCTTTATCGCATCGACATATTTCTTCTTCAACACCGCGATGAACGCCCGCTTGGCCGGACTTTTCGCATCGCCGCTCAAGGTGCCGATGGCCAAGCCCCAGCGCCCTTGTGGACCGATTCCGGCCCACGCCAGTTCGTTGTCCGCGAAGTAGCCGAGCAGCCACGGATCATCGTGCACATCGCTACTCGCCTGCGTCACGGCCTGCTCGGTTGCCTGCACGAAACGCGGATCGAATGGGTCGGGCATGCGGCCCCAGTAGTCGTAGCCAGTGGCGACGTTCGCGTAGTTGCCCGCAATATTTATCGAGCGCGTGTAAGGCAGCCGGTGCGCCTGACCCAATGTCGGATCGCTCCAGTTGCCGATGGTGTTGAAGCCCCACGCCTGCAGACGATCGACGGCGCGCTTACGCCATGCCGCCAACGCATCCTTGCCATCGACGCGATAGAGATTCGCCGCGTAGAAATCAAACCAGCGCCCATGGTCGTAGCCGATACCCTGACTGGCGCCCTGATCCACATGACGACTGTCGCCGCTGCCGTAGAACGGCGCCCATTCGCCACTGGCGGGCGGCAGGTCCTTGAACATGAATTCACGGGCTTCGACATAGCTGCGTCCGCCATCGGCCGCGACGACATTCACGCCCAGCGAAAAGAACGCGTGGCCATCCGGTGTCACCAGCCACCATCGACCCGACGATTTTTGCGTATGAAACCAGCCGGTCTTCTGCAAAGAGACGTCCAGACGTCCACCGTATGTATCGATGTTCTGCAGCGAAGCGCGCGGGGCCAATGCTGCGTTTTCCTGTGCACGCACAGTACGCAAGACCGCGTCGGAATCGATCCGTTCAGGCCACTTGCTGCGCGTAAACTGTCCATAGCGATCGACGATGTCGGCATAGGCATCATGTGATGCGGCGTCACCGACCACACTGTCGATACGTCCGAACAACAACGTCTGCGCCGCGTTGGGCGCCGGCACGCCGAGCTTGATCGCGCCGACTTTGTGCAGGTTGAGCGCACCCTGCACGGTAGTGGCCAACAGCGTCGGCTGGCCGTGATCCTCAAACGGCATCGGGGGTCCTGCCTGCATGCCCTCGCTGCGCGGTGACCATGCATGCAGTGGTATGACCAGTGTCTGCGGTGGTCCCGCCGGCAGCGCGACGACCGCATGCAGATGGCCGCCCGCGGCATCGTCGATATCGACATTGAGCGTGACCGCCCAGGCCATCGCATTCTGCAACTGGAGGCGCAGTTCGCCGCGCGTCGACCAGTCCCACGTGTCGTGCGCAGGCGAAACGATCAATTGCGGTTGTGCGGCCGGCTGAAAGGTATAACGCCGCAGCGGTCCCACGCCCTGCACCGACTCGTTGACTGCGGCACCGTGCACGTGATCGGTTTGAAGACGGATGGCGCTTGACGGATTAGCGAGATCCAGCAGCGCCGTGGATGCATCCGCATGACACGCTGACAGGCCCAGACACGGCAGGCCGGCCAGACACCAGAGAATGGACACCACGCGTTTCACGATGATCAACCTCGTCGAATACTTCGCTCAGTATGCCGGTCTTGCGGCCTGTTCTGCTCAGCGCCGCTGCCATTGTCGCCAGCCGTAATACACCGGCACGCCCATCGCGATGATCAACAAGCTCATGCCGGCGTCGCCAGGTGCATGGATCGCGGTGGCCACGATCACGCTGAACACGGTGATCACGAACACAAGTGGAAGCAGCGGATAGAACGGCACCCGGTACGGCGATGGTTGATCGATGAAATGCCGGCGATACCAGAACAGCGTGGCGATGCCGAACACGTGCGCCAACCACTCGCCTACCGTGGTGTAGTCAAGCAATTGGCCGAAGCTGCCCGACCACGTAAGCACAATGGCCCATAGGCCAAGCGCCGCCAGCGCAATTTGTGGGGCGTGGGTACGTGGTTCGATCCGTCCCGCTGCGCGGAAAAACATGCCGTCAGCGCCCATCGTCTGCAGGACGCGCGCGCCACCGGCAATCGCGATGTTGCAGTAACCAAACGTGGAACAGGCGATGCCCACCGCGATGACCGTGGCGCCGCTCTTGCCGAATACGTGTCGCATCAGATCCGCCGCCGGCGCCTGACTGGCGGCAAGACCGGTATGACCCAGGCCGGTCAGATAAGCCAGGTTGACCAGCACGTAGAAGAGCACGACACCGGCCATGCCCATGCCCAGCGCGCGCGGCAGGGTGCGCTGCGGATTGCGCACTTCGCCGGCCAGGTCGTTGAGATAATGAAAACCACCATAGGCAAACAACACCGGCAGCAATGCACCGAGAAACGCCCACGATGACACGGGATGCGCGGTATCCGGTGCCAGCGCGATGCCCAGGTGTCCGCGTGCCAACACCAGCCCCACCACCACCAATAGCGCGATGGCTCCGAGCTTGAGCACGGTGAAGATGTTTTGCATCAACGCGCCCGCCCGAATACCGAACAGGTTGACCGTGACGATAAAAGTAATCGCACCGACGGCTACGGGTTTCACATAGATCGTCGGCAATCCAACGGCCGCGCAAAAATAGTCGGCAAAAGTGGTCGCCACGGCGGCCACGCTGCCGGGGTAGTTGATCAACGCCATGGTCCAGCCGAACAAAAACGCCGGCAGTTGCCCGAACGCCTCGCGCAAGTAGACATACGTGCCGCCCGCTTGTGGCCGACGTGCGCCCAGTTCGGCGTAACACAACACGCCGGCCAGGGTCAGCAACCCACCGATCGCCCACAGGATCAGTACCTGCGTGCCTGACGAAGTGCGCTCGGCCACGGTAGCCGGCGTGCGGAAAATGCCTGCTCCTATCACACCGCCGATAACGATCATCGTGGCGTCCCAGGTATTCAGGCGACGGACGTAGGTATGGGCGGGTTCGGTCGACATGGCGGCTACCATGCCATTGCACGTACCCATTCGCCTAGTACTGGGCGACATATATCGTTTTGCCTGTGGGCGAGTCGCCCTCGTTGCCGCTTCGGTAGCGGATCGCAACTCGCTGCAACCTGTCGACATCAGTTGCCGCGTCACGCGATCATGGTCGTCCGGAGAATTGACATCCTTCCAGCACGCCGGGACACTGTTGTCGGCATCGCTTCGGGCGCTGCCGGTTCATGGTGCCGTGGCAACCCCACCGCGCCGTCGCCACCGAGGGGTGCTGCAGCGGACATTCCGCCACGCTTGGTAGGCGATCCCATCTGACAAGGGCGCCCCTTTCCAATCTCTGGAGGTGTCGCCATGTCTAACCACTCCGCCGCTCGCCGGCTTGCTCTTGCTACCGCCTCGATTTGTCCCGGTATCCAGCCGGACGACGCTCACCTTGCAGCGTCGCTCGAACGGCTTGGGCTGCAGCCGCGCGTCTGTGTCTGGAATGATCCGGACGTCGATTGGTCGCAGTTCGATGCCGTACTGATCCGTACCATCTGGGATTACTTCGTGCACTACAGCGCGTTTTGCGACTGGCTGGATCGCCTCGATCAACTGGGCGTGCCCACCATCAACGACAGCCCATTGATCCGCTGGAACAGCGACAAGCGCTACCTGCTCGAACTTGCCGCACGCGGCGTGGCGATCATCCCGACCCAACTCGTGAGTGCACCTGAGCTACCCGACGCACTGGCGACCATGTCGGGACAACAGGTGGTGATCAAGCCGACCGTCAGTGGTGGCGCATGGCATACGCTGCGCGGCGTCGTTGGCGATCAGGTATTCGAGCAGGCCGTTGCTCAGCTACCCGTCACACTGGATTACCTGGTACAGCCGTTCATCGCGGAAATCGTCAGCGATGGCGAGTGGTCGCTGCTTTATTTCGCCGGCGAGTTCAGCCATGCCGTGATCAAGCGCCCAGCCCGCGGCGACTATCGCGTGCAGGGTGAGTTCGGCGGTAGCGCCGAGCCGATCCTGCCGAGTGCGGCAACGTTGGCCGCAGCCGATCGCGCGCTGGCTGCGGTCGCCGCGATCGGACATGGCAACCACGCCTACGTGCGCGTCGACGGCGTGATCTGCGACGGCAACTTCCTGATCATGGAGTTGGAACTGATCGAGCCATTCCTGCACCTCGCTTCGCACCCGCAAGCGGCCGAGCGGCTGGCGCTAAATGTGGCCAAACGCATCGAGCACGCCCGATTAGTTCCCGATGACGTCTTCACGAGCGCAGCCACGTCCTAGAATCACACCATGTCTGCCCCACCCACGCGAAAAATTCTGCACATCGACATGGACGCGTTCTACGCGTCGGTCGAGCAGCGCGACGACCCCTCGTTGCGTGGCAAGCCAGTGGCGGTCGCGTGGCGTGGGGCACGTTCGGTGGTATGCGCGGCGAGCTACGAGGCGCGCGTATTCGGTGTGCGTTCGGCGATGCCGGCCATACGCGCCGAACGCCTCTGCCCGCAACTGGTTTTCGTGCCGCCGGATTTCGTGCGCTACAAGACGGTGTCGCGTCAGGTGCGCGAAATCTTTTCACGGCACACCGAGCTGATCGAACCGCTGTCGCTGGACGAAGCGTATCTCGACGTCACCACGACGAAGACCGGCCTCGCCTCGGCTACCGCCACGGCCGAAGCGATCCGTGCGGAAATTCGAGAAGAAACCCAGCTCACCGCATCCGCCGGCGTCGCGCCGAACAAGTTTCTCGCCAAGATTGCTTCGGACTGGCGCAAACCCGACGGGTTGTTCGTGATCCGTCCGCACCAGGTCGAAGCATTTCTCACCCCGCTGCCGGTGGCGCGCCTGCCAGGCGTCGGCAAGGTGATGGAGACGAAGCTCGCTGCACTGGGCATTACTACCGTCGGTCAATTACGCGCTTTTGCGCTGAAGGAACTGGAGCACCGCTTCGGTCGCTGGGGCCGACGGCTCTATGAGTTATCGCTGGGCATCGATGATCACGCGGTACAGCCGGATCGGCTGACCCTGCAGGTCTCTGCCGAAGACACGTTCGAACATGATCTCACCCTGGACGAACTTGAGCCGCATATTCGTCGTCTCGCCGAAAAGGCCTGGGCCGGCCATCAGCGAGAAGCGGGCCGCGTCGCGCGTACCGTCGTACTCAAGCTGAAAACATCCGACTTCCAAACGCTGACGCGCAGCCTGACTCCAGCGAGGCGTCCACTATCGGCCAGCGAACTGGCGGAGCAGGCCTGCGCTCTGCTCACGCGCGTCGAGCGCCCCGCCGATAGTCGTTACCGACTTGTCGGTGTCGGCCTGTCCGGTTTTGTAGATCAGGACAGTTACCGTGCTCAGACTGATCTGTTCGACCTGCCGTCGGAGTGAACGTGTCAGGCCCCAACCTGCAGGATCAGCCTGCGTCAGGCAGCGTGTATTCGAGATCGTAGAAGTGCTTGCCGTCGGCCTGCGTGATCGTCAGCGTACCGACCAGTCCCTGTAGATCACCGGTACCTGAATCAGGTACCACCGTGACCGTCAGCTGCGGCGCCCCGCGCGTCATGATGCCGTTGTGCTGCAACGCGAATTCGCCGTGGCGACCATGCAGCGTGCCGCTGACTTTCTCCAGCGCGACATAGCCGGCCGAGCCTTCGACTGGTGAGCGGGTGGCAAGCATCTGGCCCCTGCCGGTGGCTTCGAGATCGCCACTGTACTGCTTGTCCAGCCCCATCCGGCCGATGCTGGCGTCACCGACGCCCGCCTCCGCGGGCTGCGGCGTCACCTTTACTTCAAACGTACCTTTGGCGTGCATAGGAGCGGATCTCCATGTTTCGGTGCGAGATGGTCGCACCGAAACTGCCTTAGAGCCTGCGCGAGATAGCGAAGAACACCAGGTTACCCAGACCGGTCGCGCCGGCCAGCACGGCGACGAGGCCGGGGGTGACATCTTCCCAGCCAAACCACTGGATCAACCCGAAGCCGAGCGCGATCGACAGCAGCACGATGCCCCAGCGCAGCGAGGAATGGCGCCGGCGCTGCTCTTCGTCGCGCAGTAGCGAATTGACCAGCTCTTCGGAGCCGCCGGTGCTGACCATATGCCTGCGAACCAACGCATCCATGCAGACCTTGATCACGTAGGCAATGCAGACAAACAGGACGATAGGGACCAGTTCAATGTGATTCATGGGATTCCTCCTTTCTTGGGTAGTCAGGGCCATAGATACAGGCTGGCTCTGGACGGTTGCATCCGCTACTTGCAACCGTTACCCCGTTGCGCGTATCCCTTATGCCATGGATGAGATCCGCAGCAACCCGGACCGCGAACTGGTCGACGCCGTGCTGGCCAAACGGCCGGGCGCGTTCGAGCGTCTGATCCGTGAGTATCAAGGGCTGTGCTGGCACATCATTTATCGGATGGTGCGCCACCCCGAGGATGCGCGGGATCTTTGTCAGGACACTTTCCTGCGCGTGCACCAGTGCCTGCATCAGTACCGCTATGAGAGCGCGCTGAAATCATGGATCGGACGCGTGGCCTACACCATCGCGCTGCGTCACCTGCAACACAAGCGCATCGCGTTGGTCGACAACACCGACGACAATGAGGACTATGCGCTGGTGGAAAACATCAGCGACGATTTCGATCTCGAAAGCGCTTGCGCAGACGAGGAAACCGCGCAGCATCTGCACGCGGCCATCGAGGCACTACCACCATTGCAGCGCACGCTGCTAACGTTGTATTACCTTGAAGAAATCACCATTCCCGAGATTGCCCGCATCACCGGGCTTGCCAGCGGCACTATCAAGAGTCACTTGTTCCGGTCACGACTGCGTCTACGTGGCGTGCTCGAAAACCGGACAGGAGTTGCGGTATGAACCATCACGACATGAATCAGGTCGGCGACGACAACATCCCTCACTTCGACGATGAAGCACGCGAACGCGAGTGGCTGGCGCAGGAACGGGCGATGCGGTGCGAGCGCCTGCACCTGGACTGCGCCAGTGACGACGCACGCGTGCAGCGTTACCGCATGCTTGCGCGCGCCCTGCGCAAAGCGCCACAGAAAAGCCTGCCTGCTGATTTTGCTCAGCGCATAGCTGCCCAGGCCACCAGCGCCCCTGCTGGAAATGTGATCACCGACACCCGCTTCGAATTCATTCTGATCGCCGCCATCGGGATCATGCTGGTGGTTGCGGTAGTCGCGGTCATCACACTTTACGGCGACGCCTGGCTACCATCGATCAACGCCATGCTGCCTGCACCCAGCGCGGTGGCTAGCCGTTGGCTGCTGGCGTTTGCCGGCTGCGTTGGCTTGTCCTGGCTACTGGCACAGTGGCAATCCCTCGCGCGCGAACGCCCGCTTGCTTGAGCGCTACGGCGCGAACCGTCGCTGGCCTCTCCACCGCACGAACTCCACCCTAAAAAATAGCTTGCAATTAAATAGCGCACTATTTATATTTCGGACCCATGAAGGCCAAGACCGCCAATCACCTCACCTCCAAGCCACCGCTGAAGCTCGATCAACAGCTGTGCTTCGCGTTGTATTCGGCCGGGCTGGCGATGAACAAGGTGTACCGCAAGCTGTTGTCGCAGCTTGGCCTCACCTATCCGCAGTATCTGGTGATGCTGGTGTTGTGGGAGCGGGACCAGCTAACGGTATCGGAGATTGGCGAACGGCTCTTTCTGGATTCGGCCACGCTGACGCCGTTATTGAAGCGACTGGAATCCGCAAAGTTGCTTGACCGGGTGCGTTCGACCGAAGACGAGCGTCAGGTTGTCATCTCGCTGACTGATCAAGGGCGTACGCTGAAGAAACAGGCTGGTGGGATCCCACTCGCGGTGTTCTGCGCCACTGGTTGTGAGTTTGATGAAGTGGTCGCACTCAAAGGTCAGCTGACGCAACTGCGTGAGCATCTAGCCAACCAGGAATGATCACAGCGACATAAGCAATAAAATTTATTTTATAAATAGCGCACTATTTAATAGCTCACTATTAGAATGACAGGGCTGTATCAGGCCAGTCCAGCCAAATCCGTCACTTACGCCTGACCCCACACCACTCCAAAGGAATCGCCATCATGTCCATCGAAAAAGTCCTCTACCGCGCCCATGCCACTGCCACCGGCGGCCGCGACGGTCACGCTGTATCTTCCGACGGCGTGCTCGACATCAAGCTGAGCACCCCAGCGGAACTCGGCGGTGCTGGCGGCACGGGCAGCAATCCAGAACAACTGTTTGCTGCCGGTTATTCGGCCTGCTTTATCGGCGCCATGAAATTCGTCGCCGGGCAGCAGAAGATCGCCCTTCCCGCGGACACCTCGGTCGAAGGCAATGTCGGTATTGGCCAGATCCCGGCCGGCTTCGGCATCGAAGTGGAGCTGAAGATCTCACTGCCGGGCATGCCGCGCGCTGAAGCCGAGACCCTGGTGCAGAAAGCGCACACCGTTTGCCCCTATTCCAACGCCACCCGCGGCAACATCGACGTCACGCTGACAGTGCTGTAAGCCAGCGAGCGCCCCGGCTCATCATCGCCTGCGCGGTGGTGGGCCGGCTTGCTGACAAAGTCTCAGGCAGCGCGGATGCTTCCGGGCGACGCAGGTTCTGCGACAAGCGCTCACAGCTCCAGCACCGTGTCCAAACCGCGATGCAAGCCGATCAGACCCGGCACCTTGCGGATCGCCAGCAGCGCACCGTCCACATAGGGCTTGGCGCTACCTCCGGCGTTGTGGCGCAGCGTCAGCGTCTGATCCGGCATGCCGAAGATTACCTCGGCACCGAGCACGAACCCCGGCAGGCGCACCGCGTGCACTTGTGTGCCAGACAGTGTGCCTCCACGCGTTTCACGAACACCGGCGGTTTGTTCCAGCGGCAAACCCAACACTGGCTGACGCACCTCGCCCAGGCGTCCGGCCAGTTCGCGCACCGTGCCGCTGGGGGCGTCCGGCTTGCCCTCGTAGGCGTAGTCGATGATCTCCCACTGCGGGATGTACTTCGCTGCCATCACGGCGAATTTCTGCAGCAGCACCATGGTCAACGCGAAATTTCCGCAAGCCAACACGCCACGTTTTCGCTCACGTGCCTTCGCGTCAATCTGCGCGTAGTCCTCATCAGTAAGACCGGACGTGCCCACCACCACATGCGCACCCTGTTCCAGCGCAACGAGGATGTTTGACTTCGCGCTGTCCGGTTTGGTGTATTCGACAAAGACGTCGCAGGGTTGGGTCAGCGCTTCGGTCGCATTGGCGAAGATCGGCGTAGTCAAACGCGGCTCACCCAGTACATCACCGAGTTTCTGTCCCGCATGGCGACGCGCCACGGCGGCGACCAGTTGCAGATCATCAGTCTCGGCTATACCACGCGACAGTTCCGAACCCGCCCAGCCCGTAGCGCCGGCAACACAAACCTTTATTGACATGACGACCTCGTTCTTCTTGATGTGATCGCTGCAGAGTAATCTGCAACAGCCGACTTGTCCCAGGCCGCAGACGGCGATCAATACGCGGCCCGCAGGCCACCACTGACATGAAACGAGATTCCGTGACAGCAACGCAGCCCACCGATGCTCTGCCATCACCGTCTGAAGCGAAGGGGGCGTGGTGCCTGTACCTGATCGAGTGTCGCAACGGCAGCTACTACGCCGGGATCACCAATCGCCTCGAAGCGCGCTACGCCGCGCATGCTGCTGGCCGGGGCGCGCGCTATACCCGCGCCAATCCGCCGCTGCGGTTGTTGGGTTTTCGCAGCTACCCCGATCGTTCAAGCGCATCGCGTGCGGAGTGGGAGATCAAGCAGTTGCCGCGGGAGCTGAAGTTGGCGTTTCTGGGGGAAACATCGGCAACGTGACTGCCGGTTGATGCAACGCAAGCAGTCTCGGAAGACTGCGTTTTCCGGTCATTCCTGCGAAGGCAGAAGGGCTTTTTCAACAGCGAAGATGGTCAACCCAGTGCCGTTACTCATCAAGAACGTGAAGCCGCTGGGTCCCTGCCTTCGCAGGGATGACGGGCTGGTTGTTCGAGTTTTTCGACCGGCATAAACGAAAGAAGCCCGGGCATGCCCGGGCTTCTTCCTTAGCTTCGCGACCGTTACTTCTTCTTCGGCATATATAGATCGGTAATCGTGCCTTCGTAAACTTCGGCCGCCATGCCGATCGATTCGCTCAAGGTGGGATGTGGATGGATGGTGAGGCCGATGTCGGCGGCCTCCGAACCCATCTCGATCGCCAGAGCCACTTCGGCAATCAGTTCGCCCGCGTGTGGGCCAACGATGGCGCCGCCGACGATGCGGTGGGTTGCCTCGTCGAAGATCAGTTTGGTGAAGCCCTCGGTGCGATCGATGCCGATCGCACGGCCACTGGCTGCCCACGGGAACTTGCCAACGCCGATCTTCAAGCCCTTTTCTTTCGCTTCACGCTCGGTCACACCGACCCAGGCAATTTCCGGATCGGTGTAAGCGACGGAGGGGATCACACGCGCATCGAAGTGGCTTTTCTGACCAGCGACAACTTCTGCGGCAACCTTTGCTTCATGGGTGGCCTTGTGCGCCAGCATCGGTTGGCCGACCAAGTCACCAATCGCAAAGATGTGCGGAACGTTAGTACGCATCTGCGAGTCGACGTTGATGAACCCGCGCTCGGTCACCGCAACGCCAGCTTTGTCGGCGCCGATCTTGCCGCCATTCGGCGAACGGCCAACGGACACCAGTACGCGATCGAACAGCGTTGTCGCGGGAATGCTGTCGCCTTCGTAGCTGACTTCAATGCCTTTCTTGGTGGCCTTCGCCTCGACGACTTTGGTCTTGAGGTGAATGCCTTTGAGGCGCTTGCCCAGACGCTGCGACAGCGGCCTGATCAGATCTGCGTCAGTGCCAGGAATGATCTGGTCCATGAACTCGACCACGGTCACTTCGCTGCCGAGCGCGGAGTACACCGTCGCCATTTCCAGGCCGATGATGCCGCCGCCGACAACCAGCAATTTCTTCGGCACTTCTTTCAGTTCCAGCGCGCCGGTGGAGTCGACGATGCGCTCGTCGTCCCACGGGAACGAAGGCAGCTTCACCGATTGCGAACCGGCGGCGATGATCGCGTTTTCAAAGCGGATCAGCTTCACGCCGTCCTTGGTCTGGACTTCCAATTCGTTCGGCGAAACGAACATGCCGGTGCCTTCGACGATGCGCACCTTGCGCTGCTTCGCCATCGAACCGAGGCCACCGGTCAGCTGAGCCACCACTTTGTTCTTGAAGCTGCGCAGCTTGTCGATGTCGATCTTCGGCGCGCCGAAGCTGACGCCGTGCGCAGCCATCGCTGCCGCTTCATCGATCACCTCGGCTGCATGCAGCAACGCCTTGGACGGAATGCAGCCTACGTTGAGGCAGACGCCGCCAAGCGTGGCATAACGCTCTACCAGCACGGTGTCGACACCCAGATCCGCCGCGCGGAATGCGGCCGTATAGCCGCCCGGACCGGAGCCCAATACGACCAGCTTGCATTCGATGTCAGCTGCTCTTCCAGAGGCGCCAGCGGCTTGAGGCACTTTCCCCTCTCCCGATGGGAGAGGGTGCCCCGAAGGGGTGGGGGTGGGTTCGGCCGTAGCGGAAGGCATCGCTTCGGCCGAACCCTCACCCCCAGCCCCTCTCCCGGTGGGAGAGGGGGGCGAAGCATCAGCTACTTCAAGCACCACAATCACCGCGCCTTCGGAAACTTCATCGCCCACCTTGAGCTTGAGCTCCTTGATCACGCCGGCTGCGCTGGAGGGTATCTCCATCGTCGCCTTATCCGACTCCAGCGTGATCAGGCTCTGCTCCTTGCTCACGGTGTCGCCGACTTTCACCAGCACTTCGATGACCGGCACGTTGTCGTGACCGCCGATATCGGGAACCTTCACTTCGATCGTGTTCGCCATCATCGTCTCCCTGTCAGAGCAGCAAGCGACGGATGTCGCCCAGCTGGGTAGCAAGGAACGAGGCGAAGCGCGCGGCGAGCGCGCCGTCGATCACGCGATGGTCGTACGACAATGACAAAGGCAGGATCAATCGCGGCACGAATTCCTTGCCGTTCCACACCGGCTTGGTGGCCGCCTTGGAGACACCAAGAATGGCCACTTCCGGTGCGTTGACGATCGGCGTGAAGCCAGTGCCGCCAATACCGCCGAGCGAAGAGATCGAGAAGCAGCCACCGGACATTTCGGCCGGCCCGAGTTTCTTCTCGCGAGCCTTTTTGGACAGCTCACCGAGCTCACGGGCGAGGTCGAGCAAGCCTTTCTTGTCGCAATCGCGCAGTACCGGCACCACCAGACCGTCGGGTGTGTCCACCGCGATGCCGATGTGGAAATATTTCTTGAGGATCAGCTTCTCGCCGCTCTCATCGAGTGATGCATTGAACTGTGGAAACGCCTTTAGCGCCGCCACCACCGCCTTGATCTGGAATACCAGTGGGGTGACTTTCAGATCCTTGTTTTCTTCGCCGAGTTTCTTGCGGAACGCTTCCAGCTCGGTGATATCGGCATCGTCGTTCTGCGTGACGTGCGGGATCATCGCCCAGTTGCGCGCCAGGTTCGCACCTGAAATTTTCTGGATGCGCGACAGCGGCTTTTCTTCGATCTCGCCGAACTTCGAAAAATCGATCTTAGGCCACGGCAACAGGTTGAGCCCGCCCAGCGAGGCGGCCGCCCCGACGACGGGCCGAGCACCGGAGGCAAGCGCATGCTTAACGTAGGCGCTCACGTCTTCGCGCTGAATGCGGCCACTGCGACCACTGCCCTTGACCTGCGCAATATCCACGCCCAGCTCGCGTGCAAACGCGCGGATCGCCGGACTGGCGTACGGCGCATCGCCGGGCATCACGATGGTGGCGTCGAGCGGCGGACGCGCGGTGGGCGGCACATCACCCTCAGGGGCATTACCCGGCAGCACACCGCGGCCGACGATCGGCGCGGGCTTCTCTTCCACCTTGGGAGCGGCCGGAGCCGGAGCTGCGGGTTTCGGCACCTCAGGCTTCGGTTCGGCCTTGGCTGCCGCAGGACTCTCCGCGGCGACACCGTCGGCCTCGATCAGCGCAATCACAGCGCCCTCGGAAACTTCATCGCCTACCTTCAGCTTCACTTCCTTCACGGTTCCGGCGAACGGCGCCGGTACTTCCATGGTCGCCTTGTCTGATTCCAGCGTAATCAGGCTCTGCTCTTTCTCCACCCGGTCACCCGCTTTGACCAGTACTTCGATGACGGGTACGTCAGCGTGGCCGATGTCGGGAACGCGGGCTTCTTTGAGGTCGGCCATGATGACTCCTGGGGATGGCGATGGCGTGCCGCCTGGGGATGGCGGTCGCGGACAAGACCACAATCATAGCGAAGGCCTGTGCGATTCGTATGCCCATCAGGCACACAGACGCACCCGTTCGCTCACCATGCGTGAGCGTATGCTCGTCGATTCAGCACGCATCCTCGTTAGCCAGCGACTGCCGTAGCCCCCGCAGTGAGCACATTTCCCATAGTGCCACCAGCACCAACACCAGCGTTGTCGCCATACCCAGGGTCGCAATCGACCAGTGCCCGATGGCCGATACCAGCACCGCCAGCAGGGCCAGGCCGATCAGGTGCGACAACGGCAGGTTGGTGCCATTCACGGTTTTCTTGAACAGTGCATTGCCCAGCAGATACAGCACCGGGCCGCCCAGCAATACGGCGGCACCGGTCGGATCGCTGAGCTGCCCCGGGGCATGTAGCGTCAATTCATCGGCGACTGCGCAGACGATGATGCCGGCGACGATCAGTAAATGCAGGTAGGTATAGGCCACCCGCGCGGTGCGACCCGGATCGGCCGACTGCTGGATCGACCGACTGCCGCGTTCGGCACCCAAGTCGAAATAGATCCACCACATCGCCACGCTGCCAATGAACGCGCTGACAAATGCGAGCGTGGTTTGCGACTGCCATGAGGTCTCGGCAAAACTCGAGCCGGTCACCAGCACCGACTCGCCCAGCGCAATGAGGACGAACTGGCTGCAGCGTTCCGCCAGATGGCCGCCGTCGATGTTCCAGTCTGCCGTGCTCGATCGCCCCATGCCGGGCACCGGAAAGGCCAGCGCAGGTCCCGCGTATTCCAGTGCCAGCGCGATGACCCACAGCAACCAGCGCAGCTGGCCGTCCAGCCAGCCGCCGGTCAGCCATAGCGAGCCGGAAATGACGAGCCAAACCGTGATGCGCTGAAAATTGCGGGTATTCGCCGGGGCGGCGTTGCCCAGCGCCCATAGAGTGAACAGCGTGCGGCCTACCTGCATGAATACATACGCGCCGGCGAACAAAAGCCCGCGGCTGCCAAACGCATCGGGCAGCGCGATCGACAGCAACATACCGGCCAGCATCAATGTCAGCAGCGCCAGACGCACCACCGGGCGCTCCGGATCCAGCCAGTTGGTGACCCAGCTGGTAAAGACCCAGACCCACCACACCGCAAGAAACAGCAGCAGCACCTGCAACGTACCCAGCAGATTCAAGCCATGCAGCAAGGTGTGCGACAGCTGGGTCACCGCATAAACAAACACCAGGTCGAAGAACAACTCGATGTTGGTGACCTTGCTACTACCGTCGACTCCGCGCGTGCGCAGCAGGTTGGCGGATGGAGACCCGCTGTGCTGCCCGGAACGAGCGGATTCGCTGGCTGATGAGGGAGCTGACATGGCGTGTCTCCGGCAATCCATGCATTTATCGCACGATGCCTCGAATCTCGCCATGCAGGTCCGCCCGCGCAGAACGGGCCAGGATGTTGGCGCTCAGTCTCGGCGATCTTCGATTCCCTTGACCACGCCATCGACGATCGTCACCGTGACGACCCGACCGTCACGCCGGTATTGCCATTGCTGTTCGCCAGGCGTGTACGGCGTTCCGGCTGGCGGACGACGACTGCTCCGCGAGCCGCCATGAGTGGCATTGCCGAGGGAGCTACTATGGCTGGATTTGTAGGTCGGCTTGCCGAGCAGTTCGATGACCCGCGCGGCGCCATCGCCGGCAGTCAACAGTTCATTGCCTACTCGATAGGACGTGGACGCCTGTGCCGCCGCGCTGAATGCGCACAAGATAAGAATGAAGCGAATACGCACGACTTACTCCCTGTCTGTTGGACTCCAATTTCTTTCTGTTGCGAGTCGCCGAAAGGCACGATCGCGAAGTGCTGTTTTCTGCAATACCGGTGAGCTTAGTCGAAACATTCCGCGAAATGACCCGGCGTCCGGAAGCACCCTTCCCGGTCCGGCGTCGATCAGTTCTACTCATTCGCGCTGCATTGGATTGATTTTCTGTGCCTTTCAAGCGTTGCGTACTTCGACGCTTCCTTTGGCAAAGTCACTACCTGCCACCAACCGAAGGGCGAGCCTGACGAGCCAAGGCACCGCAGGCTCACGGCCATTCTGTGCACTACAGGTTCGACACTAAATCAGTAGTGCGCGCTACCGGCCAGACTGCCCATGTCCAGATGGATACTGTTCAGTCGGGGCAACTGTCGACGCAGGGCCAGCGCCGATTCTGCGGGCAAGCAGGCGATCGCCTGCTCAAACGAACGCAGCAAGGCGCTTTCCTGCTGGGCCAAAGCATGGATCCATGCGCTATCGCGGCGTGCACGTGCGGCAGCGTGAACCAGCCAACCGGAAGTGTACCGCTGCGCCACGCCACGCCAACTTCCATGTTCGTAGGGCTGGCCACCACCGGCGCGCAACTGCGCCTGCAGATCGGCAATCAGCAGATCCAAGGTCTGTGCGTTTTCGCGCAGCACCATGCTCAGCCCCGGCTCGCAAGACGCAGCCGCGTGACGGTACAGCAGGCGCAAATCGATGCTGCGCTGGATCATGGCGTTATAGGTGGATTGCGGAAGGCGCGGGGACAAAATAGCCTCCTGACAGGGGCCACGAGTGGCTCGGAATTCCATCGTGGTCCTCACCGACTTAGCAGAACATAAACCCCGCGCAATCGGCCGGAATCCAGTCAGCGCAGAGCCAGTCAGGCGCAGGCGGCGTCGGTTATTGGCCAATCTGCAACAGGTTCAGCGGCCTGCCGTTGCTGCCACGTACCCCTTGTTGCAGCTCTGCCAGCCGGTCGATCGCCGGGCACAACGCCTCCACTTGCGGACGCAAGGCCTGCATCCGTCGCTCCAGGCGAGGCTGCAATTGAGTCGCCAGCACCGTAGCGCGGTCCCGCAAATTGGCCGCCGTCTGCAGGTCGCCGCTCATAGCGGCCGTCATGGCCTGTTGTCCAAGATCGGCGGCCAGCAACGGAAGCAAGTCGGCGGCAATCTGGTTGGCGTACTGCTCGCCGACGTCGCCCTGCCAGTCATGCGTGCTACGGCTCGATGCAATACGCTGTTTGAGCTGGCTGGCATCGGTCGCCAGCCGGCGCTCGAATTCCGTCCGGGTTTCAGCGCTCATACCCATGCCCCCAGCCTCGGCGCGCAAAGCCTGCGCCGCCATGTCCACACCGTTCTGTGCGACGGAGCGCACGCGAGGCGCCAACGCATGAGCCTCACGCTCGAACAGGCTGAGCCGATCCTGGTCTTCCGCATTCAGGTGCACGGCAACACCGTCGGTGCGCAACGTACCTTGCCGAAGCTCGACACGGGACGGTGCCGGTGATGCGCGGTCAAACAGCAGCCCGTCAGGTATCAAGGTAACGTCGAAGCTGCTGCTGGCGTGACAGGTATTCGCGAATTGCTGCGCGTGCAGAGGCAACGCGATCAGCAGGGGCGACAGCATGGCAAGCAAACGAAAAGGACGCATCAGCGAAATCCCATGGGCAATGCCGTCAGCGATACCCGCACGCACGCCAACCCATGCTGAATGCGGAAGTGCCGGAGATTTTGAACAGCTTCTCTTGGAGCTCCAATGACACCGTCGACCCAAGCTTCAAACGCCCCCAGGGGTGTAGCCAGATGCAAACCGTCGCCCCCGGATGGATATTCCCTGCAGGGATGGCGTCGTGTCCCCTTTGCTGCGAATCCGACGCTGAAATGAAACCGCCGCACGATACGGAGCAGAATATCAAGCTCGACGCCGCAACTGGAACTGCGCGATCACCGACGGCCGGCCCAGCTGCCATGCCAGCCACAGCAGCAGCGGTATGGCGAGGGCCTTCAATGCCAGCCCCACCTCATAAGTTCGTTGCGAGCGATCGATCATCCATAGTACGAGTTGACCCAGTTGCGGTTGCGCCAGGGCCTCCTGTCGGGCGCGTGCGAATTCGCCCCAGTGCTGCAACATCAGCACGCCGGTGGCCAGCGCCCACAACGCCAACAGCACGGCCAGCACCCGCATGGTTGAGCGTGCCCACGACTGTCGCAGAATGCAGCCAGCGCAAACCACGATGACCACGGCCGCTCCTGCCAGATAGAGATATTCGCCGTGCTGCTGATATTGCAGGCAGCCCATGGCGGCGACCAGCAGCAGGATCCACGGACCCATCGCCCAGACGGCAAAACGCCGTGTCGACGATGGCTCCTCGCGCACTGCCAGGACCATTAGAGAGCCGCCTCCCGCGTGAGGTCGATAAAGGCTGGCACAACAAAAGCACGCAGCACGGTCAACACGGGCAAACAAGACACACAACGCATAAACGGAGCTCCGGCTAAAGACGACCACCGCAGAGTTTACGCATAAAAAAACGAAGGGCGCCAAACGGCGCCCTTCGTCGGAGTCAGCGACTCTGGATCAGCGCGGGCTGATCGTGAATTCGCCCACCGAGATACCCAGATCAACGCCTTCACCGGTACCCGCCAAGGCCAGCGATGTGGTGCCCTTGGTCAGCACCTGCGCATTGGAGCTCTTGACCACGCCGGCCTCGGCGCCAGCCTGCGCATAGTGACCAAACACGTCGTGAATGCCGTTCACCGTGCTGATCTCACCCTTGCCGTCGGTGATGTGATATTTGCCCGCGGTGAGGCCACCGCCGACCGCGCTGATGCTGACGTTAGCGCGCTGTCCGTTATCGCAGCGAATGGTGCCGTTGCCTTCGGCATGCTTGTAAATCAGCGACCAGCCAGCAAGATTGAACCTGAGGTGACACTTCACCGTGGCGGTATCAGCGCGAGCGCTGGAAACCGGCAGTGCCGTCATGGCGCACGCGCAGGCCAACACCAGGGCGGCCGTTCCAAAAGTACGCTTGATCATCGTGAATCTCCTTATGTTTCATGCGGAATAAGTTTTTGCCAACGCAGGTTGAACGCTCCCCTCAGGGTGACCCCCACCACGTGGTGAGTGCAGCGTGTGCAGGAAGGCGTGATAACGGCGTGCAGAAGCCGAACTTTCCGTTCAGATTTCAGCCCGGGCGTTCTGGCAGGACCGGATAAACCTTGATACTTCGATAACAAGACGCCGGGCAGATTGGGGCACACTGCCGAGAAGAGCCCGGTCGGTCCGCGCGAAAAGCGTGGGGTGGCTGGAACAATGCATTGGAGGCCGTACGCTTTTGAGCCAAGCCTCCGCAAAGGAAAAACCATGGTCAAGTATTCGCTGGTGGGTTACGACGGTTCCGATGTATCCCGGCGTGCCTTCCAGTTCGCCATCGAGCTGGCCCGCGCCTGCAGCGGCCGGGTCCGCGTGGTGTCGGTGCTGCAAGTCACCGAAGGCGGCGCAGATACCTGTGCCTTGATGATGGCCGACTCCGGAACCCAGCGCGCCCAGGAACTGCTGGACGAACTGAGCACCATCGCGCCCGATACCTCCACGCTGGTCGACGTCGAGCTGGTGCACGGCAGCCCCGGTGATGTCCTGCTGAGTCAGATCGCTCAGCATGGCATTGACCATATCGTGATCGGCCATACCGAACGCGGCGCGCTGGCTCGATGGCTGCTGGGCTCGGTTTCCAACAACGTACTGGCACGGGCCCATGTGCCGGTGACGGTAGTGCGCTGAACGCACCACCGTGATTTGGCCCGGGGTTATTCGCGCAGCGACGCCATGTCGATCACGAAGCGGTAGCGCACGTCGCTCTTCAGCATGCGTTCGTAGGCCTCGTTGATATCCTGGATACGGATCTTCTCGATGTCTGAAACGATGTCGTGCTTGGCGCAGAAATCCAGCATCTCCTGCGTCTCGGCGATGCCGCCGATCAGAGAGCCGGCCAGCGAGTGGCGACCGAAGATCAGCGCGCCGCCCTGGATGGTGGGCGGCGTATCGGGCAGACCCACCATGGTCATCGTACCGTCGCGCTTGAGCATCTGCAGGTAGACGTTGAGATCGTGAGGCGCCGAGACGGTATCGAGGATGAAGTCGAACGTGCCGGCATGCGACTTCATCTGTTCCGGATCGTTCGACAGCACCACTTCGTCCGCGCCCAGACGCAGGGCGTCTTCGCGTTTGGACGGCGAGGTGGTGAACTGAACCACCTGTGCGCCGAACGCGTGCGCCAGCTTGAGCGCCATATGGCCCAGGCCGCCAAGGCCGATCACGCCGACCTTGCTGCCCTTGCCGATCTTCCAGTGCTTGAGCGGCGAATAGGTGGTGATACCGGCGCACAACAGCGGGGCCGCCGCAGCCGGATCGAGGTTATCGGGGATACGCAGCACGAAGGCCTCGTCCACCACGATCTGGGTGGAGTAACCGCCCTGGGTCGGCGTGCCGTCGTGGCGATCCTTGCCGGCATAGGTGAACGTCGCGCCCTTCATGCAGAACTGCTCGAGATCGTCCTTGCAGTTCGCGCACTCACGGCAGGAATCAACCATGCAACCCACACCAACCAGATCGCCCGTCTTGAATTTGCTCACGTCTTTGCCGGCCCGGGTTACCCGGCCAACAATCTCGTGGCCCGGCACGATCGGATAATTGCCATTGCCCCACTCGTCACGCACGGTATGCAGATCCGAATGACACACGCCGCAGAAGAGAATCTCGATCACCAGATCGCGGTCACGCGGCTCGCGACGTTCGAATCGGTAGGGTCCCAGAGGCGCGCGGGCGGCTTGGGCGGCATAGCTTGAAGTAGGAATCATGCGAAGCTCCTTGGGGAGGGGAAGGAATGCGTGGCGCGAATCGAACCCCGCCACTGCGGTCAAACCACAATTGTAGGTCGGCGTGCGTTAATCCAATGCATGCGTGAAGCCGTATGCTGTGGCAATGGATCTGTCATCTCGCTGCCACCAGACACAAACCTCATCACTCAGGATTACACGTTGAGCTATACCGCCCCGCTGCCCTGGACCCTGGACAGTCTCGATCTGGATCGCATCGAGCTGTCACGCATACGGCACAACGAAGACATGTTTTTTCTGTTGTGCAGTTCCTCATTCGTCGAGAGCGGATCGGACCTTTACGCACAGAATCTGATCGATCATTTCGCCGGCGATCAGGAGTTGCAGACCTGGCTCAGTCAGCATTGGGAGCATGAGGAACTGCAACATGGCCGCGCGTTGGCCGCCTACGTGAGAACCGTGTGGCCGGAGTTCGATTGGGACAGCGGTTTCAAGGCTTTCTGGAGCGATTACGGCGCTGTCTGCACGACCGCGGAACTGGAATCCTGCCGGGGACTGGAACTGGCCGCCCGCTGCGTCGTGGAGACCGGTACCGCAAGCCTGTACCGCGCGCTCAACGAGATCACCGACGAGCCAGTGCTGAAGCAGCTGACGCACCACATCAAGAGCGACGAAGTGCGGCATTTCAAGCACTTCTACCAGCACTACCGGCTCTACCGGGAACGCGAAGGTTTCGGTCGCTACAAGGTATTCCGGGCGATCCTGCGCCGGGTGCGCGAGGTCAAGCGTGAGGATAGCGACATCGCCCTACGCCACGTATTCAACCAGTGCTACCCACACCATCTGGGCAACGAAGCAGAGTTCCGGCGTATCAGCGACCGCGCGCAGGGCCTTCTACGCCGACACATCCCAGCGGAGATGACGGTAAAGATGCTGCTCAAACCACTGGAGTTGCCAATGCGCCTGCAAAACTCATTGCAGAAGCCGCTGGCACGGATCGCCGAGCGACTGTTTCTGCATTGATCGGGACACGGCACTCAGCTACCTGACGGCTGACCTTGCGCTGGCTGTTCCGGCTGGCGTGGTTCGGCGTCGATCTTGCGCTGCGCTTGCTGCTCGACCTTCAGCCGGGCCAGATCGACCGGACGGATCTGCATGATGATGCAGGGTATGTACGCCCGCCCGGTCAGCACTTTGTCGAAATGCACCGAAACCTGGCTCGCGTTGGAGGTCAGTCCAATCGAATTGGTAAACCAGAGGTTCTGGCAGTTGTCCTGCACGTCGATCAGCCACGCCTGGTTGGGTCGGGTATAGACGGCCAACTGCGTATAACTCAGCGGCTCCCACGACCATAGGTTGAAGAACTGGAAGCTGCGCACCGGCGCACCGGCCGCCGCCGCATAAGCAGCCTGCCGCTGTTGCATGCGTTGCGAATAAGTCGGCCCACTGCTTGCGCAGGCACCCAGCATTCCCGCGAGCGTTGCCGCTACAACCACACGAATGAATGACATGGCATCGACCTCCTTGGAGTACTTGCCTTTACAACGCGCGGATGACGCGACGGTGTACCGGCGTCATGGCTTTTTCTGTTTCGGCAGGGCGGCCCATTTATCCGGATCGAAACCACCCACCTCATACACCAGGGTTTCTTTACGCTGGTTATCCGTCGGGGTCACCTCCAGCGTGATCTTCTTCGCCTTGCGCAACATCGCGAGAAAAGCCTTGTCATCGCGAAACATCAGCGCTGGCTCGCCAGTGGGCGGTGCAGACACGGCGACATGCAGGGGCTTGTCATCCAGTGTGCCCGTCAATGTGCAATTGCCGTGGCAGACGAAGCCATGTCCGCCGCCGTACAGATAAACACTCTGACCCCAACTGGTATGCCGGCGCAATATGAGCTGCACCCGATCGCTGCCCGCCGAAGTGATGGTGGCGGTGGATTGCGTGCCGCCAGCCATAGGGGACACCTGGTATACCCACATCGAGGCCAGCCGATTCTTTTCGCTGTTTTCCTTCCATCGCTGTTCGATCGCGGGCAGTGTCTGCTGCACTTCCTTCGCCGCGGCGCTGTTCGGGTAGTGGTCGAGAATATCGTGGCCCTCCGTCACGGCCATTTCGTCATTCTTGATGCGCAGCAACTGCTGATAAGTATCGAGCTTTCTGGCGGCATCCGCGTCTTGCGCCTGCTGCGGCGTCGGCGCTCCCGAAGCTGCAGGTTGACCGCCCTGCGGCGAGCAGCCAGTAACTAACCAGGCGACACTCAGCAAGGCGAAGAAGCTACGCTGGGAGGACAGTTTCATCGGCAGGCACTCGCTGGAGACAGGTGCCTAGAGTGGAACGAGCCGACGCCATCGCGCAAGCTCGCGCCGTTTTACGAGGTTGACCGTACGGCGCGGCATACCCTTCGACTTCGCTCCGCTACGCTCAGGGCGAACGGAGAGGGAACAGAAAGAGCGATGAGTTTCACCGAAATCGTTCGCCCGATTCTCAAATCTTTCGCACCGACCTCCACTCAAACCGTTCGCCCCGAGTTTCGCCCAAACCGTTCGCCCCGATTTCGCCCAAACCGTTCGCCCTGAGCGTAGGCCCGTAGGCCGAAGTCGAAGGGTGCGCCACGCCGTACGTCCACTACCGGCATCGGCACTTTGCCGAATATGTAGACAGTCCGATAATGCTTGTCCACGCAAGGACACTCGATGCCGTCTCCCTCCTCGTCACCGGCAGATTCACTGCTGCGGCACCGCGCCTTTATCGCGTTCTGGTTCGCACGGATCGCCTCGAGCTTCGGCTTCCAGATGCTGTCGGTCGCGGTGGGCTGGCAGATTTACTCGATCACCGGCCGCGCGTTCGACCTGGGACTGATCGGACTGGTGCAGTTTGTGCCTTCAGTGTTGCTGGCGCTGCCAGCGGGACACGTGGCCGACCAGTTCGAGCGGCGGCGGATCGTGCTGATGGGTCAGGTTGTCGAATGGCTTGCGATCATCGTTCTGGCCACACTGACTCTCACGTCGCATATCCACGAGCTGGGCATCCTTGCGTTGGTTTTTGTGCTCGGCGTGGCGAAGGCGTTCGAATTTCCCGCGCTGCAGTCGATGCTGCCGGCGCTGGTGCCCGCCACGGTGCTGCCGCGCGCGATGGCGGTGAATGCCTCGGCCGGACAGGCGGCGATGATCATGGGGCCGGCACTGGGCGGCTTGCTGTATGTTGCCGGGCCTGGCGTGGTCTACGTGGTCGCTGCCGTGCTGTATCTGATTGCCGCGACGTTGATGAGTCGGTTGCAATACGAACAGGCACCACCGAAGCGAGAACCGGCAACGCTGAAAATACTGTTTGCTGGCGTGCACTTCATTCGCGAGCGCAAGGATGTGCTTGGCGTGATCTCGCTGGATCTATTCGCGGTACTGCTGGGTGGCGCCACCGCGCTGCTGCCGATCTTCGCGAAGGATATTCTGCATACCGGCCCATGGGGCTTGGGCTTGTTGCGCGCCGCACCGGCGGTCGGCGCGTTACTGATGTCGCTTTGGCTGGCACGTTACAACCTGCAGCGACGGGTCGGCCCGATCATGTTTGCCGCGGTGGCCGGCTTTGGTGTGGCGACCTTGGGATTCGCGCTGTCCACCACGTTATGGCTGTCGCTGGTGGCGCTGTTTGCGCTGGGCGCCTTCGACATGGTCAGCATGGTGATCCGCAGCGCGCTGGTGCAGCTGGACACGCCGGATGACATGCGCGGACGGGTCAGCGCGGTCAACGCGATTTTCATCAACACCTCGAACCAGCTTGGCGAGTTCGAATCGGGCATGCTGGCGGCATGGCTGGGCGCCGTACATGCCACCGTGCTTGGCGGCGTCGGCACGCTGCTGGTCGTCGGGCTGTGGATGGCGATGTTCCCAGGTCTGCGCCGTCGCCAGCAGCTGTATGTCCAGACCGCTGTACCGAGTGAGCCGGCGCCGGATATTGTTTAGCATGGCGGGCACGCCGACCCTGTGTCGCGCCTTGATGTTCGGAGCCGTCACGTGATTACCACTTCGCCCACCGAATTCCTCGAAGCCTACGCTGCGCTGGCGCCGTTGCCGGATGCCGCGGCCACCGCGCGTGCGGCGTTTCTGGTGGCGCCGTCCGAATTCGTGCTGGCGGCAGAATCGGCGCGCGACAATCGGTATATGGACATGAGCGCCACGATTGATCCGCTCAAGGCGCTGGCCCAGCACAGCGCGCTGGCGCAGGCATTGCGTGCGGATTGCCCGGTGATCACGTTCCCCGGTAATCCGGCGACGCCCGATGCAGTGTTCCCGAATAACGTGTTCGCCACCGCACCAGGCCGCTTTATCGTCGGCCGCATGCGCCATGCGGTGCGTCAGCGCGAGGCGGAACGTGCTGATATCCGCGACTTCTTCGGCGACGTGCTGGGTTACGACGAGATCGACCTGTCTGGCTGCGACGACCTTGTCGCCGAACTGACCGGCTCGCTGATCATCGACCGCGCACGCGGCGTCGGTTATTGCGGCCTCAGCGAACGCTGCGATATGGCCGGCGCGCACGCGATGCACAAGGCATTCGATTTGCGCCTGACGTTCTGCTTCGAACTGGGCGAGTCGGAATATCACACCAATGTGGTGCTGACATTGCTGGCGAGCCGCGCCCTGATCATCGCCGCTGACGGCTTTCGGGATCCAGCCGTGCCCGCGGCGATCGCCAGGGCCTATGACGACCGCGTGATCTGGCTGACGTCGGCGCAGAAGCGGGCGTTCAGCGCCAACGCGATTGCCTTATCCGACGAGCGCGTATGGATGAGTGCCCGCGCCGCCGCGGCACTGACCACGGAACAACATGAGGCGTTGGCCGACTACGGCTTCGCGATCGGCGTGGTGCAGCTGGGCGAAATCGAGAAAGCCGGTGGCAGTTTGCGCTGCTGCGTGGGGGAGATTTACTGACCCATCTTTCCGCCGCCAAGCGACTCTGAAGGCGTGATGTTGAACCCAGTCAAAGGAGACCACCGATGTCCGCACTGCCTCCACCGATCCGGTCGAGTTTTGTCACCGTGCTTGGCTGGATCTTCGTCTGCCTGGCGGGCTTCGCCACGCTGATGAGCCTGCTGCAGAATTTGATGTTTCAGATGGTGTTCCTGCCGGCGATGCAGCAGCAGCTGGCTACCCAACCCATGCCAGCTGAAATGCCGGTACCCGTGGGCTGGCTGTTCGCTCACATCATCTGGTTTTTCCGTGCTTTCCTGTTGGTGTCAGTCACGGCACTGATAGCCTCTATCGGCCTGCTGCTGCGCCGGAACTGGGGCCGGCGGCTGTTCATCGGCTTGATGGGTTTTGCCATCGCCTACCATGTGCTCGGCCTGGCATTTCAATGGTGGTTCATGGGCTCAATGCAGTCCCTGATGCCGCTACCTCCGAATGCGCCTGCACATTTTGCCGACGGCATACGCGGCTTCATGCGAGCCATGCAGATCTTCGGCGCCATCATGGCCATCGGTTTCAGCGTCTTATACGGCTGGATCATCAAACGCCTGTGCAGCCCGGCTGTGCAACGCGAATTCGGCCCCGTGAACATCTCATCCTCCTTCCCTGGCGACCCAAAATGATCACCGTTCACCATCTGAACAACTCGCGTTCGCAACGCATCCTGTGGATGCTCGAAGAGCTCGACTTGCCGTACGAGATCAAGCGTTATCAGCGCGATCCGAAAACCATGCTGGCTCCGCCAGAACTGCAACAGATTCATCCGCTGGGTAAATCGCCAGTGATCACCGACGGCGACCTCACGCTGGCCGAATCCGGTGCGATCATCGAATACCTCGGTGACCGTTACGGCCAGGGCCGCCTGCTGCCAGCGGCAGGCACACCCGAGCGGCTGCGCTGCAATTACTGGCTGCACTACGCCGAGGGCTCGGCCATGCCGCCGCTGCTGTTGAAGCTGGTGTTTCGTCGGGTCGAGACAGCGCCTGTGCCGTTTTTCGTTAAGCCAATCGCGAAAGGCATTGCACACAAGGTGCAGAACGGTTTCGTGGATCCACAGCTGAAGCTGCATCTGGACTATCTGGAAGGCGAGCTTGGCAAGAGCGAATGGTTCGCGGGCAACGCATTCAGCGCGGCCGACATCCAGTTGAGTTTCCCGTTGGAGGCATTCGCCGCCCGTGGTGGCCTGAATGCCACCAGCCGGCCACGATTGTGGAATTTTCTGCAGCGCATTCATGCTCGACCGGCGTATCAGCGCGCGCTGCAGGCCGGTGGCGAGTACAGCCTGGGTGACTGAAGTCCAACTTCTTGCTGAACGGATAACCTGCCCCGGCTCAGCTGTCTACGCCTTGCTCACGATTGCGCTGGCAGTCTGAGGCTTCGATGCCAAGGAGAAAGTTGATGCGTAATCAAGATATCGAGCGCCGGATTCGCGATGCCGGCGAAGTGGCTGGCGAGCGTGCACGTCATTACGCCGACAGCGCCGCAACAAGGGCGCAGGATCTGTACGACCGTGGCCGCAACATCCGCGATCGTTTCGGCAAGCGTGGCAATGATTATGGCCAGCGGCTGACGAATGCTGCCGAAGATTTTGCCGACGAAGCGAACTACCACTATCGTCGCCTGCGCCGCCAGGTGAGCCGCCATCCGACCGCCACGGTGGCGATTGTGGCCGGCACGATCGGTGCGTTTTTGCTGCTGCGCCGGGTGTTCCGCAACAGCGACGACGCTTGATAGGCGCACAGCCTACGTCCTACGTGCCACACAAAAAAAACCGCCGGTATGGCGGTTTTTTTGTGGGTGACTTAACTCAGACAGTCTGTGGATTCGGCTTGTCCGGATCGAGCTTGTATTCCTTGATCGCCCGGCTGACGTCCTTGGCGTTGACCTTGCCGTCTTTCGCCAGAGCAGCCAGCGCGGCGTGTGCGATCCAGTAGCGATCGACCTCGAAGAACTCACGCAAATGCGCGCGGGTATCCGAGCGGCCGAAGCCATCCGTACCCAACACGGTGTAGCGCATGCTGTCAGGCATGAAGGCACGAATCTGATCGGCGTATTCGCGCACGTAGTCGGTCGCGGCAATCGCCGGACCCTGACGGCCATCCAGCAATCCGGTGACGTAAGGCTCGCGCTGTTCGGCTTCCGGATGCAGCCGGTTCCAGCGCTCGGCATCGAAACCGTCGCGACGCAATTCAATGAAGCTGGGCACCGACCAGACGTCTGCGTTGACACCGAAGTCCTTCTGCAACAGTTCGGCTGCCGCAATCACTTCGCGCAGGATCGTACCTGACCCAAGCAGCTGCACACGCGGCTCGCCTTTCTTCGGCTTGCCGCCATCCTTGAACAGATACATGCCCTTGATGATCCCCTCCTCGCTGCCGGCCGGCAGATCGGGGTGGGTGTAGTTCTCGTTCATCACGGTGATGTAGTAGTAGATGTCCTCCTGCTCCTGCATCATCCGGCGCGTGCCGTCTTGCAGGATTACCGCAACCTCGTAGGAGAACGTCGGGTCGTACGACTTCACGTTGGGGATCGCGCCGGACATCAGGTGCGAATGGCCATCTTCGTGCTGCAGGCCCTCGCCATTGAGCGTGGTGCGACCGGCGGTGCCGCCGATCAGGAAGCCGCGCGAACGCATGTCGCCGGCCGCCCAGCACAGGTCGCCGATGCGCTGGAAACCAAACATCGAGTAGTAGATGAAGAACGGCAGCATCGCCTGGTTGCTGATCGAATAGCTGGTCGCCGCGGCCATCCACGAGGCCATGCCGCCAGCCTCGCTGATGCCCTGCTGCAACACCTGACCCTTCTGGTCTTCGCGGTAGTACAGCAACTGGTCGGAATCCTGCGGCTTGTACTTCTGGCCGAAGGGCGCATAGATGCCGATCTGGCGGAACATGCCTTCCATACCAAACGTGCGTGCCTCGTCGGCGACGATCGGCACCACGCGCTCGCTCAGCTGCTTGTCGCGCAGCAGCAGGTTCATGCCGCGCACCAGCGCCATCGTGGTGGAGATCTCGCGCTCGCCGGTGCCCTTGGTGATCTGCTCGAACGCCGCAAGTTCTGGCGCCTTGAGTTTCGCCTCAGCCTTGCGACGACGCTGCGGCAGGAAGCCGCCAAGTGCGTTGCGACGCTCGAGCATGTACTGCACTTCCGGCGAGTCCTTGCCCGGGTTGTAGTACGGCACGTCCTTCAGTTTGTCGTCGCTGATCGGGATCTGGAAGCGGTCGCGGAAATGCCGCACCGCCTCCTCGTCCAGCTTCTTCTGCTGATGCGTCGGGTTCTGCGATTCGCCTGCCGCACCCATGCCGTAACCCTTCACCGTCTTGGCCAGGATTACCGTCGGCATGCCCTTGGTGTTCGACGCCGCGTGGTACGCCGCGTAGACCTTATGCGGATCATGACCGCCGCGGTTGAGGCGCCAGATATCGTCATCGCTTAGGTTGGCGACCATCTCGCGCGTCTCCGGATACTTGCCGAAGAAATGCTCGCGCGTATACGCGCCGCCGAACGCCTTGCACGCCTGATATTCGCCATCCAGGGTTTCCATCATCAGCTTGCGCAGCACGCCCTTGGTGTCGCGCGCGAGCAGCGGATCCCAGTAGCTGCCCCAAACCAGTTTGATCGCGTTCCAGCCGGCGCCGCGGAACTGACCTTCCAGTTCCTGGATGATCTTGCCGTTGCCGCGTACCGGACCGTCGAGCCTCTGCAGGTTGCAGTTGATCACGAAGATCAGGTTGTCCAGCCCCTCGCGTCCGGCCAACGAGATCGCACCGAGCGACTCCGGCTCGTCGGTCTCGCCGTCACCCAGGAAGCACCAGATCTTGCGGTCGCTCTTGGGCACCAGGCCGCGGTGCTCCAGGTACTTGAAGAACTGCGCCTGGTAGATCGCCTGGATCGGACCCAGGCCCATCGACACCGTCGGCACCTGCCAGTAGTCCGGCATCAGCCACGGATGCGGATACGACGACAGCGCGCGACCCTTGCCGACCACTTCCATGCGGAACAGGTCGAGCTGGTCCTCGGCCAGGCGTCCCTCAAGGAACGAGCGCGCATAGATGCCGGGGCTGGAATGGCCCTGATGAAAAACCAGATCACCCGGATGGTCGGCACTTGGCGCGCGCCAGAAATGATTGAAACCGACGTCGTACAGCGTGGCCGACGACGCGAAGCTGGCGATATGCCCACCCAGTTCGCCGGGCTTACGATTCGCACGCACCACCATCGCCATTGCGTTCCAGCGGATCAGCGTGCGGATGCGCCATTCCATCGCCGCGTCGCCGGGCATCTTTGCTTCGTTGCCGGGCGCGATGGTGTTGACGTATTCGGTGGTCGGATCAAACGGCAGGTAGCCACCCGAACGGCGCGTCGAATCGACCATCCGCTCAAGCAGGAAATGTGCGCGCTCGGTGCCGTCGTGATGGATCACCGCATCGAGCGAATCCATCCACTCCCGGGTTTCGGTGGGGTCGATGTCCTGATTGAGGATATCGTCGAGCTGATCCATGAAGAGTCTCCGCAGCGCCGTTGCAGCGCCAAGCTTGAGGGGGTGCCCGCCGCCGGGGATTGCGACGGGATCAACACCCAAGTCTAGCCGCTGGGGCCCACGGCTGCCAATTCTTCGCCATGCGCCAGCGCACGGCGACGCCTCACTTCAAAGGCAGCCAGCGGGACATAGCATTGCCCAATCCCACTGGCGAGTAGGAGTCGCCCTATACGGCGCCCTCGGTCAACGCTGCTTCTGGTTCGCCGCAGCCCGGATCTGCGCATCTACCGCAACGATGGCAGTCATGTTCACCACACGGCGCGACGTCGAGGCGGGCGTCAGGATGTGCGCAGGCTTGTCCAGACCCATCAGGATCGGCCCGATCGCCACGCCATCGGTCATCACCCGCACCATGTTGTAGGTGATGTTGGCGGCGTCGAGGTTCGGCAACACGTACAGATTGGCCCGACCGCTCAACGTGGTGTGCGGGAACATGCGTTGACGCAACGCGTCATCCCATGCGGTGTCGGCCTGCATTTCGCCGTCCATCTCCAGCTTTGGCATGGTCGCCTTGAGCAGCTGGTAGACCTTGCGCATTTTCGCGGCGCTGGGATTGTCGTGGCTGCCGTAATTGGAGTGCGACAACAGCGCCACCTTCGGCTCGATGCCGAACAGCTTCAAACGATAACTCGCCTGCAGCGTGGCCTCGGCAATTTGTTCGGCGGTGGGATCGCATTGCACGTGCGTATCGAGGAAGAACCAGGCGCCCTTGTCGTTGATCACGCCCGTCATCGCCGAGGTGCACTGCACGCCGGGATCAAGACCGAAGATGCTGCGCAGATAACCGAGCTTCTTGTGATAGCGACCGACCAGGCCACAGATCATTCCGTCGGCCTCGCCACGCTCAACCATCAACGCCGAGATCAAGGTGGGTCGTGAACGCAGCAGGTTCTTCGCTGCTGCTGGCGACACGCCACGGCGTTCGGTCAGCGCGTGATACTGCTGCCAGTAATCGTTGAAGCGCGGGTCATCGTTGATGTTGGTCAACTCGAAATCGACGCCGGCACGCATGCGCAGAGCGAGCCGCTCGATGCGCGCCTCGATCACGTCGGGACGGCCAACCAGGATCGGGAACGCCAGCTTTTCGTCGATCACCGTCTGCACGGCACGCAATACGGTCTCTTCCTCGCCCTCGGAGTAGACCACGCGTTTGCGATCAGCACGGGCGCGCTCGTACACCGGTTTCATCAGCAGGCCGGTGCGGTAGATGAACTGGCCGAGCTTCTCCTTGTACGCCTCCATGTCGATCATCGGGCGTGTTGCCACACCGGAATCCATCGCCGCCTGCGCCACTGCCGGCGCCAGCATCACCAGCAGGCGCGGATCGAACGGACGCGGGATAAGATAATCAACGCCAAAGGTGGGCACGTCACCACCATAGGCGCCGGCGAGATCACCTGCTTCCATCCGTGCCAGCTGGGCGATCGCACGCACGCAGGCAAGCTTCATCGCCTCGTTGATGACGGTGGCGCCCACGTCCAGTGCGCCGCGAAAAATATACGGGAAGCACAGCGCGTTGTTGACCTGGTTCGGGTAGTCCGAGCGGCCGGTCGCGATGATGCAGTCCGGTCGTACTTTCTTCGCGTCTTCAGGCGAGATTTCCGGATTCGGATTGGCCAGCGCAAGGATGATCGGACGATCCGCCATCGTGGCGACCATCTCCGGCTTCAGCACACCGCCGGCAGAGAGACCGAGAAAAATATCGGTGCCCTCGACGATCTCGGCGAGCGTGCGCTTGCTGGTGTCGCGGGCGTAACGCTGCTTGTCAGGGTCCAGATGGTCGCGACCGATGTACAACACACCCTCGCGATCGTACGCGAGGATATTTTCCGGTTTCACACCCAGCGCTACCAGCATGTCGAGGCAGGCGATACCTGCCGCGCCAGCGCCAGCGGTGGAAAGCTTTACGTCGCCGATCTTCTTGCCGATCACTTCCAGCGCGTTCAGCAGCGCCGCACCCACGATGATGGCGGTGCCGTGCTGGTCGTCGTGGAATACCGGGATCTTCATCCGTTCGCGCAGCTTGCGCTCGACGATGAAGCACTCCGGCGCCTTGATGTCTTCCAGGTTGATGCCGCCAAAAGTGGGCTCGAGGCTGGCGATGATGTCGACCAGTTTGTCCGGATCGTTTTCGTCGATCTCGATATCGAACACATCGATGCCGGCGAACTTCTGGAACAACACGCCCTTGCCTTCCATCACCGGCTTGGCTGCCAGCGGCCCGATGTTGCCAAGGCCCAGCACGGCGGTGCCGTTGGTGATCACCGCGACCAGGTTGGAGCGCGCGGTGTATTCGGCGGCCGTGCCCGGATCTTCGACGATCGCATCGCAGGCTGCCGCTACGCCGGGCGAGTACGCCAGCGATAGGTCGCGCTGGGTCAGCAGCGACGTGGTCGGCGTGACCTTGATCTTGCCGGGGCGCGGCAGACGGTGATATTCGAGTGCGGCGAGGCGCAGTTCTTCGGGGAGGGACATCGGAGGCGATTTTATTGAGGAAGGGGGCGTCCTCCGCCGCGACGGAAGACTGTCCGTGATGTTAGCACCGGGGCGGGGAAACCGACCTGACCCAGGTTGCTCTAGACGTTCGCCAGGAGCTCGTCGCCCTGTACCCGGTTCATGTGGATGCCGTTGATGAATACGGAAAACGCCAGCTTGCCGGCCAGCCCGTGGACGTGCTGCATCCACGGTGGCAGCCAGCGGGGCGACAGGATCGCGCCGGACTCGAAATGCGGCTGCAACGTGATCACGTCGTGCAGGGTCAATTTGCCCGCAAAAAGGTGGCGCAGCACGTCCATCCGGCGCGCCTTCAACGCCCAACGGAAGAACGTATGCACGGTGAGCAGGCCGGACAGGTAGACGTTGTCCTTCGCGAATGCCGCGCCGCCGCTCAATGGCACGCCGCGAAATACGCGCTGGGTCGAATGGAAACTGTCCGCGACACTCTGCCCGCAGGCACTGAAGTAACGATAGACCTCGACAAAGTCGGCGCCGTTGAGGGCCATGTCGATCGCCAGGATGCGCAGGCTGATGCGCTTGAGCCGCGCAATGTCGATCGCGCCGGACATCAGCTCGGCAAACACGGCCAGCCCCTCCTGTGTCGCGGTGACTCGCGGCGAGGTGCGCGCCAGTGAGGTCAGCAGCGGTTGCCTGCGACCATTCAACGCAGTCAGTGAATGCACGAATGCCTCATGCGCAAGCAGCTGATGCCGGTCGTATTGGCTGAAGCTAGTGCCGCCGCGCAAACGGATGCGGGTCGCACCGGCAGCTGCCTTGGCAGTGAGTTCGGGGTCGACCTCGACGCGGATGGTTCCTGCCCCGAAAAAATCGTCCAGCGTCTTGCTCAGATCGGCGCACAACACATCGGCGGGAATATCGGTACTGCTGTCGTCGGCCAGCAGATCGGCGCCCAGCTCGTCGGACAGCTCGACGAAGTAGTGCGCCGCATCGAGATTGCTGCGCTGACTGCCAGGGATCAAGTCGCCCGGACGTCCATACAATGCAATTGAAGGTGCAGTTACAGCGGCAGTACCGACGGACTCCAGCATCTCCGCGGCAATCCGCCAGGACTCGGCAGTGCGGCTGAGATACACGCCTAGCGGATCGTCGCTGCCGGCCTGTTGCTCGATCGCCGCCAGCTCGGCGCGCGCCGCGGACAGATCCGGCCGCGTGTAAGTTACTTCGGGCAACGCGAACTGACCCTTGCTGTAGGCCGCGATCAGACCGTTTTCCAGCGACGCCGGCCATGCCACTGTAGGCAGGATATTGATGCCGCGCGCCGCCGCAAGCAGCCGCTTGTCGAGATCGGCGTAGCGCTGCAAATCCGGGGCAATGTCGCTGGTCGGTGTATTCATCGGCGCTCCTGGCGAATTGCATCGACGCGCTCGATCAGGTCGGTGGCGATCGGGTCGGGTTTGAATGCGCTCATGAAGCTGATTGAGCTGACGGGCATGAAAGTGACATGGCGACCGAAGGGAGAGTCAGTCCGAAGCATTACCGTGATGCGGCGCGGATTGGTCATGGTCGAGAAGTTGACGTTGACCACGTCCGCCAATCTGAGCCGGGCCTGCTGACCGCGATTTTTCACCAGCAGATACTGCCCGTCCAACCAAACTTCGTCGAGCAGGCCGGAAATCAATGTTTTGTACAGAATCGAGCCAATGACCAACATAAAAAGTACGGGCATCAGCGATGGCCATTCAAAATTCCCGGTCCGCTCCGAAACCTTCCATATCGTGAAGCCTGCCGACGCCATCACTAGCAACCAGATCACTGGAAATACGCGCTTGTAGAACATGGTCAACGTTGAGGACAGCCGACGCATGGCGTGATCCGTGAGAACGATGTGCCGATAGTAGTCCCTGAGGCCCTATCAGGGGCAATCGTATGGACGGCTACTCGCGCTCGCGCTGCCCGCGATGCCCATGCGGCCGCTCGATCGGACGTCCCCCGCGCTGACGACGCAGACGTGCTTCCAGCGTGGCCGCCTGCTCCTCTCGCTCATCGTGCAGCTTGAGATAATTGCGCCACCGTTCGGGCGTCAGTTCACCATTGTCCAGCGCCACCTGTATCGCGCAGCCCGGTTCGCTGCCGTGCCCGCAATCGGCGAAACGGCACTGTTCGGCAAGCACGTCGATGTCGGCGAAGAGGTCGAGATTTTCTTCACCAGTGAGCTTGAGCTCACGCATGCCGGGGGTGTCGATCAGGCAACCGCCGCTGGGCAGCTGCAGCAGCGCGCGATGCGTGGTGGTGTGGCGACCGCGACTGTCATGGCTACGCACTTCGGCCGTGGCCATCCGTGCGGTGCCCAACAGCGTATTGGTCAGCGTGGATTTGCCGGCGCCGGAGGAACCGACCAACACGGCGCTATCGCCGGGCTGCAGGTATTGCGCAAGTAACGCGACGCTGGCTGGGTCTTTGCTGTTCAATGCATGGATCGGCGTGCTGTCGGGCAACCGCGCCCGCAGCGCGTCGATCTGCGCGGCCGCATCGTCGCGCGTATCCAGTTTGCTCAACAGCACGACCGGCTGCGCACCGGAATCTTCGGTCAGCGACAGATAGCGTTCGATGCGCGCCGGATTGAAATCGCCGTCCAGCCCGGTCAGCACCAGCACGTAATCGATATTGGTGGCGATCAGCTGGCGCTCGTAGCGCTCGCCCGCTGCAGCGCGCGACAGCACGGTGCGTCGTGGCGCCACGGTGATGATGTGCGGCGGCGTACCGGACACGACTTCGACGAAATCGCCGACCACCGGGCGCTCACCCGGATCGATGCCGCGCTTGAGAAAGCGCCCGTCCGGCTGCGCACCAAACAAGGTCTCGCCATCGTGCAGCTCGTAGCCGGCGCGATGCTGTGCCACCACGCGAGCCAGCCGCAAGCCAGCGGTGGGCAGCACATCGCCACGCCAGCCTATGCGTCGCAGGCGCTCTATGGTTTCGGCGTCGCTCATCCAGGGGTTTCTATCTGCACGGTTTGCCGATTATGCCTTGTCCCGGGCAACTCCTCCCATGCCTTCGAATGAACAGGCTTTTGGCTCGCGCAGCGCCCATTCAGCTCTCGCGCTGCACTGCATCACGCTGCTAGCATCGAGTTGCCGGCAATATTGCCGGTGTATGACATCAAAGGATGATGGCGTTGGTCCCGATCACACCCAGTGCGCACCTGGCGGAAGTGCGCTACGAGATCCGCGGTGCACTGACGCGACGCGCTCGCGAGCTGGAGGCTGCTGGCCTCGACATCATCAAGCTCAATATCGGCAACCCCGGTCGTTACGGCTTCGAAGCGCCGAACCACCTGCGTGAAGCCATCGCCACTCATTTGCATGAAAGCGAGGCGTACGGCCATGAACAGGGGCTGGAAGTCGCCCGCGAAGCGATCGCCGCGCAGCAACGAGCGCGTGGGGCCCGGCACGTAGATGTCGAACGCATCTTTATCGGCAATGGCGTCAGTGAACTGATCGATCTGAGCCTGCGCGCCTTGCTGCATCCCGGCGACGAAGTGCTGCTGCCGAGCCCGGACTACCCATTGTGGAGCGCGGCAACGATCCTGAACGGTGGACAGCCGCGCTACTACCGTTGCCTCGCCAAGAACAGCCATCTGCCTGATCCGGACGAGGTCGAGGCGCTGATCACTCCGCGCACCCGTGCACTGGTGCTGATCAATCCAAACAATCCCACCGGCGCAGTGTATCCGCGCGCGCTGCTCGAGCGTCTGGTGGAGATTGCCGCGCGCCATCGACTGCTGCTGCTCAGTGACGAAATCTACGACGAAATCCTCTACGACGGCACGTCCTTCCAGCCGCTCGCCGAAGTGGCTGGCGACGTGCCGTGCCTCAGTTTTGGTGGCCTGAGCAAGGTGCATCGTGCCTGCGGCTACCGGGTCGGCTGGATGAGTTTGTCCGGCGATCCTTTACGCAGTGCGAGTTACCGCGATGCACTGCAATTGCTCGCCGCGTTGCGTTTGTGCGCCAACGTGACCGCGCAATGGGCGGTGCTGCCGGCACTGCAGGACGCGCCCACGATCTGTGCGTTGACTACGCCCGGCGGTCGGTTGCACGAGGCACGTCGTGTCGTGCTGCAGAGTGTCGCGAGCAGCGAATACCTGGATCTGGTGACTCCAGAAGGCGCCTTGTATGCGTTCCCACAAGTGCGTGCCGATCACTTCGCCACTTTCGACGACAATGAATTTGCGCTGCGTCTGCTGGAAGAAGAATCGGTGCTGGTGGTTCCCGGCAGCAGCTTCAATGTGCCGCGCAGCCGTCACTTCCGGCTGACCCTGCTGCCACCACCGACGCAACTGCACGAAGTATTCGTGCGGATCGAGCGCGTGTTGGCGCGGATGGCGCTGGAGCAGCCGCAACGTACCGCCAGTGTGGTTGAGTCGCATCCTGCCTAGGCCTTATCGACCGATGATTCCCGCGCCGCCTCCCCTGCATTATCTCGCCCTCGGCGATTCGTACACGATCGGCGAATCCGTGCCTGCAGAGGCCTGCTGGCCCATGCAGTTGGTCGAGCAACTGCGTCGGCATGGCGTGGTGATCGACGATCCGCGCATTGTCGCCGTCACCGGCTGGACCACCGACGAACTGTCGGCCGGCATGAACCGCCCCCGACTGGCGTTGAACTACGACCTGGTCACCCTGCAAATTGGCGTCAACAACCAGTATCGCGGCCGTTCGGCGGGCGAATACCGAGGCGAGTTCAGCGCGCTGTTGCAACGTTCGATCAGGCTGGCAGGCAACCATCCTGGCCGGGTGGTGGTGGTCTCGATTCCCGACTGGGGCGTCACGCGTTTCGGCCTTGCCAGTGGGCGCGATACGGCAAAAATCGCGCATGAACTGGATGTCTTCAACGCCATTGCCCGTGACGAAGCGAGTCGTGCCGGCGCGCGCTTCGTCGACATCACCGGTATCTCGCGTGACCAGCCGGCGATGGTCGCTGA
>Ga0302313_10000444_pt1 | contig 37085 bp, 32 predicted proteins | sample III_Palsa_N2_2_FD_200454 | JGI IMG/M metagenome (GOLD analysis project Ga0302313, IMG submission 200454) | Peat permafrost microbial communities from Stordalen Mire near Abisko, Sweden - III_Palsa_N2_2 | ecosystem: Environmental > Terrestrial > Soil > Palsa > Peat permafrost | place: Sweden...
AGGGCAGCGGCGCTCGCATCATGTGCTGCTGGTTTACCCACTGCAGCTTTTCGGGGTTGAAGGCGGAGGCCGCCTTGTTGACATCGGTGATGTCGAACAGTTGTTCGAGTTCCGTGAGGCTGAAGATCTCCTGGTCGCCGTGTGACCATCCCAGGCGCACCAGGTAGTTGAGGAGCGCCTCGGGCAAATAGCCCTCCTCGCGGTAGTACAGCACGCTCACCGCGCCATGACGCTTGGACAGCTTGGCACCGTCGGGACCGAGGATCATGGCCACGTGGGCGTAAGCCGGCGGCGTGAAACCGATCGCGCGCAGCATGTTGATCTGCCGGGGCGTGTTGTTCAGGTGATCATCACCGCGGATCACGTGGGTGATGTGCATGTCGCTGTCGTCCACGACCACGCAGAAGTTGTAGGTCGGCGTGCCATCGGAGCGCGCGATGATCAGATCATCGAGTTCGGCGTTCTGGAATACCACCGGCCCGTGGACCAGATCGTCCACGACGACCTCGCCCTCGAGGGGATTCTTGAAGCGCACCACGGGCTGCACCCCGGGCACCGGCGCCGTGCGGTGCCGGCAGCGCCCGTCATAGCGCGGCTTCTCCTTGCGCGCGAGCTGCGCATTGCGCATCTCCTCCAGCTCTTCCTTGCTGCAATAGCAGTGGTACGCCTTGCCCTCGGCCAGCAGCTGCTGCAACACCTGCGCATAGCGATCGAAGCGGCGGGTCTGGTAGTACGGGCCCTCGTCATGGGCGAGCCCCAGCCATTGCATGCCATCGAGGATGACCTGCACGGCTTCCTCGCTAGAGCGCTCCCGGTCGGTATCTTCCACACGCAGGATGAAGCGACCGCCATGGCGGCGTGCATACAGCCAGCTGAACAGCGCCGTGCGGACGCCACCAATGTGCAGGAGTCCCGTGGGACTGGGTGCGAAGCGGGTAACGATAGTCATGGCGGGCGCGATGTTACCCGGCATTGCCACCAGCGTGACAGGTGCTTACACTTGCGCGCTCGTTTTGGCGGGCGGTTAGCTCAGTGGTAGAGCACTGCTTTCACACGGCAGGGGTCACAGGTTCAAGCCCTGTACCGCCCACCATAAAATCAACGAGTTACGATCAGATCGCCTTGGGTGTGTGAAAATTCTGTGAATTTTTATTTCCATCCCCAAGGGGTTTCGTATCAAGAATCCCCCGATCTATGTAGCGTTGAATAGGCAGCGCCCTCTTTGTCCTGCGCGGCACACTGGAATTTGCTCGATCCCCACGCCGCTTTGTATCACCTGCCGAGCACCACCAATTCTGCGCTTTGCCGGCCAACGAGTTCGTACCGGTGAAATTGCCGTCGAGCTGATGAACGCTGACGTGTCCCCCGCATTCAGTCTTCACCCGTCGTTGAACGGCAGCTGTGGTAGCCAGTTACCGGTCATTCCGCGACGCAACCGGCCAAGACCGGACGGTGGAGGGTCGAAACTGAATGCCACAAAGCTGACGTTCAAACTCTCCGGTACAATTTCCGAAATGGTGGCTTTCATTCAATAGGTCGTACACCAATTTCATCGGTCGTTTGGTAGTTATCCGGACTCTCAAGTGAATCCTATCTCCTCGATCGGCGACGGTAGTGCGATCAAGCTGCGCTCCGTCGACATACCGAGGCTGGCGGACCTTTGCCGCGCCTGCACCGCATTCTACGAGCTAGTCGAAGGGCAGACGCCGACCGATGAGACGGCAGCAGACATTCTTGGTCCGCTCGACCCAGAGTACGCGCACGGGATTAAGCATGTGTGGGGGGTTGAGATGCATGGCGATCTAGTGGCCGTCGCGGAGTTGCTGCAAGGGCATCCAACATCTGACGAGTGGTATATAGGGCTACTCCTTGTGACACCCCAGCGGAGACGTGAAGGCTTGGGCGCGAAATTCTGCCGGATGATCCTGGACTGGATCGCCCTTCGTGGAGGTGCCACTGTTCGTCTCATCGTTCATCAGCAAAACGTGGCCGCGCAACGGTTCTGGCAAAAGCAAGGGTTCTCGGCTGAACGAGAGTTGAAGAAGCAGTCTGGTCGGCTTCACGGGCAGGTGTCGGTCTTCGTGCGTTCTCTCGGGAGAGCCGGGTAACCGCAAATAGCTCGATGTCCGCCTTGGGCCTCGCTTGCTATCGACACAACTCGCCTTTCGACGGTAGTGGCCGCCTACTTCAGAGAGAATCCCTGTGCGCATGTGGCGAGCCTTGCGGTAACGTCTGGTCAGGCGGTTCCGCCGATGTCCGATGCCACAAAGCGGTCAGTGGCAGCAGGCTGCTGTGGGTCTCTCGACTATGAATTTATCCTGATCTAAAATAAAGGATCGGTTTCCCGGCAGCACGCTGAACGCCTCCCTCGGGCGAATTCATGTACGTTATACGTTCTGCAACGCTGCAAGATCTCACGATCGTGGTCTCGTGGATTCGCACGGCTGATGAGTGTGAGCGCTGGGCGGGCACGCAGGTAGCGTATCCAATCGATCTCTCAACCCTGCCGAGTACCATCAAGTTCGCGGAGCGGAACGCATACACAATGCTAATCGGCGGATCCGTCATGGCGTTCGGGCAGGTTTTGGATAAGCCACAGAACCGGCAGCATTTGGCCACATTCATAATTAGCCCCATGCACCGCAGTCGCGGACACGGCCGAACGTTCTTGCATGAGCTGCTCCACCGGGCAACTGCCGATCGCGTCGGTCTGAACGTGAATGAGGATAATAGCGTCGCAATTTCGCTATACGCTGCCGCAGGCTTTACGGCCGCCGAGAGGCCACAGGACCAGCAGGCGTCGCCTCGATCGCGTTATATGGAATGGAAACGATCCGTACCGACCGACGATTAGAGCGTCGCATAATAGTCCGTCACGACTGTCAGCAGTGGGTCAACTCCGGCCAAAAACGTTGCAGCGCGTCAATGTCGCTAACGAACAATCACGTACGTCTCCAACCGGCCAATAGGGGAGGCTCATCGCAAAGACTGCGTAGCCAAGAGAACGGTCCTTCACCACCCTCGATAAATTGAACTCGGACTCTATGCGGCTGTCAGACGCCAAAACGCAGAATAACTGTCGGAGAACTGGGGGATGGTGATGCGCTGGCGAAGCCTCCTTGCACTGCCAAGGCTGGTTGGCATGGCACTCACGTCGATTGTGGACCCAACCACATCGTATGCTTCGGACGCCCAAGCCCAAGTGAGAATGCACCAGGTCGGCTGCCCCGACGCGCCTGTAAAGCCGCCCCCGATGGATGATCCGAGGCAAGCTCTTATTCAGAAGGCGGTGCACTCAGCCTATCCGGAGTTATTTGGTGCATCCGCTCCGGCGGGCTATTTAGGGGTTACGCTTCTAATGAACAGCAATTGGACACTCTATAGGAGTTACAAAGACGATCCGCAGCCCCACTATCACTATGCGAACGATCTGAAAGCCTTCGACATGATGGGCGTCGACTATGAACGCCGCGGCGACCGCGTGCAGTTGGCCATGAAGGGCGGAGTCAACGGAACTACCGGAATTAGTGTTCGTGCGTATGTTCTAAAACCTCCCGCAGACCCGACGCGTGACTTTGCGCTGGTGCGCGCCAGTGTGAACGCGCGTTACAGAGGACTTTACAAGGCACGTTCGGCAGAGAGCGTCACCGAACTTACCGTGCTGATGAGTGAATCCGGCGGCGTCGCACGTGCCAAGGCTGCAACCGTGAATGCCATCGATGCCGACGTGCCGCCAACGCCTGAGATGTTTATGGAGATTGGCATTCCAAGAACGCGGATCGGCCCGATCAGCCAGGTCATGCTGTATGAGGGTGCATACGAAGGTGCGCTCAAGTCCGAGAGGCTGCTTTTGAACTATGCGTGGCCGCGTCGAGCCGGCGAGCCCCCGCCTAAGCCTTGGCATCCAGAACTATCCGGTCCGTTCGGGCCAAATGATGATCCCGCCGTCGACCGAGCGATTGCGGAGGAGTATTTTCCCGATCTCTACACTTATACTAAGCCGGAGAGTGAGACCAACGCCGACTTCTGGGTGCTCCTGGACCGGGAAGGAAGGGTGCTGGCGACGGGCCGTAGGTATTTGGCGAGCCGTGGAGACCTGAAGCGCTATCTCGAGTCGTTGTATCCCGGCATTAGGACCGAGGACTTCGAGCCCAGGGAGTTCAAAGGGGATCACGGTCGGCGAGGGGTTGTGAATTTCATGTGGCTGGCGCCCGATTCGCCAGTTACCGATTTGTCGAAGGCAGATTTATCTAAGCGCGGCGACTTGGTGGTCTATTCAGACATTCGCCGCGCCGGCGGCGTTTCCATGACCAATCTTGAGGTCTTCAAGTTCGGCTCTTCGGCGATTTTTGTAGATGACAACAACAATCTTGCCTTGCAAGTTACCGCCGTCGACGGTGACGCCGATTCGGTGATGCTTCGCGCGCGGATTCAGCACGTGGTGCCCACCGGAACATCTGCATTTCAAGAATTACGTCCCGTAGTTGAAGCGGCATGGTCGCGAGAAACCCAGCCGATCCGTCTACGCTACGGCGAGTCCGGGGAAGTACAAATCACGGATCAGGACCACAGAGTTTGGAGCGTGACGCTGCACCCTAATCGGATGGAGGGAAAATTGTCGCGGCACTCCCGCTGCGCCCGTAGGTAATGCGAGCAGCGAGCAAAGGATTCTCCGGGGCGGCTGGGTTCCAGCGCATGCCGCACGCTGCCTTGCCCATGCGGACGCAACCACCTCGTGGATTCTGGCCACAATATCCCGATCAACAAGCCCGAGGCGGTGGTCTCGGCGGTAACCGAGGTCCTGGACGAGATCCAACCAAGCGCTCTACTTGAACGGTAGTTGTGCCGCCGCATAGCCGTCGTTCGTGAATGGCAGCAAAGGGTCAATTCCGGACCTTCGAATTACTTGCGACTCCGCCAACCTCACGGTATTTTTTGGAATACCCTATTAACTGCTTCATGCAGCCAGTTTTAGTTCGGGCTGCAGCCCAGCCCGAGCAGCCAGCGTCAGCAGCATATCCAGGCTAAAATCCTGCCACCTGCCCTTAATGAGCCTCGAGACTCGCGGCTGTGTGATCCCTAAGCGCTTGGCCGCCTCAGCCTGCGTCCAGCCCTGCGTCTTCAGGTGCTGTTCCATGCGGATCATCACCTCGGCGCGCAGTGCCATGACCTTGGCTTCGGCTGGATCGAAACCGAGATCGAGGAATACATTTCCGCTGCTCTTGATTCGGCGGGTATCGGAGAATCGCGGATCGGTCTTCTTGCTCATGACGCACCTCGAATCAGTCTGTAGCGGGCCTTCGCCAGCTCGATGTCCATCTTTGCTGTCTGCTGCGTCTTCTTATGGAAGGCGTGCAGAACGTAGACGGCGGCCTCGAACTTGGCCACGTAAATGGCGCGGTACGCACCCGACTCATCGCGAACGCGTATCTCATAAGCACCCGTGCCCACCGCGGGCATCGCGCACAAGTCATCCCGACTGGACCCAAGGAACTCCAGCGGCTTCATCCCTCGCGGTGCTGTGGACTTCCTCGGTCTCACGATTGGCAATATATCAATACCTGCATATGTATGCAAGTACTCGAATAACCGCGATAGATCACACAAGAATGTCCACTGTTCCAAGAATTATCCGACGGCATTGAACAGTAACAACGCTGGGTCGATCTATAAATTGGCCGTTTTCTGCTGCCCGATAGCCGACACCCGCAGCGGTCCGCAAAGGGTCAATCTGCCCGATAGCGGACGCGAGCCCTTCAGCACGGATCAGCAAGGAATCGACGGCGGCGCTGAACAGAAGCGCGGCTCAAAGCGTTCAGGTGTACGGCAGACCGACCGATGAGTGTCCCTTTTCCCAGTAGCGGGAGGTACTGACAACGTATAGATTACATTAGTACCCTGCAAAAGGAGCGTGCATCATGTCGAAAGAGGCCGTTTTCACCATGAAACTGGAACCCGAACTGCGCGAGGAGTTCATGGCCGAAGCGGAGGCGGCCCACCGTCCGGCATCCCAGGTGCTGCGCGAGCTGATGCGCGACTTCGTGCAACGGCAGCGCGACGCCAGAGAGTACGACGAATTTCTGCGCCGCAAAGTGGAAGCCGGCCGGGCATCCATGCGGGCCGGAAAGGGGGCGACGAACGAGACGGTTGAAGCGGAATTCTCCGCTCGCCGGGCCCGCGTACCGCGTGCTCCGTGAATGTCATTTGGACACCTGAAGCGCAACTCGACCGCGCCGACATCTGGGTGCACACGATGCGGCATCCCACCTGACTGAGCATCCCATGCTCGGCAAAGCCGGTGCCATACCCGGCACCCGCGAGTTGATTCCGCATGAAAGCTACCGCCTGGTTTACGAGATCAGCGGCGACACCGTATGGATCCTGACACTCGTCCATACCGCCCGCCGATGGCCTCCCTTCGCGGTTGAACAGATCCGTCAGACGGTTCACTTCACCCGGTCCGAAAGCGAGTCAATACGGCTCAAACTGCCGGCGGCAGGTACATCGATGGTCGGCGCGCAATTTGAAGGCGGTGTACATTTGTGCATACACTGCTGCCAGTGGATCACGAGCGGGATCCGGCCAAGGCGGCCGCGAACGTCAAGAAGCACGATGTTCGGTCTGCTGACGCTGCGCTTTCACTCGAGGATCCACTGGGCCTGTCCATCGCAGATGCCGACGCTTCGGGCGAACCACGGTTGATTTTTCTTGGCGCCGATCCGGCTGGGCGTGTTCTGGTGACGGTGTACACGTTGCGCGGGCGATCGACACGCATCATGTCCTCCCGCAAAGCGGCTCGCGCCGAACGGCGCGCATACGAGGCAAACATATGAAGAAGGAATACGATTTCTCCAAGGCGAAGCGCGGCCCGGCCGTAGCGGCCTCGAGGAGCAAGGCCAGGATTACCATTCGTCTCGACGAAGAAGTGCTGGAATGGTTCAAGGCGCAGGTTGACGCAGCGGGCGGCGGCAACTACCAAACTCTGATCAATTCAGCCCTGGTGGATCACATCAAGCGCGAGGCGGAGCCGCTCGAAAGAACGCTTCGTCGTGTGCTTCGTGAGGAGTTGCGCAAAGCCGGCTAAATCCCACTTTCGAGCGGGTACGATGGTGAATGCCTGCTGGACGACCAGAGCCGCCAGAGATCGCGCGCTCTTGGTCATCCGACCTACGTCCGGAAGTGAAGATCATCCTCGCCCTTCACCAACGCAGAACTCCCCAGCCTTGGCGTAGTTGAGCGAACTCGTGTCGAAGTTTCGCGTTGCCGTAGAGCACCTTACTCGACAACCGCCACGGCAGTGGATGACCTCGTGCCGACAAAACCCTTGTGCAGGCATCGGCTTCAAGCGGCCACCGTGCCGCGCCCCTTAATCTTGCACTGCGCAATTCGCCTCCATTTGGTTGGTAACTCAGACGGATTCCGGATCGGATTTCGATTGCAGTTGGGACAACACTCGCTGCGCGACTTCCGACGCGAATTGCGGTTGCGTAGTGCGTTCGGTACGGCCCCCAATGGTTGATTCCCGTGAATTATCTTCGGTTGAAAGCGCACGCAAGGTGGAACGAGCGAGCGACCGATTTGGAGAAAACTCACCCACAATTGATTCATGCCGATCGCGCCCCAGCGGGCTTCTCCGTTCGCCCTATGGTATCCACGGCCGCCATGGACGATCAGTCACTCAACCTTGAGCGCCGAATCAACTCGCTGCCCAGAACGTATCGCCGCCGACCATCCTTGATGGTCTGCAGCGTACCCCGTTTGATTTCCTGAAACGTCTTGACGTGGGAATGCCCGAGCACCGCGTGCGTCTCGGCAAGCGTGTAGCGCTGGTTGGGATCGATCAGTAGCGGTCGTGGAACGCGCTTCGGCGCGGCGCGTTGCGACTTCGTTAGTTCGGCCATGTGACGCCCTCAAGTAAGTGGACGTCGTGAATAATATGCGGAATTCAGCGTGTGTAAACAATCGCGGCGGTGTGCGCGTCGGCAGAATGATTTTCTGACTAAGCGCTACGCCGCCAGGCGTCGACTCAGCAATCGCCGGTACGCCCGAGTACGCTGAAAAATATTTTTGATCTACCAAAACAGGTTTGCGGATTTTCCTCAATTGAGCGCGCCAACCGGCGGGATTGCCGCAAGCGATGCAGGGATGCTCAAGTCAGGCGATCAAGCAATCGCCCCTGGGTACTGCAACTCAGGTCAACTGCAGTTTAGCCAACCGTTCGCTCGCGGTGGTGCTGACCAAATGCCCGTAGTGCTGCTGGATCATCACCAGGCTGGTACCCGTGATCTTGCTGACCTCCAGGGTTGAAAGCCCACCCATCAGAGCCTCCGTGATCCAAGAGTGCCGCAGCGTGTAGAGCACCGTACCGGTGGGTAGCTGGGCAGATTTCGCGGCCTCGCGCACCAGCTCATCCCAATCGGAGTGCTGCCATTGCTTACCGTCATCCCGTACCAGAAGCAGGTCATCCGGCTTGCGGGCCGCGGTGAGTCGACTGAACAATTCGACCGCCGCGGGCGCAAGCAGCACGGCGCGCTGACCAGTGTTGCCTTTGACCGTCAGGGTCTGCTGTCGCGCGTCGAAGTGCTTGCATAGCGCGTGAGTCAACTCGCCGGCGCGACACCCCGTCAGCGCTGCGGCCTCGACGAGATTGCGCACCGCACCCGTGCCCGCATCGATCAGCCGTCGACGCTGCGCGCGATCGAGAAACAATGAGCGCCGGTTCGACACGTTTTTGTACTGCTTGACCTTGCGCAGTTCGAGCGCAATTTCCGCACCTGCCAACCCATCATTGACCGCCAGCATCAATGCGGCGCGCAGTACGGATGTCGTTCGGTTTACCGATCCTTTTGAGAGCCCCGGCAATCTGGCACGCCAGGCGCTGATATGGTGCGCCCGCACCTTCGCAAGCTTCATGCCCGCGATGGCATCGCATGAGTACTTTTCGGACCCATAGACGGTCCTTTCGAACCGCTTGTCAGCATCGTTTGCCGCAGCCTGTCCCTTCACGCGTTGCCGGTCCTCGACGTAACGCTGGCAGGCCCGTTCGACCGTCACGACATCGCCGTCCTCGGTGACGCCGGTAATGCCTGAATCCATGTCTTTGAACCAGGCGCGGGCCGCCTCGACCGCCTGGTCGTAGTCGAAGGTGGGGGACCACTCCGCCAAGCTTTTGTTGGCCTGGGTGAGTTTCAGCTTGCCGTCCGGCGTCCGCCCGTCATCCGATGCATATCGGGCTACCCAGGTCCCGCGGTCTTCGGCGAGTTTCCGATACCCCAGCGCCCGCCCTTTCGCCAATTTCTCGAAGTATGGCGCCGGCCGGATCGGGAGCGCGGCCCTGCCCCGTTTGGTGTCGATTCGCACGCAGCGTCGCTCTGTGAAAATTCTGTGAAAAAGAATAGCATTTACGACGGTTGAGCGTGAGACACACAAACCCCTTGTTTTTAGGCATTTCAGAGACTTCGGTTTAGTGTGGTTTAGCGTAAAAGGGGCATTCCCATCCTTCACACGGCAGGGGTCACAGGTCAAGCCCTGTACCGCCCACCATCGTAATCCCGATATATGTCATCAGTCGCAAGGAAATCGATACTCACTGTGGCCGCCGCGCTCATGACGGCCGGATTCGTCGCCCCAAGCTTCGCTGCCGCCCCGGCCCCGGCTCCCAAGCCTCCTATCGTCCTAGTCCTGGACGGAATCGAAGGTGAGAGCAAGCAAGACACGACCCCTATTGCGCCTCCGATCTGCATCACGGTCCTAGGAGCGACCATCTGCCTGTCGAAATGAGCCGAGCCATGGCCATTACTCCACGGATGCGCCAGTTATACAGCTGGTGCTCCGCGTCACCTGGGCGCGGACCACTACCCCATGGATATCGAGAAGGGCGCCTGGAATACGATACAGCGCGCCCTGGCGGGGATTCCGCTGGCACGTCGGCGCCGGGTATTGAAGCTGCTAAAACGAAAACGCCGCCCGAAGGCGGCGCTGTCGTGGCGAATTCGGCCTACACCCTTAGCGATACTTCAAACGGATCAAGAGTCGACATGCACCATGTTCGACGGCGTGGCGCCAAGACGGACAATTCTCCAACGGCCCGACGACTGCTCTTGCACCTCGACTCGCAAGTGGCGCACGCCGCTTTCGCTCACTGAGTCGGCGCCAGTCCACGTTCCCTTCTTGGCAAGCGGCGCGTCACTCGAAGGATTGGATTGCGTCGACGATTCTGACGTGCCGTTGGAATCGATCCCCCGATTGACTCGTTGTTCCCCGAGATACGGGATTGCAGAGCTGCCCTTACCGGCTTCGCGTGCGCGCGTGACCTCCTGCTCCAAAACGGGCACCACAGCTGCCGAGGCGAAGGTCGAACATACCTGGACAGCGACTTGCTTTGCAGAGATTGGATCTGCGAAGAAACCCAGCCGAAGAAAATAGTAGGAGCGACTTTCTGTCGCGTAGAGCGTATGTGGCTTGAAGATAGAGAGCGACGGCACGCCATTCAGGTCGATAGGCTGCGCCGACCAGTGCAGCTGCACAGCAAAGGAAACCGGTGCACCCTGAGCGACAGCCTCCTTCAAAGCCCGCCGAATACCTGTGTCGTCGGGGCGGAGCAATGGGATCTCATCGCAAGCCCTCTCGTCAACGTCGTCCTGAACCGCAGAAACACGGCGCGCTTCCAGAATCTTTAGGACCTGTGTGTCGGTCAGGGACTCACCGTTGAGAGGTGCAGGGTCGCTGCTTTTTTGGGGAACTGCCGGCTGAGAAGCAGGTGCTGTGGTTGCGAACGCGTTGGGATAACGGCGACGTACGGGTTCTAGCCATCTTTCGGCATCCGCCAGCGTCTTGAAGTACCCCATGTGGAGGTACAACCGCTCACTGCCATCCGGCTGACGCGCAGAACTCATGAAGAATGTGAAGGGCCTTAGCCGCGGTGATTGGGACGGCCGAATGGACACGGGCGCAGCCAGTGGGCACAGCGTGAGGATGAAATGGCCGGTAGCAGCCGGCGCCCGATGCGCTGGATTGGGATTCGACGACCCGGTGGGTTTTGCCGGTGTTGATGTCATAAGTTCTCCCTCACACGAACGTTCGAGTGACGGTCGGGAGAGCGCCAGACGACATGCGAGCTTGCACACTCACACCCGGGAGTGGAGTGGCAACCCCGCTGTCTTAGGCTGTGACGCCCTTAGACCGGTAGCTTTGCGTGCCCGACTTTCGAACGGGTTTGCCTTTATCGATGCCTAGCTCGGTCTCGAGACTGTCCGAGATCGCCCGGTCATAAGCATGGCCGCTTGGAAACTATATGTCTATTGGTTATCGAACTTCAAAGTGTGACCGAGCGCTGTTTTTCACATAACGTGGGTGACCAGCCACATGCCGGCTCGGGCCGCGGACGGAAACCAAGGGATGTGACCCGAGCGCCGGGTCAGAAAATGTGCTGATCGAGAATTCCTGCCGAAAAACGCCTGACCGACCCGACCGGCCCGCTGGTCCACAAGGCGCCTTCGCACCCGTTTTCAGCGGGAAATGGCTGCAAACTGCGACATACGGCAGCAAATCAGTTCCGAACTGTAGGCTCAGTCCTACATCCGCGCTGACGACCGCAACTTTATGCTTCAAGGACCAAAGTGGGCGCCGAGATCACGCGGCAAGCCCGTGCACGGAAGCGGAGGGTAAAAGTGGAGCAACCACAAGTCAGCGGCCGCGCATCGCGCAAATCAAACGGCAAGCCGCCGGTTCCGGTCGGACCGGAACTGAACCTGAGCAAGCTGCTCCAGGCACTGCAGAGCGTGCGCGACGGTGACTTCTCGGTGCGGCTCGCCAGCGACCAGACGGGTCTAGCCGGCAAGGTCGCCGATACCTTCAACGAGATCGTCAGTGCCAATCAGCGCCTTGCGTGGGAACTTGAGCGCGTCGGCCAGATCGTAGGCAAGGACGGCAAGACCCGGCATCGCATGTCCAGCGAACGCCGCTCCGGGGCCTGGGGTGCGATGGAACAGTCGGTCAACACGCTGATCGATGACCTGCTGTGGCCCACGACCGAGGTGACTCGGACCATCTCGGCGGTCGCCAAGGGCGACCTGCAGCAGGCGATGAGCCTGGAAGTCGACGGTCGGGCGCTCAAGGGCGAGTTCCTGCGGTCGGCAACCATCGTCAACACCATGATCGCGCAGATGAGCGCCTTCACCTCGGAGGTGACCCGCGTCGCGCGCGAGGTCGGCACCGAGGGCAAGCTCGGCGGCCAGGCGGCCGTGCATGGCTTTGCCGGTACCTGGAAGGACCTGACGGACTCCGTCAACTCCATGGCCAGCAATCTCACGGCTCAGGTCCGCAACATCTCCGAAGTCACGATCGCGGTCGCCAACGGTGACCTATCGCGCAAGATCACCGTCGACGTGCGTGGCGAGATCCTGCAGCTGAAGGAAGCCATCAACACGATGGTCGACCAGCTGCGCTCGTTCGCCTCGGAAGTGACCCGCGTGGCCCGCGAAGTCGGTACCGAGGGCAAACTCGGCGGCCAGGCCATCGTGTCGGGCGTTGCCGGTACCTGGAAAGACCTCACCGATTCCGTCAACGCCATGGCGACGAACCTGACGGGCCAGGTCCGCAACATCGCCGAAGTGACCACCGCCGTCGCCCGCGGCGACCTGTCGCGCAAGATCACGGTCGACGTGAAGGGTGAAATTCTCGAGCTCAAGAACACCATCAATACGATGGTGGACCAGCTCAACAGCTTCGCGGCCGAAGTGACCCGCGTGGCGCGCGAGGTCGGTACCGAAGGCAAGCTCGGCGGTCAGGCCGTGGTGCCGGGCGTGGCGGGCACCTGGAAGGACCTCACGGACAACGTCAATTCAATGGCCGGTAACCTGACCGGCCAGGTCCGCAACATCGCCGAAGTGTCGACCGCCATCGCCAGCGGCGACCTCTCGCGCAAGATCACGGTCGACGTGCGCGGTGAGATCCTGCAGCTGAAGGAAACCATCAATACGATGGTCGATCAGCTGCGCTCCTTCGCCTCGGAAGTGACCCGCGTCGCCCGCGAAGTCGGCACCGAGGGCAAGCTCGGCGGCCAGGCCGTGGTGCCCGGAGTGGCCGGCACCTGGAAGGACCTCACCGACAGCGTGAACTCCATGGCCGGCAACCTCACCGGCCAGGTCCGCAACATCGCCGAGGTCGCCACCGCCATCGCCAACGGCGACCTGTCGCGCAAGATCACGGCCGATGTGAAGGGCGAGATCCTGCAGCTGAAGGAATCCATCAACACGATGGTCGATCAGCTGAACGCCTTCGCCGCCGAAGTGACGCGCGTGGCGCGCGAGGTCGGTACCGAGGGCAACCTCGGCGGCCAGGCGGAGGTCAAGGGCGTCAGCGGCGTGTGGAAGGATCTGACGGACAACGTCAACTCCATGGCCAGTAACCTCACCGGGCAGGTCCGCAACATCGCCGAAGTCGCCACCGCCATCGCGCGCGGCGACCTCTCGCGCAAGATTACCGTGGACGTGCGCGGCGAGATCCTGCAGCTGAAGCAGACCATCAACACCATGGTCGATCAGCTCAACGCGTTTGCCGCAGAAGTCACGCGCGTGGCCCGCGAGGTCGGCTCCGAAGGCCGCCTCGGCGGCCAGGCGGACGTGAAGGACGTGAGCGGTGTCTGGAAGGATCTGACCGACAAGGTCAACTCGATGGCGAGCAACCTCACCGGCCAGGTCCGCAACATCGCCGAGGTCGCCACCGCCATCGCCCGCGGCGACCTGTCGCGCAAGATCACGGTGGACGTGCGCGGTGAGATCCTGCAGCTGAAAGAGACCGTGAACACCATGGTCGACCAGCTCAACAGCTTCGCCGCCGAGGTGACCCGCGTCGCGCGCGAGGTCGGCACCGAGGGCAAGCTCGGCGGCCAGGCCATCGTGCCGGGCGTCGCCGGCACCTGGAAGGATCTCACCGACAACGTCAATTCCATGGCGCGCAACCTGACCGGCCAGGTGCGCAACATCGCCGAAGTGTCCACCGCCATCGCCCGCGGCGACCTCTCGCGCAAGATCACGGTGGACGTGAAGGGTGAAATCCTGCAGCTGAAGGAGACCATCAACACGATGGTCGACCAGTTGAATGGCTTCGCCGCTGAAGTGACACGCCTCGCGCGAGAGGTCGGTACCGAGGGCAAGCTCGGCGGCCAGGCGCTCGTACCGGGCGTTGCGGGCACCTGGAAGGATCTCACCGACAACGTCAACGTGATGGCGAACAATCTCACGAACCAGGTGCGCGGCATCGTCAAGGTCGTGACCGCGGTGGCCAACGGCGACCTGCGCCAGCGCCTGACCGTGGAATCCAAGGGCGAGGTCAACGCCCTCGCGGACACCATCAACAGCATGACCGATACGCTGGCGATATTCGCCGACCAGGTCACCAGCGTCGCGCGCGAAGTGGGAGTCGAGGGCCGCCTGGGCGGCCAGGCCCACGTGCCCGGCGCGGCGGGAACCTGGAAGGATCTCACCGCCAACGTGAACCTGCTGGCGGCGAATCTCACCAACCAGGTGCGCGCCATCGCCGAAGTGGCCACCGCCGTCACCAAGGGCGATCTGACCCGTTCGATCCAGGTCGAGGCGCGCGGCGAAGTGTCCGAGCTCAAGGACAACATCAACGCCATGATCGGCAACCTGCGCGCGACCACCGAACGCAACAACGAGCAGGACTGGCTGAAGACGAACCTCGCCAAGTTCAGCCGCATGATGCAGGGCCAGCGCGATCTGGTGACCGTCGGCAAGCTGCTGCTGTCGGAACTTGCGCCCCTGGTCAATGCCCAGCAGGGCATCGTCTATGTGATGGACGGCGCCACCGAGGAGGCGCACTTACGCGAACTCGCCACCTACGCCGACCAGGCGGACGGTGAGACCGGTCCGCGCCGCTACGCCATCGGCGAGGGGCTGGTCGGGCAGGCCGCCGCCGACCGGCAACGGCTGCTGATTACCGACGTGCCGGATGACTCGATCCGGGTCGCCAGCGGCCTGATGAACGTGCGGCCGCGCAACGTGATCGTACTGCCGGTGCTGTACGAGGGCCACGTCAAGGCCGTCATGGAACTGGGATCGTTGAGCGGCTTCACCGCCTCGCACCTGGCGTTCCTCGAGCAGCTCACCGGCAGCATCATCGGCGTGGTGCTCAACACCATCGAGACCACGATGCGTACCGAGGGCCTGCTCACGCAGTCCCAGCAGCTCGCCGGCGAACTTCAGGCCCAGCAGACCGAGCTGCAGCAGACCAACGAGGAACTCGCCAACAAGGCCAAACTGCTCGCGGAGCAGAACGCGGAAGTGGAGCGCAAGAACCAGGAAATCGAACTCGCCCGACGCGCGTTGGAGGATAAGGCCGCGGAACTCGCGCTCACCTCGCGGTACAAGTCGGAATTCCTCGCCAACATGTCCCATGAGCTGCGCACGCCGCTCAACAGCATCCTGATTCTCGGACAGCAGATGTCCGAGAATGCCGATGGCAACTTAAGCAAGCGCCAGGTGGAGTTCGCCACGACCATTCACGGCGCCGGCACCGATTTGCTGAACCTGATCAGCGACATCCTGGATCTGTCCAAGATCGAGTCCGGAACCGTCACGGTGGAGTGCGAGGAGCTGCTGTTCACGCATCTGCGGGAGACCGTCGAGCGCAACTTCCGCCACGAGGCCGAAGCCCGCAAGCTGTCGTTCACGGCGGACTTCGACACGCGCCTCGGACGCTGCATTACGACCGACTCCAAGCGCCTGCTGCAGGTGCTCAAGAACCTGCTCTCCAACGCCTTCAAGTTCACCGAGCATGGCGGCGTGAGGTTGCGGGTGGGTATTGCCAACGGCGGCTGGGCGCCTGAACACCCGACCTTGAGTCAGGTTCCGGCGGTGGTCGAGTTCTCCGTCAGCGATACCGGCATCGGTATTCCGCCGGAGAAGCAGCGGATCATCTTCGAGGCATTCCAGCAGGCCGATGCCGGCACCTCCCGCAAGTACGGTGGCACCGGCTTAGGCCTTGCCATCAGTCGCGAACTTGCGCACCTCCTCGGCGGTGAAATCCGCCTGAGTAGCGTGACGGGCAGCGGCAGCACCTTCACGCTGTATCTGCCGCTGCAGTACGTGGGTGCAGCGTATGGCCGCGGCGCACAGCAGGCGGCCGCCTTGCCGGCCAGCCCGCAACCCGTATTCCAGCCGGTGGTGCTGCCCATCCGCCAGGAAGAAATTCCCGATGATCGCGAGAACCTCGACACCGGCGAACCGATCCTGATGATTGTCGAGGATGACCCGCATTACGCCCGCGTCCTGGTCAACCTCGCCAAGGAACGGGGCTTCAAGGTCCTCCTGGCGCGCACCGGCGCCGATGCCCTCATCTTCGCGCGCAAGTACCCGCTGTCGGCGGTCTCATTGGATGTGTTCCTGCCCGATATGCTCGGCTGGACTGTGCTCAATCAGCTCAAACGCAGCAGCGAGACCCGCCACATCCCGGTGCAGATCCTGACCATCGAGGATGAGCGCCAGTATGGACTGGAGCGCGGCGCCTTTGCGTTCCTGACCAAGACCGGCACGACCGAGGAGCTCGAAGCCGCCCTTGATCGGCTCAAGCACTTCACGAGCAACAAGGTACGGCGGCTGTTGGTCGTCGAAGACGATCCGGCCGAACGCCTGAGCGTCACGGAACTGCTGGGCCACAAGGACATCGAGATCGTGACGGCGACGACCGGTGCCGAAGCACTCGAGGCCATGCGCGGCACCGAGATCGACTGCGTCGTCCTGGACCTGCGGTTGCCGGACATGTCCGGATTTGAGCTCCTGGAAGTGATCCAGGGTGATGCGGCCCTGCGGCGCCTGCCCATCATCGTCTTTACCGGACGCGACATCTCAAATGAGGAAGAGGCCCGGCTGAAGAAGAGCGCCAAGAGCATCGTGCTCAAGGGCGTGCGCTCGCCTGAGCGCCTGCTCGATGAAACCGCGCTGTTCCTGCACCGGGTCGTAGCCGACCTGCCGACGGCCAAGCAGGAGATGCTCAAAGCGCTGCACGAGGGTGATGAGCCGCTGGCGGGGCGCAAGGTGCTGGTGGTCGATGACGACATCCGCAACATCTTCGCCTTGAACAGCCTGCTCGAACGGCACCAGATGCAGGTCATCACGGCGACCAACGGCCAGGAAGCGATCAATCTGGTCGAGTCCACGGAGGACCTGTCGCTGGTGCTGATGGACGTGATGATGCCGGAAATGGACGGCTACGAAACGATGCGCCGCATTCGGCAGCATCCCGAGTTCCGCATGCTGCCCATCATCGCCCTCACCGCCAAGGCCATGAAGGGTGACCGCGAAAAGTGTCTTGAAGCGGGTGCTTCGGACTACGTCGCAAAGCCGGTGAACACCGATCAGTTGCTGTCGCTGGTGCGTCTGTGGCTTCATCGGTGAGTTCAGAGCGCTCGGTGCCGCGGGCGCTGCCCGCGGATGTTCCGGACAAGGTCAATATCCTGCTGGTGGACGACCAGCCGGCGCGGCTGCTCACGTACGAATCGATCTTAAGTTCGCTCAACCAGAACCTGATCACGGCAACCTCGGGGCTCGAAGCGCTCGACAAGCTGATGCGCACGGAATTCGCCGTGGTGCTGCTCGATGTGAGCATGCCGGAGATGGACGGCTTCGAGGCGGCGCGCCTGATCCATGAACATCCGCGCTTCGAACGTACGCCGATCATCTTCGTGACCGGCGTGGCCATGTCGGAGCTCGACCGGCTCAAGGGCTACAAACTCGGCGCCGTGGACTATGTGTCGGTACCGGTGGTGCCGGAGATCCTGCGCAGCAAGGTCGCGGTGCTGGTGGAACTGTATTGCAAGCGCCGCGAGCTCGTCGAGCTGAACCGACACCTGGCGGACACCAACGAACAGTTGGCCAAAGCGAATGCCGCCCTGCAGGCGGAGAAGACCCGGGAGCTGCTGGCGCTCAACACGAGCCTGCATCAGGCAAACCGGGAAATGGAACGCGCAAACCTGGCGCTGCTGGGTGAGGTCGCCGAGCGTGCCCGCGCCGAGCAGGCGCTGAAGGAAGCCGATCGCCACAAGGACGAATTCCTGGCGATGCTCGCGCATGAGCTGCGCAATCCCCTGGCACCCATCCGCAACGCCGTGCACCTGATGAAGCTGAAGCCGCTGGGGGACCCCCAGCTGCAGCTCTCCCGCGACATCATCGAACGACAGCTGATCCAGCTCTCACGCCTGGTGGATGACCTGCTGGATGTGTCGCGGATCACGCGTGGCAAGATCAACCTGGCGCGCCGGCGCGTCGAGCTGAGTGAACTGGTGGCACGCGCCGTGGAAACCGTGGCGCCCACCATCGAATCGCGCGGCCACGCGCTGGAAGTCGAGATCCCCAAGCGGACGCTGATGATCTATGGAGATCCGATGCGCCTGACCCAGGCGCTGGGCAATGTGCTGGCCAACGCTGCCAAGTACACGGACAACGGCGGCCGGATCACCCTGCGGGCCCAGCGCCGTCGCCGCGATATCGAGATCACCATCCGTGATACCGGCATCGGCATCGTTCCGGAGGTACTGCCCTGCATTTTCAACCTGTTCACGCAGCTGGACCGCAGGACGGGCCGTCACCAGGGCGGCCTGGGCATCGGCCTCGCCCTGGTGCGGCAGCTGGTGGAAATGCACGGCGGCACCGTGTCAGCCGCCAGCGAGGGGCCGGGAGAAGGCAGCGAGTTCCTGATCCGGCTGCCACTGTCGATTGAGCGCACCAATTCCAGTGAATCCCCCGGCGCCGAGCCCGCGGCTGCCATGCCACTGGAAAAACCAGCCGTACCTGTGCGTCCGACGCAGCGCCGGATTCTCGTGGCCGACGACAACGCGGATGCCCGCGAGAGCCTGGCCACCCTGCTCTCCTTGAACGGGCACGAAATTTACAAGGCCGAAGACGGCGCGGACGCGCTGGAGTCGGCTGAACGCCACCGCCCGGATGTGGCCCTGCTGGACATCGGCATGCCGCGGGCCAATGGCTACGAGGTCGCGCGTGCGATCCGGGGCCAGCCCTGGGGCCGAAGCATGGTGCTCGTCGCCCTCACCGGGTGGGGCCAGGAATCAGATCGGCGCCGCTCGCATGAAGCCGGGTTCGACAGCCATCTCACCAAGCCGGTGGATCCGCACGTGCTGGATGAACTCCTCGCCAAGGTATAGGGCCCGCAGCGCGCGTCGTATCGGTTTCTTCCTACGTGCCCTGGGCCGTTCGCGGAATGGGGCAGGCGGGATTCGTCCGGTAGTCTGACACGCACAATGCCTAATAAATTGCGATGGGTCCTCTGTGTCACCCTGGTGACGATTGCCTGGCTGCCGCGCGCAGCATTGGCCCAAACCCCTTCTCCCCTGCAGGAGTGGCAGTACTCCGGCGGCATCATCCTGGCGCGTCTGTTTGAGCCCGACCTGCCCCAGTGGCGGGTGATCGCCGGCGCTGCGGCCGACGTGCAACCGATCTATGACGGCGCCCGCGCCATGAAAGTCAGCGGTGGCCCGGTCTTCAATGTCTATTACAAGGATAAGTGGTTTTTGTCGACCGGCGAGGGGCTGGGCTACAACTTCGTGCGTGGCAAGCAGTACCAGATTGGCATGGCACTGGCCTACGACCAGGGCCGTACGGTAAAGGATGACGAGACCAATCTTCGCGGCATGGGCGATATCTATGCCGCGCCGGTTGCGAAGCTGTATGCCTCGGTGGTGCTGTCGAAGAAATTCCCGATGATCCTGCGGGTTTCCGCGAGGCAGTTCATCGGGGGCTCGCAAGGTGCCGTCGGGGACGCCTCGGTCTATCTGCCGCTGCCCGGGAGTTCGAAGACCTTCGTCATGTTCGCGGGCCCCTCGATCACCATGGCCACAGCGCACTACATGCAGGTCACGTACGGGGTCGACCAGCAGCAGTCACTGGCTTCCGGACATCCCGTCTACAACATTACGGACCCCGGAACGACCGACGCCGGTGTGGGCTTCAGTGCCACCAAGTTCCTGGGCAAGCACCTGCTGATCAATCTCGATGCCGCCATCAGCCAGATCCGCGGTCAGCCCGCGCGCAGTCCCCTCATTGAGCAAAAGACTCAACGGGTGCTGGCCCTGTCCTTCGAATACCACTTCGAAAGCGCCAGCAACGGACCCTAGGGGTGTCGGGCGACCGGCACTGAAGCCTCCGCCAGAAGCTGCCCGCAGTCCTGATCCTTGGCCAACCCCGGGTCCACGAATGCCAGAATGGCAGCGACCGGGGTCAGAAGCGTGCCGAGCGCAGCGGCGACGGCCCCCTGCTTCGCCAGATTGGCCGAGTCGAGTGCGAACGACGGTTTGACCAGTTGGCCGCGGATGTCGATCGGTGCGCGGATGCGTACCAGATGAATCTTCTTCGGCTGGCCCTGGATCGACAGATCAAGCGCCTCAGTGCCGAGATTCACCTTACCGTGGCCCGTGATGACGACGTCCTGCGTATCCACCACGATGCTCTGGGCGCTCGCCGTGCCTTGCGCGATGTCGAACTTGGCGACCCCGCAGCGGATCGGCGCGCGTCCATGGTCCGCCGTGATGAGCAGACCGATGCCCTTCAGATCGATTCCCAGCAATTCAGGGAACGCCGAGCGGATGTCGCCGTGCGGAACGACGGCAACGAAACTGCCGTTGGCCTCCGCCATCAGCCGGTGCACGGAGTCGCCTTTACCGTCGATCACCGCCCGGGCCTGCATGACTCCGTCTGCCGGGGCGCTGGCTCCAGGCTTGGAGCTCTTGAGTTGCTCCAAGTTGATCCCGATAGCGCGGACATCCATGTGCACCTGTGGAATCTTCTCTCGCGCATCGATGTCGATGTTGGCGCTGAGTCGACCCTGGGGCATCTCGAACTGGACCGGTTCGAGGGCCAGCACACCGTCCTTGAGTTTGGCGTGCAACTCGACCTGCTTGAAGGGCACTTTTCCGGCATCGATCGAAGTCGCCTTGAACCGGACATCCGCGTCCATGGCCCGGACCCGGTCGGTCTGCAGCCGCGCATCGGGGAACAGACGCGCCGGAGGAGCAGCCGGCGCAGATTTTGCGCTCTTGCTGGTCGCAGTTGAGCCGGCACTCCCCTTATCCAGTGAATCAGTGGACGTGGTCTTTGAACCGGTCAGGGCACCGAAATCCGACAGCAGCAGATGCTGGGACTCCAAAGTGGCAGTGAGGAGCGGCCGCGGATGCGAGTTATCAACATCGATATTGCCGCCGATGTCGCTGCCGCCCAGTGTGCCTTTGATGTTGCGCACCGTGAAATGCTCACCGTCGCGCGTAATTGTTGCCTGCACTGAGTACGGCGGAGAATTCGGCAATGCCAGTTGCGTGAGATAGAACAGCTCGGCCAGATCCTTACCCTTCACCGCCGCCTGCAGCTCGAGCTGCCCCAGGTCAAAGGGCTTGAGCACCTTGCCTGAGGCATCGATCTCGTTGCGGCCCGCGGTGATACTCAGCGAGAACGGATAGGGATGCTCCGGATCGACGGCGAGCAACGCCCCACCCGTCACGTCCAGAGAAAACGGTTCCTTGTTGATGGTGCCCTGGCCTTTGATGTGGAACGCATCTGCCTGATTGGTGCTGGCGCGCTCGTCAGCCTGGATGGTCCCGGAGACCTGCAGATGGCGCAGATCATCCGCCAGCTCGATTTTTCCGGACTGGATGATCAGTTCGTGAATCGCGGGCAGACTGAAGGGCTTGGGCGGCGGCGCATTGGGATTCGTGGGTGCAACATTGTCATTGGTCCAGTTCGCGCGACCGGATTTTTCCTGGTGCAGATACAGATCGGGCTGGTCGATTTCCACCCGCTTGAGCACCAGGTGCCCGCGCAAGAGCTGGCTCAATTCAACCTGGACCTGCAGCCGCTGCAGCTGCAGGAGCGGTCGCGGCAACTCCCAGGAGGGGTTCGCGACCCGCAGATCCTCGATGGATAGGGTAGGCGTACTGGACCACAGATGGACTCGCAGATGCCCCGGAATCGTGACCGTCCGGCCGCTCTTGGTACTGGCGAGACGGGCAATGGGCCCGCGTAACATATCCCAATCGAGCAGCGCCAGGACGGCTACCAGGATGACCAGCAGGCCCACGACCGCGAGGCTGCTGTAAAGAAAAACGGGATGCTGCCTCGGGTTCATGCCGAATCACTGATTAGGGAAGGCGGACGCCAACATTAAGTCCGCCTCAGGTTCCGGCCCGTCGGCGATTCACAGCAGCTTGCGTAAGACGATCGTAAGCCGTTCCCAATTGTTTTTGACTTTGTGCCGGTGCGGTAGGACGCAACCTACGCCAAGAGCTGGGCTGCGCCGAATCGGTCACGCCGGCGGTCCTGAGATCATTACGCCGCCCAGGGTTTCTAGTGCAATCAACCTGATAGGGAATCGGGAGACTTCAATGACGTATCGCAACACTCTTATCGAGCGCTCGCGCCAGTTCGAGTCGGAGAATGACGAGCCCGCCGTCCTCGACTACCTGCAGCTGCGCAACCGCCAGTGCCTGTACGCCTGGCAGATGAAGCGGGTGCAGTACGCGCTCGACAGCGTGCGCCAGGGATCCCGGCTCGCGATGGAAGCTGAACGCACGGTCGCGTAAGTCCGTTCAGCCTTCTGACAGCGTCAACAGAATATCTGCATACCAGGCGCAGTTGAGGCCTAGGGCCTCATCCTCCACCGGATCGCGCGTGGCCATGTCGAAGCGCGAGGAATGCACGCCGAGCAGCCGGCAGGAGACGCCGCCCCGGCCCCCGGCGGCCGCCGGAACCCGTAGCAGCACCGGGGCGCCGCTGGTGCCGCGATGGGTGCGGGCGTCGGTGAGGAAATAACCCATTCCCTGAAACCGCAAGCCGAAGGAGGACGCCAGGGAGGCGCGTCGCACGACGGGCATATGATGCAGCGCATCATGAAATCCGAGTGGAAACCCGATGACCAGTAGCGGCGCACCGACTTCTACATCCTCCTGGTCGGCCGCGACATGTGCCGGAGTGAACGCGCAGTAGGCCGCTTCCGCCGGCAACAGGGTCTGATCGATTTCGATCAGCGCCACATCAACCTCCCCCGCCGAATCAACCGCCTGGCGCCACAGGCTCAGCCTGTCCTCGTAGAGCGGAATGGTCACCGTCGCGGCGACGGCCATGTCGGCTGGGTCGGCGTGCAGTTCGATCGTGATGTGATCCGGATGGTGCTTGTTGTCCGCGTCGATGAACACATGGCGACTCGTTACCAGGAACAGCCGGTCATCGCGCGCCAGGAAGAATCCGGTCGCCGATGTGAGTCCCACATCGCCCGCGAAAGTGCTGATGCGGGTACAGGTGAGGAGCAGCGGGTCGATACCCGGGATCGGGTTGCCGTCATCCAGCGCCATGGGTCGGAGCGCAGGGACTTTCGCGGTCGGGGGTGGTGCTACGGGCGCGAGTGAACTCAAAGTCATCCAGATGCTCCACCGAAACCTATGGGGAGCGATTGTGACAGAACGAGGACGTCAGAGTGGATTGCGTCCACGAATGATCCGCACGATCACCACGATGACTGCGATCACCAGCAGGATATGGATGAATCCGCCGAATGTATAGGACGAGACCATCCCCAGCAGCCACAGGATGACGAGCAGAACGGCAATGGTTTCAAGCATCTACTTCTCCTAGCGACTGGCGATCTGACCGCGGCTGTCCGACAGCAGGATCTCGACGCCCCGCGGAAACGGATTGTCCCCTGCGGTACCCACCCCGATCGGATTGTCCGGGCCGTAACCCACGGCCTCACTGCGGCCCGGATCAACACCGCGGGCCACCAGCGCCATGCGGACCGTCTCAGCCCGATGCAGCGAGAGTTCCAAATTGAATGCCGCCGACCCGGTGTCATCCGTGCGCCCCAGCACCCGTACCCGCCGCTCAGGATGCGCAATCAGGTATTGTGCCACGCCATCAAGAATCCGCCCGGCGCCGGGTTTGAGTTCCGGCCGACCGGAAACGAAGTAGTCATCGGTGAGGACGAGCATTGCGCCGCGCGGCGACTGTTCCACGCTCAGGCCGGAAATCTGCGGCTGCAGCTCACGCACGGCGGCAGCAGCCTCGGCACTGCGCTGGTTCGCCGCGTCCGCATTCGCGTTGGCGACCACGGCGGCCGCGTTGGCACGCTCCGCAACCGCCTCACGAACGGCAAGCTCTGCGCGCGCGTTGCCGGTATCGGGGTCAACTGCCGGAATCTGCGCCAGAGCGCCATCGGCCCGCACTTGCGACAGTTTGGCGATCCGAATGGCAAGGTACGACTCGTGATCGACCAGGCCGAAATCGTGATGCGCCGCGGCGTCCTCAGCCAGGGCCAGATGTTTCTGCGCCGCGGTGAGATCGACGGCGTCGTAGCGGGCGACCGCCGGATCCGCCGCAGCGGTCTGTACCCCAGCGCGCGCATTGTTGAGCGACCCATCGGGTGCAGTGGTGACGCACGCCGACAGCAGGATGCAGGCCGCCAGCGCGGTGTTCGGTACAAGCAGGCGGGTGTCGCGATTCATGCTCTCTTCTTCCTGCACACTCAAGGAGTTCTGTTCAGGGACAGAGCGACGTGCGCTCGGGCATCCTCGGCAATGGCTTCGGCCAGTCTTGCGTCCGATTCCGCTTCCCGGGCGCGCCACCGCGCCAGATCCGGGTCGCGGGTCTGCAGCTGCTCGGCATCGCTGAGACGTTGGCGCGCGGAGCTGAGCTCGACGGGGGCGGACTGGGCCGCGCCGGCGTGCTCGGCTTGGACGATTGCGGTTCGCGCCAGCGCCAGTTCCGTGAGCGGCGCCGGTGGCACCGCGGCACAACCGGCAACCGCCAGAACGAGGCAGGCAGATGTCACGCGAAGAGTGAAAAGCAAACGCTCCATGTCCAACTCCTGTCCCCTTACAACTCGGTATTAGTTGCTTGGAGCAAAGTGTGTGGAAAGGGCCGCGACTTGCGAACCCGTTGGGGGAGCCGAATCCGGGTCAGCCGGCGCCGTCAGTCGGCACCGACATCGGGCGCAGCGGTCAGGGCTGGGCAACCCGCCGGATGGTGGCGATCAACTCATCCGGATCACTCCCCTTGGGGATAACCGCAGCCGCCCCACCAGCCAGTGCCGAGTTGGAGAGGCGATCGATATCGTAGCCGCTGTGGATCACGATGCGGGTGGCGGCGTTGGCAGCACGCAGCTGTGGGACCAGCGGCAGACTGCTGACCCCGCCGAACAGCAGGTCGAGTACCAGTACGTCCGGCTTGCTGGCGGCGATCGCACCCACCAGCTCGTGTTGCGCCGTAATTTGCGCAACGCACTCCATACCGGGACTGGAGTTCACCAGCTCCGCCAGCATCATGCATAAATCGTCGCTGTCGTCGGCTATGGCGACGCGTACAGGCGGGGCAGTATCCAATTCGGCCGTCACGGGTTCTCCGGGGGTGTCCCGGGATGTTAACCCAGCAGGCGCAGTTGCGGGGTCCCTCACCCAATGACCGGCCGGGGCCCTCCGTTGCGAAGCGCAATGGGAGGCCCGGCCCGTGCGTATTTTTTTCGAAAACTCAGCGGCGGGAGAGGAAGAATCCAGCCACCAGGGCAGCCGCCGCCGCCACACCGATCACCTGCCAGGGCTTGCTGTGCACGTAATCATCCGCAGCTGCCGCAGCCTCCCGACCGCGCTCGGTGATGGAGTCCATCTGATCAGACAATCGGTCCCGCGCCTGCGTGAGAGACTTTTCCAGGCGGGCTCGCGCAGCCGTAGCCTGATCCCCGACCGCGTCAGTGGTGCTGTGCAGGAGATCCTCGGCATCATCAATAAGTGATTCGAAATCCCGGGCGACGGCGGCCCGGGACTGGCGTGTGGCACGGAGCGCATCTGCCAGGCCGTTCTTGCGCGTGGATCGGCCGTGACTTCCTCGGCCTGCTGCTGCTGTAGTCATGTCGCGTGTCTCCGGTTGGGTTTGCTAATGGAGCAAGCTTGGCGGAAGCTGGCGGCAGACCCTGCCGGGGAAAGGGTGCCTTCGGGCGTCAGAGGGTGCTGACCGCGACTTGCCGGCCGTGTCAGTGGAGTCCCACAAGCGGGGACTGGGCCGGGCCTACGGTTACAGACTGCGAATATGTGCAGTCTAAGGTCAGGATTCGGGCAGCCCCGCTGGCGGCATTAGCATTGAATGCTTTGCTACACTTACGGCACGAAAACAGTGCCGGGCAACTGAGGAGTGGTCATGGTGCGCGTACTCATAGCGGACGATCATGCGTTGATCCGGACCGGGTTGATGCAGCTGCTGCAGGAAGATCGATCAATTCGCGAAGTCGGCGAGGCGGCAACCGGCGAGCAGACGCTGGACAAGCTGCGTGAGAGCCGCTGGGACCTGCTGCTGCTCGATATCAACATGCCCGATCGCAGCGGCCTGGACATTCTCAAGCACGTACGCTCCGGCTTCCCCGACACCCGCGTCCTGGTATTGAGCGGCTATCCCGAACGTCAGTACGCCCGCAATGTCCTGCGCGCCGGTGCCAGTGGTTATCTGGCAAAGGATGCTGCGACCGAGGAACTGCTGCGCGCCGTGCGGATGGTGCTCCAGGGCCGCCGCTACGTCAGCGCATCGCTGGCCGAGCTTTTGGTCAACGACCTGGATACGGATGCGAATCAGCCGATTCATTCGCAGCTTTCCGAGCGCGAGTTCCAGATCTTCTGCAAGATCGCGGTCGGCAAGTCCGTCTCGGATATCGCCGAGGAACTGTGCCTTTCCGTGAAGACGGTCAGCACCTACCGCAGTCGCGTGCTCGAAAAAATGAGCTTCGCAAATAACGCCGATATCACTTCATATGCCCTGCGCAACGGCTTGATGCAGTAGCCCATTACCTGTAGGACGGAGGCGGATACCCCCTCGATCGGGGAGGGCTATCCTCACTGAGTGATCAACATTCGCAGTTCCTCAACAGAAGGCGTGCGCACGGGCGCAGCACTGCGGATCTTGTTGGTCGAGGACTCGGAGCTGCTTGCGGAGCGCTTACGGGAGCTGCTCGGGCAGATTGCAGGGGTCGAGGTGGTCGGCACTGTGCGCGACGAGCGCGCGGCCGTGGCCATGACCAAGGAGGGCGATATCCATGTCCTCATCCTCGATCTGCAGCTGAAGAATGGCACCGGCTTTGGCGTCCTGCGCTCACTGGGTGAAGATCGGCCGGCCGTCATTGTCTTCACCAACTATGCTCTGCCCGAGTACCGGCGCCGCGCGGAACAGCTCGGCGTGGAATACTTTCTCAACAAGTCGCTGGATTTCGAACGCCTGCCGGAAGTCATCCGGACGCTGGCGCGCTCGGCGCACTCCTAGAGATTTTCCGCAAGCGGGGCGACGACTTCGATCTCGGTGCCTTGCCCCTTGCGCGACCGGATCTCAAGTTCGCCCCCAACCGCCCGCATGCGATGACGCATGCTGCCCAGGCCGTGGCTGCCCAGTGTTCTGAGCCGCTCGGGCGCTATTCCCACCCCATCATCCGCAATGCTCAGGCGCAGGAGTTCCTGGGGCTGTTCCACGTTCACCTTGATCACGACGGCACTGGCCTGCGCATGCCGGGTGACATTCTGCAGCGACTCCTGCAGCACCCGGAACAATGCGATGCCGACACCCTTGGGCAGCTGCGGCTCCGGCGCAGGAAGGTCCAGCTCGCACTTGAGGCCCGCGGATGCGCACGCCTCCTCCACCAACCAGCGCGCGGCAGCGTAGAACCCGAGGTTATCGAGCAGCGTGGGACGCAGCTGTTCGACCACACGGCGCTTGAAGGCGATGCCGGTTTCCAGCGCCCGCTCGAGCCGCTCCCAGCGGGCGATGATTTCCGGATCGGTGCTGCCGACACGCCTGCGCAGCCAGGCCAGGTCCATCTTGGCGCCCACCAGCGCGCCCCCCAGTTCGTCGTGCAGCTGCCGCGCGAGCGCAATTTTCTCGACTTCCGCGATGCACTGCAGGTTTGACGCCAGCTCGGATAATTCCAAGGCGCTCTCACGCTCTCGGGTATCGAGAGTGAGGGATGCCTCGGCAGCTGGATTTTTCTGCTCCATTTTTCGGGCAATCCTTATGCGGTCGCGCAGCACAACAGCCAATATACCCCTCAAAGCCCCTCCGGCGGCCGTTGCGCGGCCCCGCCGTAGGTAAGCGAATTCCTACAGACAAAAAGAAACTCGCCAGACCGGTGAAGGAATGGCGAGTAAACGTTCCGCTCTAGACGGAACCAGGGAGGGTCAGTCTTCCTCGCGAACCGTCACTTCGCTACGTACGTCCCGCACGTGTTCGGTATCGCGTGCGAGCCGGATCGCGGTATCGATGGAGTCCTGCGATGGGGCGGTTCCGCTCAGGTAAACAATGCCGTTCGCGTCGGTGTCGACGTGAATGCGGGCAATACTGGTGACATGCTCTGCGGCAAGTCGTGCCTTGATCTTGGTGGTGATCACGGAGTCTCGGACAAACGACTTCGTGGCCTGATCGACATTTTGCGCATCGGCGCCCTGTTCATCGGCCAGCGCAGCCACCGGGCCGATGATCGCAGCTGCAGCAATTGCCGCCGTGACGATCCGTACCTTCATGTCCTTCTCCAGCCGATCAACATGGGTCGAAGCTACCGATGGTCGCCCCCGACTTCTGCCCAAGCCGCTCCCTGAGGCGTCGTAGGCTCGGTCCTACCGGGTGCCGACGGGGAAGTGCTCCTACAGCGCCACAGTGCAGGCGCCGACATGGCGGCTGCGGCTCGTGCTGCCAACGTCATTGCGCCGCATGGCGCGCAGCGCGCTCGAGCCGCAGGTCACGCACAGCTGCCGCGGCGATCCTACGGCGATGCTGCAGTTCCTGAATGCGGCACTGGCCACCGAGCTGGTCTGCGTCCTACGCTACCGCCGCCATCATTTTATGGCGCGGAGCCTCGGCGCCAAGCGCGTTGCCGAGGAGTTCCTGGTCCACGCCGATGAGCAGCTGGCGCACGCCGACCTCATTGCCGAGCGGATCGTGCAACTGGGAGGTGAGCCGGATTTCGCCCCGGCCACCCTGTGCGAACGCAGCCATGCCCGATACGCGCCTGCGAACAGCCTCCTGGAGATGGTCCAGGAGAATCTCGGAGCCGCGAGAAGCGCCATCGAGGGCTATCGCGGGCAGATCGAAGCGCTGGCTGAGTCCGATCGCACCCGCCGCATGCTCGAGGGCATTCTCGGCGTCCAGGAAGCGCATGCCGATGAGCTCGGGGAGCTGCTCGAGGACAGCAGCGTCAGATAACGGCCCTGAACGGCGCCTCGACTGTGCCGGCGCGAGGGTGGGCCGGGGCCGCCTTTTGGGGGGTGCCGTCGATAAGCCACTGTAAAATCAAGCACCCGCCCGGACACTCGTGTATGCTGCGCCCCGGATCGTGATCCTTTGAGCCTTGTTTGCAACGACCTTTGTCCACACCGACCTTCAGTCAAACCGACAATCGGCTGCGCCCAGGCGGGCGCTGCTTCCCGTCAAGAAGCCGCACCTCAACAAAAGTATCCGCGAACCAGGAGGCAGGCCTTCCTGCCGGATGTTCTATTTTCATTTCGTGAGTAACTGTTAGTGACCAAATTATTTGTTGGAAATCTTCCCTTCTCTGCAACTGAAGAGGCGGTTCGCGCCCTGTTCGAGAAGCATGGTACGGTCGAAAAGATCGCCCTGATCACCGACCGTGAGACCGGTCGTCCGCGTGGCTTCGGCTTCGTGGAAATGGCCAATGCCGACGCTTCCCGCGCAATGTCTGCGCTGAATGGCACCGACTTCGAAGGTCGTAGCCTGAAGATCGACGAGGCCCAGGCGCGTGAGCGCACCGGTGGCGGTGGCGGCGGCGGCGGCGGTGGTGGCGGCGGTGGCAACCGCGGCGGCTACGGCGGCGGTGGCGGCGGCGGCGGTCGTCGCTACTAAGCGCTGCGCCTCGGTTCCGAGGCAATGAGCTGGCGGGCTTCCGGAAAACCCTCGGGCAACTTCCGGAAGCCCGCAATAATTCCCCCTCCCCTAATGGATCGTCGTGATGAAGACGAAGAGCTACCTTGTCCAGGATGATTGCCGACGCATCGTCGATGCGGCGGCTGCATACGCCCGCGCCAGGAACTGGGCGGTCACCATCTGTATCTGCGATGACGGTGGTCATATCCTGCGCGTCGAGCGCCTGGATGGCGCGCCGCCCTTCACCGCCCAGATGGCCGTGGCCAAGGCGACCACCGCCGCCGTCGGGCGCCGTGAGTCGAAGAGTTTTGAAGACGCGATCAATCAGGGCCGCACTGCACTGACGACGGCGCCGCTCCAGGGTCTGCTGGAAGGGGGCGTGCCGATTATCATTGACGGTCAGGTGATCGCTGCGGTTGGTGTCTCCGGCGTAAAATCCGCGGAAGATGCTGAAATCGCCCGCGCCGGTATCGCGGCGCTGACGCCGTAGAGGTTCACGGCGCCGGTTCGATGACCGGCAGTGGCTTGCCCTTCCAACGAAATCGCCACGTCGTGCCCTTGCGCAGATGCGTCACCAGGGCCGGTCTGAACAGACCCACACAGGTCCCGCCCCGGCGCCTGACGCTAGGATAGATCACTCCCAATGAACCCGCCGCCAGCAGCCGCGCGGCAAGCAGCTGCGAGGCCACGTAACTGTCCGGCGCGAGACAGTTGCTGAATGTCGCCCCCGCGGCGCGCAGATCGTGCAACGGCGCGCTCACATCGGCCTGGTAGTCATCGTAAGTGACCTCCTCGTGCAGAACGCCGATCTCCGCCAGCTGCACCGATTTGTGAAAGGCCACTTCGGCCTGTGCGGTGCGCAGTTCGAAGCCTGCGTACCAGGCACCGCGCTCCGGTCCATTGAAGCGGCTGCCAAAAGGATGTGGATGGGTAAAGGCCGCATTGACCATGCGGTAGTGCGGCACACCGAACACCAGTTCCTGCACGCCGATGCCGGCGGCGCGCTGGTTCTCGGCCAGCAGCCGATCGTTGGTGGCGTGATCGAGATCGAACAGATCCTTGAGATGGGCCTCATCCTCGGCGATCAGGCCCAGGACGCTGCCGGGCTCACTGTATTGCGAGGGAATGAGGCGATGGGTGTCGTAGCGCCGCACCCGGGTCACCGGGGGCAGCACCGGCGCGGCGCGACTCACACTCCGCCCCGGCGCGCGTCCAGCAGCCGGCGCACATTCTGCAGGGCCGGCACGCCGCCACGCACCATGAAGGCCAGCGGCGTCTCGCCCGCGAACAGACGGTTCGCGTTCGGCAATGCCACCCACTGATCCGCCAGTGCGCGCGAATGCAGGATGTGCAGGGCCTTGAAGATGCCGACCAGATACGAGATGCGCAGCAGCCGGTCGGCGTCGAGCACCTTGCCCGCCGCGGCGCGTTTGAGTTCGTAATACGGGCCATTGCTGACCCCGCCCAGCAGTGCCCGCGCATCCTCATCACGGACTTTCCAGCGCTCCATGATATTGAAAAAGCCCTTGAGCCCCGAGGCACTGAGGCGTGCGCGCTCTTCGCGGGAGTTCAAGTCCACCAGCGGTGCGGGCTCGTAGCGGGTGTCGGGGTAGGTGAGCGCGACCATGTTGGCTTTCCTGCAGTCAGTCTCCTGATCCGAATATCATACACTCCGGATCCGGAGTATTCAAACCGACCCCAGCAGGGCGACATTTTTCGTGCCCGGAAGTTCCGCCGGCTAAAATTGGGCTTGCCGGCGATCACCAGTGCTGCGAGCATTGCCGCCCACCGCGCGTCCTGGAGTTTCCATGTTCAGACTGTTAGCCCGTCACCCCGCAACCCGCGTGCTCGCCTTGTTGCCCGCCTTTCTGATAGCCAGCTGCGGCAATGACTCCGGGGCGGTCATCACGGTGCCCAACTCGGTGGTCGCGGCGGACCTGCGGGGCAACGGCGTAGTGGATGTCGTGGTCGCGTCGGCCCAGATCGATGAAACCGGCCTTACCCAGAAGCCGGGACTGCTCGGCGTCATGCTCAACAGCACCGCCACCCCGGGTACATTTGCGGGCATCGTCAACTATGTGTCCTCCAGCGCTCCGCCTTCGGGACTGGCTGTCGGTGACCTGACAGGGACGGGCAGCCATGATCTGGTGGTGGCGAACCTCAACGCCGGCACCCTCGCGGTGTTCATGGAAACCTCGCCCACCTCCGGTACGTATGGCGCCGCCACGACCATCACGCTGCCCGCAGGCAGCCAGCCCAATGATGTGCAGATCGCCGATCTCAACGGCGATGGCCTGCCGGACCTGATCGTCGCCGACAACACGGGCAAAGTGGAATACCTGCTGCAGAATCCCGCGAGCCCGGGAACGTTCCAGGCCGCCGTGAGCCTGCCGATCAGCAATCCGGCGATCGTCGCGGAGGGCGCGGGATACGAGACCCGCGGTATCTCGGTCGCGGTCGGGGACCTCAATGGCGACGGCTTTCCTGATATTGCGGTGACCAGTTTCGATGGCGCCAATGGCGCCCCCGGCGTCGGTGGCAACTACGGCATGGTGTTCATTTTCTTCCAGGACCCGACCAACCGCGGCACCTTCATCACCACCCCCACCACCATCACCGCGCTGGGCGAACCCTCCCAGATCCGCATCGCGGATGTGAACCAGGACGGTTCCAATGACATCGTGATTGCCTGCCAAGGCCTGGGCAGCCTGTCACTGGAGATCACGGCCGAAGCCAACGCAGGTGCGATGGTGATCCTGCAGAACTCCAGTGCACCGGGCACCTTTGCGACCCCGGTGGTCTATCCGGCGTACACTGGCGTCATCAGTCTGGCGATCGGCGACCTGAACGGTGACGGAATCCCCGACATCGCCATGGCCAGTCTGTATCCCCAAGGCACCGGCTATGTCGTGACGCTGATGCAGGATCCGACCGCGCCCGGCACCTTCCTGGCCGGCACCGACTACACCGGACTGGGCCAGCCGGTCTCCATCGCCATCGCCGACCTGAACAATGATGGGCTACCGGACCTGGTGACGGCGGATGCGACCTCCGCGGTGTGGCTGAAGAACCAGTCCACCGCCCCCGGCACGTTCGTGTCCCAGGGACAGATCGGTCTCTAGGAACGCGGCGCGACCCGCTGCAATTTGGAGTGGGTCGCGCCGTAGAGTCCGTAGACCGTCAGGCCGATCACCAGCCACGCCAGGAACCCCACCCAGGCCAGCTTGGGCAGGGTCGCCATCAGGCCCATGCAGCACAGCGCGCCGGCCAGGGGCACCCATATGCCGCCTGGGGCCCTGAACGGCCGGCGCAGATCGGGACGGGTGCGCCGCAGCACCAGCACCCCGCCACAGACGATGCCGAAGGCCAGCAAGGTGCCCATCGAGATGATGTCGTTCAGCAGGCTCAGTGGCAGGAACCCTGCTGCAACGCATGACACGACACCGGTCACGATCGTGCCGACGTGCGGCGTATGGCTGCGCGGGTTGACGCGGGCGAACGCTGCCGGCAGCAGCCCGTCTCGCCCCATCGCGTAGAAGATCCGGACCTGGCCCATGAGGGTCACCAGCAGCACCGAGGCCAGCCCGACTATGGCGACGAAGGCCACCAGGGACTTGGCCCACAGCACCGAGGGACCGGCGCGATCCAGTGCCAGATACATAGGGTCCGGAACGTCCAGCTCGTGGTAGCCCACGAGGCCTGTCACGACGAAACTGACCGCCAGGTACAGCACGGTGCAGATCGCAAGGCCCAGCAGCAGGCTCAGAGGAATCGTGCGTTGCGGGTTGCGCGTCTCCTGCCCCATCGTCGATACCGCGTCGAAGCCGATATAGGCGAAGAACAGGATGGCGGTGCCCTGGAACACGCCCGACCAGCCATAGACGCCGAACGTACCGCTGTTCGGCGGGACGTAGGGATGCCACAGCTTCGTGTGCACGTGCGCGGCGCCGACGAACACCACGACCAGGATGGCGATCACCTTGGACACCACCATGATGTTGTTCACGAACGCCGAAGTCTTGAGCCGGCCAAGCAGCATCAGCGTACAGGCGGCCGTGATGAGCACGGCCGGGGTATTGACCAGCGTCGGAGTGCGGAAGATGTGCCAGCCGTCCTTCACGTCGAAGGGCGCCGCCAGCCAGACGGCCGGAAAGTCGATGCCCACCTGGTGCAGCGTGGAGAGCGCGTAGCCCGCCCAGCTGATGGCCACCAGCGATGCCGAGAACAGGTATTCGAGCATCAGGCACCAGCCCACCGTCCAGGCGATACCCTCACCCAACGTGGCATAGGTATAGGAGTAGGCGCTGCCGGCCACGGGGATCATCGCCGCAAGCTCCGAATAGCACAGGCCCGCGAGCAGACACACGATACTCGCCAGCAACAGCGAGATGCCCACCGCCGGCCCCGAATGCTCGGCCGCAACACTGCCCGTAAGGACGAAGATCCCGGCGCCCACCGTGGCACCGACGCCGATGCAGGTGAGTGCGAATACCCCGATGCTGCGGGGCAGTGCCGTGACTTCCCCCTCGACACCCGCTTCGGAACACAGCGCCTCGACTGGTTTACGGGCCCAGATGTTCAAGCGCGGATCAGCCGCAGCAGTTCCTCGGTCTTCTCCTGCATCAGGTCCACGCTGCCACGTGACTCGACATTCAGACGCACCAGCGGTTCGGTGTTGGACCCGCGCAGATTGAAGCGCCACTGCGGAAACTCGACCGACAGTCCATCGGTGAAATCCACATTGGTCGCGCCACCCGCGTAGACCTGCTGGGCACGGGCAATGACGCCGCGGGCCTCGCCTTCCAGATGGGTATTGATCTCGCCGCTGGCCGGGAAGCGCCGCATGCGATCGCCGACCAGCTCCGAGAGCGATTTGCCCGACTCGCTGATCACCTGCAGCACCAGCAGCCACGGGATCATGCCGCTATCGCAGTAGGCGAAAGTGCGGAAGTAGTGATGCGCGCTCATCTCCCCGCCGTAAGCGCCATCGACTTCGCGCATCTTCTGCTTGATGAAGGCATGACCGGACTTGGACAGCACCGGCACGCCGCCGGCGGCGCTCACCACCTCGATGGTGTTCCAGGTGAGGCGCGGGTCGTGCACGATGCGGGCGCCCGCCTCGCGCTTCAGGAACACCTCGGCGAGCAGGCCCACGAGGTAGTAGCCCTCGATGAAGGTGCCCTCCTCGTCGAAGAAGAAGCAGCGATCATAGTCGCCATCCCAGGCCAGACCCACATCGGCACCGGAGTCCAGCACCGCCTTGCGCGTGGCCTCGCGGTTCTCCTCCAGCATCGGATTGGGCACGCCATGCGGAAAGCTGCCATCCGGTTCATGGTGCAGCTTGATGAATTCGAACGGCAGGTGCGGCTCGAGCAGATCCACGATCAGGCCGGCGCCCCCGTTGCCGGCATTTGCGACCACCTTCAGCGGCCGCAGACGGCTGCGCTCGACGTACTTGAGCAGGTGCTGGATATAGCGCTCGCGGATGTCCAACGCGCGCACCGTCCCGGCATGGGCGGCCGGCGCCGGATACTTGTCCGTCGCGATGCTCGCCTGAATGTCCTTCAACCCGGTATCGGCGCTGATCGGACGGGCGTCCTGGCGCACGAACTTCATGCCGTTGTAATCGGGAGGATTGTGGCTGGCGGTGACCATGATGCCGCCGTCGAGCTGCCACTCCGCGGTGGCGAAATAGCTGCCCTCCGTGCCGCACAGGCCGATGTCGAGGACCGCCACGCCCGATTCCGTCAGGCCACGGGTCAACGCCGCCGCGAGGCCCGGGCTGGTCTTGCGGATGTCGTAGCCCACGGCCACGGTCCGCGGCTCCACAAAGGCCGCGTAGGCGCGTCCGATGTCGTAGGCGAGTTCCTCGTTGATCTCATCGGGGATGCGGCCGCGAACATCGTAGGCCTTGAACGCACTCAGCTTTCTCATCAGGGCTTCACTCCATCCTGCCGTCCGTACTGATCCTTGAGGCGCACGATGTCGTCATCCCCCAGATAGGAACCCGACTGCACCTCGATCAGGTGCAGCGGAATCCGGCCCGGGTTCTCGATGCGATGGATCACGCCGATGGGGATGAAAGCGGACTGGTTCTCTTCCAGCAAGAACACATCCTCGCCACGGGTGATCCGCGCCGTGCCGGTGACGATCACCCAGTGCTCGGCGCGATGATGGTGCTGCTGCAGCGACTGGCTTGCACCCGGATTGATGCGCAACCGATTCACGATGAAACGTGGACCGCTTTCGATGCGGTCATAGCTGCCCCAGGGGCGAAATACTTCCCGGTGCAGGGAGTGTTCGTAGCGCCCCTGTTCCTTGAGCCGGTTCACCAGCTTCTTCACGTCCTGGACGCGGTTGCGCGGTGCGACCAGGACCGCATCCTTGGTCTCCACCACCACGTGATCCTTGAGCCCGACCGCCGCGACCAGGCGGCTTTCGGCATAGAGGTAGCACCCGGAGGAATCCTCCTGGAGGACATCGCCGTGTGCAACATTGCCGTCGGCATCCGCGTCGCTGGCCTCATACAGGGCCGACCAGGAGCCGACATCGCTCCAACCGGCATCCAGGGGCACGACGACCGCCCCGGCTGTCTTCTCCATGACCGCATAGTCGATGGAGTCGCTGGGGCAGCGCTCGAAGGAGTCCGCATCCACCCGCGTGAAATCCAAATCCGAATGGCCGCCCTCGAAGGCCGCACGGCAGGCCGCGGCCATCTCCGGCGCCAGGCGCGCCAGTTCCGACAGGTAGCGTCCGGCCCGGAACAGAAACATGCCGCTGTTCCAGTAATAGTCTCCGGCAGCAAGGAACTGCTCAGCGCGCGCCCGGTCCGGCTTCTCCACGAAGCGCGCAATGGCATAGACCGCGCCGTGGGGCGCACCGCGCTGGATATAGCCATAGCCGGTCTCCGGTGAGCCCGGCACGATGCCGAAGGTCACCAGCTGACCCTGTTCCGCAGCCGGTAGCGCAGTGCGCACGGCGGCTTGAAACACGGCCGTATCCCGGATGACGTGGTCGGCGGGCAGCACCAGCAGCAGCGGGTCAACGCCGCCGCTGTCGCGCAGCGCCGCGAGCGCTGCCAGGGCGATGGCCGGGGCCGTATTGCGCCCGAACGGCTCCAGCACGATGGCTCGCGGGGCGAGTTTCAGCGCGCGCAGCTGCTCGGCCACCAGG
>Ga0302313_10000445_pt1 | contig 37048 bp, 22 predicted proteins | sample III_Palsa_N2_2_FD_200454 | JGI IMG/M metagenome (GOLD analysis project Ga0302313, IMG submission 200454) | Peat permafrost microbial communities from Stordalen Mire near Abisko, Sweden - III_Palsa_N2_2 | ecosystem: Environmental > Terrestrial > Soil > Palsa > Peat permafrost | place: Sweden...
GATCGATTGGACGGGCGACTGGCCTCATGCTGGATTGGAGCCATGAGGCCAGTCGCCGCGTCGTTGTAGTTGCTACGCCTTATTCCACGTAAGGCCAACCGTCACTCGTGAAGCCGAGGCGGTTGATGCCGAGCGTGGGGGTTCCGTTATTGTTGCCGTCATAATAGTGGTAGACGAGGGTGGGCGTTGCGACCCCACTTACGGTGTCGGTGAAAACGCTCTGGCCACCCGGGCCCACGATGTTGCTATGCGTGCTGAGCAGGATCGTGCCTCCGCCGGCAGTGAGATCGAGGCCACCCCGATCGACATATGGACCCTGCGGACTGGTAGAACGACCGACGATGATGCGGTACGGACTGGTCGCGCTGCAGCAAACGTTGATCGGCGCGAAGTAATAGTAGTACTGCGTGCCATTGAAGATGTACGGGTAGATGAAGGAGCCTTCCTCGCCCGCCCCGCGCGCCGCAATGATGGGATAGGTCAGCGAACCGGGCGACGTGGGCAGGCCGGTCGACGGGTTAAGTTGCATGAGATGGATTCCATCCTGGAAGGATCCGAACGACATCCACCAGTCGCCATTGGCGTCGATGAACGGATCGGGATCGATTGCGTTCCAGGTGGTCGCAGAGTTGAAGTTCCACGCGCTGTTTGAGGGCGGAGGCGTGGTAGCGGCGGTCCACGAGGAGACTACGTAGCCTTTGTCGGTCCAGGGGCCGGAGGGGCTGGTGCTGGTCGCCAGGCCGATCACTGCTTCGGCGCCCGTTGAAGGTTCGTAGGGCACAGAGTAATAGAGATAATATGTGCCGTTATACGTGAGCATGCTGGGCGCCCAGACGTCGTTGTTCGCGCCGTTATTCTCCGTGGGAGGCGTTTGCAGGCCGGTCCACGAAGTGAAGTCGGGACCGATGATGGGGCAGTGCTGGTCGGCGGTAATCCACGCACCGCCCTGGGTCGCCGTGCAGGCCCCGTCCGGAGTGGTAAGGGTCGTGTAAGTAAACGTTGTCAGGTCGGTGGAGTAGGCCAGGGTCTGGTGCGTCCCATAGAGCCAGTAGGTCCCGTTGGGATCCTTCAGCATGTAAGGATCATGCACGTAGATTCCAGTGCCGGTGACAGTGCGCGGCGCAGGATATGCCGGCGTAGTCGAGGCCGAGAGCTTCCACTCCTGGCAGGTGCAACCGGTACCAGTGGTAGCGCGAGCATTCTGATCGATGACAGCCGACGATGTGGTGCCGGAGTCGCTGACCTCGAGGTAATAGCCGCTGTTCACATTCTTGATCAGGTAGTTGCCATCGGTCAGAAGATAGAACTCCCAGAGGTGATCGTTGGTGCCGTTGTCGGCATACTGCAGGGCTGTCGCGCCAGTCGCGGTAGACGCGTCGGCGATGCCCATGACCTGGTGGGTGAGAAGGTTTTCTACGTTATATTCCTCCTGATTCGTACCCATTGGCATCGCGTGCCACATATCGTCCGTCGTGGCTGATCCAGCGCTGGTCTCTTGCGCGAGAGCGGTCCCTGCAACTTGACTCTGGTTTGCAATCCCGAGCACAAGGTTGCTGTTGGCATTCGTGAGTGTGAAGCCGTATGCGTCGCTGATGGACCCTTGTACCCCCATGTCCGGAGTGGGGGTTGTACCTCCACCCCCACCGCCCGTCGACCCTCCACCGCCGCCACCACACCCTGTAAGGAGCGAGCCGCCAACGAACGCGACAGCGAGGGCTGGGAGCAGAGCTCGAAAACGGATTGGCCGGGGCAACATGAGCATGACTCTTCCTCCATAGGAAGCAACAAGGGATAGCGTTCAATCAGACCGTAGGTAGATCGGAAACGCGGGTTACATCAGGCATACGCGATGAAAATCAGCAAACGTTTACCGAAAAGAACCATACTTTTTGCGTGGTTAGATTGTCAACGAAAAACCTTGAGTCTTTATGAGATTGCCGCTACGGCTGCCCACTGGGGGACGACTGAGCTTTCAGCTTCTTGAGTTCCTCGAGCGCGCGTTGCAAATCGTCCTTACGGCCAAGCTTTTGATACACCCGGACCAATTCGTAGTAATCGCTCTGCAGTATGGAATCCGAGGGCGAGTTGGTGAGAGCACGCTCGAGCCATGTGGCAGCCTCTTCATTCTGTCCCAACTTGGATAGGCCAAGCCCGAGGTAAAAGTCTGTGGGCGCCGGCGCCGCGTGAGCCTCGACGGCCTGGCGCAGGTAAGCCACCCCTTGAGTCGGATCGCCAGTCTCCACCTGAATTTTTCCCAAGTTGAAGAGAGCTATGGGGTCGTTGGGATGCAGCGTCAACTCAGTCTGATAGTCATTCGTGGCGTCGAGAGGATGGCCGACCTTTTGTTCTTCATCGGCCACAGCCTCATAGAGATCGGGATCTCCAGGCCGCGCCTTGATCGCTGCCTTATATTCTTCAATGGCCTTGTCAGGCTGATGTGCCTCTGAGTCGATCTCGGCTTGGGCTCGGTGAACGTACCAGGAGTCGGGGTTAATCTTGTACAGGCTACGAAACGCCCGCTGCGCAGCAAGGGTGTGCGCGCGCACCTGGTAAAAGAGTACGTTTTGATCCCCAGGATTGAGCTTGGCGGCCTGGTCCAGGGGCCCGCATGCGTCCTCCGGCCTACCCGCTTGAATTTCAATGATGCCTAGCCAGGTGAGAGCCTCAGTGTCTTTCGGCTGAAGTTTGATCTCTTCCTTGAGCTGGTCGACCGCTGCATCGATCGAGTTCATCTGAAAGAGCGCAATGCCACGAAACATGTGCGCATTGGGAATCGTCGGCTTCAGCTCACTCGCCCTCGTCAGAGACAGCACCGCCGTGTCGAGCTTACCCTCGCGAAGCTGTGCCATTCCCAGGCCAAGATACGCGTCCGCATCATGGGGGGAAGCCGTGACCGCACGCTGAAAATCCTGTTCGGCTTCCGGAATGTTTCCTTGTCGCATCGCAGTTGCGCCCTGATTCATCCATCGATCTGCGGGATCGGCGACTTGCGCGGATACTGGCAGGCCGAATGCCAGCAGCAAAGCTCCTTTGGTGGTTCGGCCGCGCAACGCGTGCAGGTGTTGGCTGTAATTCAGCATCTTGATTGAGCCTCGTGCACTAAAAGAATCAGGGTTGAGCGTTGGGCCCGATGATTTGCAGGTGAGACGCGGATTGTTTGTTCTCTTTATCCGCCAAAGCCGCTGCGGTTTGGAGCTCGCGGCGCGAATCGTCCGCTTTGTTGAGACGAGCTAGCGCAAGGCCAAGATAGTAATGAGCCGGTTGGTAGTCGGGCGTGGCCTGGATTGCTTTGGTTAACCATTGCGCGGCATCGTCATATTGTTTTTGTTTAAAGTAGGCGATACCAAGCCCGGTCAGAGCGCCTCCATGTTGAGGATCGCGTTCGAGCGTCTTGTGAAAAAGCTCGATGGCATCTTTGTAATCATCCTGCTCGAGATCCGTCTGACCCAACTGGTAATAGGCCTCACTCTGCCTCGGCTGAATACTGATCGACTGCTGAAATTCTGCACGCGCTTGGTCGAATTGCAGCTGTAGCAGATAGATTCTCCCTAAACCATAATGGGCCGAAGCATCCAGCGGCTTTACCTTGAGATAGGCCTGCATCGCCTTTAGCGCAGCGTCAAGTTGACCTAGATCGAACTTAACCCGGGCGCGTGCGTAGAGGATGTTAGGTTCGTCCGGCGCGATGGAAACGAGTTGATCGAGAACTTTGTCCGCGTCCCTGTAGAGATGCATTTCATCTTCGAGGATGGCGAGGTCGTAGAGCACGCGGGTGTCGTTCGGCTCGACCTTCTGAGCTCGCAGGAGATCAGCGAGAGCATCATCCATCTGGCCCGCAGCGCGAGCACTCAGAGCGAGGCGTTCGGTAGTGGAGGACATACCTTCCCTGGCCTCAGCATTAGAGGGATCTACTTGAAGAATCTGCTCGTACAGATCGCGGGCCTGATCATTGTTTCCGAGAGATTGGAGATGCTGAGCCTGCAAAACGCGATCCTGTTGCGGAGCCGCTGGAGCCGATTGGCCAGCCGCCACCACTGCGATTACAAAAAAGGCTGCTAGCAACATAGCTCCTAGGTGCCCGATTCTAACCACACGCGTATCTCAGGAGCAACTCAAGAATCCAGCTAGCGGCGAAAGGCCAAGCTCTCGCTTGGCCTTTCGTGCTCAAGAACAGCAGCTCGCTCTGTACGGCTAGAAGGTGATCTTTCCAGTGACCTGCATATTTCTCGGACCGTAGTCCGTGCCGGTAGGTATACCGAATCCAGTGCTCTGGGTCGAATCACCTGGCTGCAAGTCGGGTAGTGCCATACGATGTCGGTTGAACACATCGAAGGCTTCACCCTTCAGCTGGAACGCAACCCTTCCCTTGATGCGGAAGTCTTTGATCAAGCTGACATCCTCAGCCTTGTAAATCGGGCCTGTGATTGCTTCGGTCTCACGGCGCAAGTTCCCAAGGGTGAAAGGATATGATGAGCAGTAGTTGCCTTCCGCCTGGTCTCCGCAATCAGTTGTGAACGGACGTGTCCAACCAGCGCCCTCACGGTTTTGGTCGACGAACGCTGCCTGCGACATTGGAATGCCCGCATCGCCTGTACCATTCGTTCCTGGAGCGCGGAATGCCGGCTTGAACCATGACTCCCCATTGAAGTAGCTGGGGCCATTTTTGTTCTTTTTGTAGGCGGCACTCGCAAAGCTTGTACCGTTAGCCGATGCCGGGCCTGCATCGTACGTGATGCAGTTCTGGTAGAAAGGAATTCCAGTAGCGCAACCGAAGCCGATCGGCTGGCCGCTCTGGTAGCGTTGGATGGCGCCTACCTGCCAGCCGCCAATCAATATATCCAACACCGTGTTGTGGTTGACCCATCGCCTGCCCTTACCAAACGGCAGTTGATAGAGGTAGCTTAGAGAGAATTGCTGCGGCGTATTCTGGACGCTGACTGCCTTGTTGAGCTTCAGGTTGCTGGAGCCTTCTGCCTGCTCCAACTGGTTGCCCGAAACGTAGCTGAACGGGATCGTCGAATCTGCGTCGGTCAAGTTCTTCGACCAGGTATAGGACGCCTGGAGGTTGAACCCATTGCGGAAGCGCCGGGCAAGGGACACGATCATCGATTCGTACGACGAGTGACCTAGGTTTTCCAGGCAGCAGTCGCCCTGAATGTAATCGTATTGCGGGAAGGGACGAAGCGCCTGTCCTACTGAGCCCTGGAAATTCGCATACGGGGCGTTGACTCCCGAATTCGAACCACCCAGAGGAATGAAGTATTTGGAGTTACTCAGGAGGTCGCCCTCGGCGAAATACTTCGTATCGATATTGTTGATGTTGGAGAGATCGCCAGACCGCAGATTTTGAGAGACCTGTCCGAGGTAGCCGATCGTCAGGATCAAATCCTGGGCCAGCTGATTTTGCAACTGCAAGCTCCAACTGGTGGTCATCGAAGGCCTGCCGTCCCTCGGCTGGATCACTTCGCCGCCCACGGCCGAAAAGTTTCCAGGACCATTGGGAGTGGTCAGCTGCGTCGGATCCAGGCTGGGAGCGTAGCTGACGTCCGGATAGCCGATGTTGGGATTGGTCGGATCCGCAGGGGACGCGGAATCAAGACGGAACGCCGGAGTGAACGCTCCACCAGTATTACCCGTCGGGTTTTGCCCTTGGTAGAAGTCGCGACTCTGGTTGTACCCAAAGGCCATCGAGCCGCCAAAGTCGTTGTACTGAAGCGGGCCGTAGATAATTGCGCCGCCACCACGCAGAACCAGCTTGTTGTTGGTCCCGGGCAGCACGTAGGCAAAGCCAACGCGCGGCGCGAAGTCCTTCTTCCAGGTGTCGGCCCATTCCGTATTGCAGTGACAATTGGTGCCGAATACCAGCGCCCCGGGAAGTCCGCCAGCGGCGGCATCGGGCGCCGTGAGGCTCAGCGCCGACGTACGGTTGAGAGCCTCTTTACGCGGAACGTCGACGTCGTAGCGAAGGCCAATATTCACCGTAAGATTGCGGCCAAACTTCATATCATCTTCAAAGAAGCCAGCGATATACCACGAGTTCCAACGAGGAGAATCGTTGAACACCGCCTGGCTACCATTACCGACTTCACCCATGAGGAAGCTCGCAAATGGATTACCTGATCCGCAGCAGCTATTGCTGACACCGGCCGACTGGTCACGGTAGAAATTCAGCGTGTCCTGGTTGTACTGAATGACGGAATATTGCTGATGGCGATAATCAACACCGATCCGGATGCTGTTGCGGCCCTTCTCCCAGCTCACGATATCGTTTGAGCGAATGCCGTTATCGATATTGTCCCCGTTCTGCTGCTGGCCCAGGGTTGTCGGTTGATCAGGGCTCGGGAACACGATCACCGGATAGAAGGTCGAGTAATCATTTGCCAGCCCAGCTGAAGCTGCGGTCAACTTGTTCCCAAGCGTTGCACCAATATTGACGCTATTCGTGCGGTTATATCCGACGTTTACATGGTTCTGCAGCGTCGGGGTGAACATGTAGTCCCAACCAGCACGACCGTAATGCGTGGTGAACGTCTGCGGGTATCCATTACTGTTGAACGGCTCGGGAAGGTTAGGAGCTCCAGTCAACTTGAAGTTCTGGCGAGTGTTATACGAGCCAAAAACCTTGCTCTTCTCCGAGATATTCTGATCGATACGAATGCTGTAGGTGGTGTTCGTGTTCGGAGCCACAGCGGACTGCGAATAGTTGCCCGTATAACCAAATACGTCAGTCGACAATGGCGTCTGGTTCGGATTTGGCAACCCTGCAATCAACTTCTGCGCTACAGAACTGAAGTACCCAGTCGGCACTGTGTTGTTCAGCAACGGTTGGCGGCAGAACACGCCGAAGCTATTTTGAACACCCGTTGTCGGATCAAAGATCTGGTTATACAAGACTGGCTGACCGGTGCATGGATTAAGCAGAACGGGATACGGAAGACCCGGGACGGTTGTTCCGCCCGGGACCGGGCCACCAAGAACGTCGCTGAAATTTCCCCCACGTTCAGCCGCCGTTGGGAGCGTCGAAACCAGAGGACCTCCCAAGTGAAGTTGATACTTCTCCCATGCAAACAGGAAGAAGGTACGGTCTCGCCCGTTGTATAGATGCGGGATAATTACCGGACCGTCGAGCACCCCACCGTAATCGTACTTGCTATCCTGAGGCTTGCTGTAAGTGCATTGAATCTCAGATTCGCCTGCGCACGTAGTTGCCTTGTAAGCGTTATTGAACCAGCTGTTGGCGTCGAACACCCGGTTCTTCACAATGGCATAGCCTGATCCGTGAAACGCATTGGTGCCCGACTTCACCGAGAAGCTCTCGATACCAGCGGTTGTGCGGCCGAACTCTGCCGACGGCGTCGATGTGGTGACCTTGAACTCCTGTAGAGCTTCAATCGAAGGTGAGGTTTCGTCGAAGGACGAGCCGTTCTCACTGCGCGTGATACTGGCGCCATCGAGCAGCACTTCAGCGCCGTACGCCTGGCCACCGCTCAAACGCGAGAAGAATACGCCGTTCCCCGTGTTGCCGGCAGTTCCGGTGCCTGGACCCGTTGTGCCCGGCAACAGGAAGACAAACACTTCCGGGGAGCGCAGGCCGCCCACGCCGGATGCCAGCGACAGCGGTAGATCCTCTACCTGCTTATTGGAGACGGTACCCCCGACTTCGGAGCTCTCCGTCTCAAGACGCAAGCCGCTGGCATCGACCGTGATGTTTTCAGTCTGCGAGCCGACAGTCAGCTTCACATTGAGCGAGGAGATGCTGTTGACCGTTACCTGGACGCCGGTTGCCGTCGCGGTCGTGAAACCTGGAGCGGTCGTAGTCACTGTGTAGCTTCCTACTGGAAGCTCGTTGAATCTGTAGTCTCCGGAGGAGGTCGATACGGTTTGAGTCTTCGTTCCCGTGGCCTGCTCGGTGACAAGAACCTTTGCCCCCGGAATGACCGCGCCGGTCGGGTCGGTGACGGTACCGGCCATGGCGCCGTGGCTGGATTGACCAAAGGCGGCGGATGTGGCGAACACGACTGCGAGGGTTAGACTGCAGATCCTTCTAAAACCGATCATTAAGCGCTCCTGAAATGGTACGAACTGCAATAGAAATTTCTCTGCGTCCTGATCGTGGACCAACTCCTCACCTGCATCAGGTTGAAAAGCGAGTACCGACCCGTCGAATGTGCAACCGTGAATCTAAGAAAATCTTGAGGAAGCGTTTTCTCAAGTACACGTAATTTACTACCTTGAAATCGACGCGAAGAATATCCCACCGCAAAGAACACTGTCAAGAAGAAATCAATCGAAAGATCGAACCCGCTACCCATCCTTCGATAAATCACGATTTTATGGGCATATGTCCCTGTGTTTGCGTGAGATCCGGGGCTAGTTACTTTCGGGAGTCGACCGATATCCGCTCAATTCCTCCGACCGCGCGAATTCAGCCTTCGCCTTCTCATCCTCGCCCTCGGCTCGGTAAACCCTTCCTAGAAGGAAGTGCAGGGCTGGGTTTTTCGGGCTGAGCGCGATCGCCTGTTCGAACTGCGACTGTGCCTTTGGAAGCTCGTTCGTTTGCAGGTACAGGTGGCCTAATTGCTCTCGAATATTGGAATCGCGAGGGGCGATCGTCGCAGCCTGGGTCAAAAGCTGCTCTGCTTCCGGCAGCTTGCCCTGATGCAACAGCACAATCCCCAGGTTGAGCAGAGGCTGCTCACTCGGGTGTTCGCTGCCCTGTTGCCACTTAATAGCATTCCGATACGCGGAGATCGCCTCGTCGGTGCGGTTCAGTCCTTCATAGGACAAACCAAGATTGTTCCCCGCTTTAACGCTGCGTGGATCAAGCACCAGCGCACGCTCAAAGCAGTCGGCTGCCTCCTGAAAGCGCTGCTGCGTGTAGCGAATACGACCAAGCCCGTACCACGCCTCCGCGTCTTTTGGATCCATCTTCACCGCAAGCATCATCCAGTGATCTGCATCGGGAAGATCGTTGAGTAGTGCGTAGTCCTTCGCAACATTCTGAAGGTCCGTTGAGTCTGGGCGCGCCAGTGTCGCGGATCGCGTGTACTCAGCCAGGGAGCCTTTCGGGTCGTCCATTCGCAACATGCAGTACGCCAGCATCGCGTGCGCCTTCGCGGAGTTTTCATCACTCTTGAGGAAAGAACCCAGGTCGGAGGCCGCTTGCTTAAACTCGCCTGCGTCCATTAGTTTCTGAATTCCCTGCAACGTGCTTCCTGCCGCCACGGCGTGCGGAGACCGCATTTCGGAGTTTTGTGCGTAAACCTGGTTCGCGAAGCAAAGGACGACTGCCAGAGTTATCCTTGAACTAGCTGTCCTGAGCCGGCGATTCGTAGCAGCGGAGATGCTGAAATGATTCAAGTGCCAATTCCCTTTTGTCATCTCATTTGGCCAGGAATCTATAAGGATCGCCGAGCTGACAGGAGGCGGTCAGACTGGATTATAGAGTCGTTCGCACTGGGGTGTGGAATCTGATAGAAATTGTTTACTTAAGCGACTATCTTTGGGAACGCATGAGTAGGAATGGATGAGATCTCCGGTGTTTTTTCCCCCCTTCTGGAAACGTTTGATCTCGATTCTGACCAAGCATGTCTCGCTTGAACCCCTCCGACTTTGCATTGCCCTATTTCTCTTCCTCCTCCTGCCAGCTGCTCACAATAGCCTGGCGCAGACCTCAGCACCGGCAGCGCAAACCCCGGATGTACAGACCAAACCCTCCAATCAGCTCCCCCCGGTATCGGCGATGGGCGGGTCCAACACGGGCGGGGCGCACGCTGCAGTATTCGATGCGGAACATCGGCCCATCACCGCTGGCGGTTTTACCAAAACTGGCCCAGTGCTCTTCGAGGACATCGCGCGCCAGGCAGGCCTCACGACCTGGAAGCACATCATGGGCACTCCGGAGAAGCAATTCATCATTGAAACCAACGGCTCGGGCGTCGGTCTTCTCGACTACGACAACGACGGCTGGCTGGACATCTACCTGGTCAATGGATCGACCTATGACGCGATGTCCGGCAAGTCGACAGCGCCCAAAGCAGCTCTCTTCCATAACAATCACGATGGCACCTTCACCAATGTTGCCGAGAAAGCCGGCGTCACCAATGATCGATGGGGGACGGGCGTCGCGATCGCCGACTTCGATAATGATGGATGGCCAGACATCTACGTCTCAAACTTTGGCAAGAACCGCCTGTATCACAACAACCACGACGGCACCTTCACCGACATTGCCGAAAAGGCCGGTGTCACGCTAGGCAACTGGTCTACCGGCGCAACCTGGGGCGACTACGACGGCGACGGCCGCCTGGACCTCTTCGTGCCCGGCTACCTGCACTATGACCTGGCCAATCCGCCAGCGCCCGGCACCAAAGCAGTCAATTTCAGCCAATGCCAATTCCGCGGCGTCAACGTAATGTGTGGACCGCGGGGATTAAAAGGAGAGCCCGATCACCTGTTCCACAACAACGGCGATGGAACGTTTACCGATGTAAGCGAGAAGGCGGGCGTCTCCGACAAGAATGGCTACTACGGCATGTCGTCGGTGTTCATCGACGTGAATAACGACGGCAAACCGGATCTGCTGGTCACCAACGATTCGACCCCAAACTATCTCTACATCAATAAGGGCGACGGAACCTTTGAGGACGATAGCTACGCCTCAGGCTATGCGCTAAATGAAAATGGTCGCGAGACCGCGTCCATGGGCCTGGCCACTGGAGACTATCACAACAACGGCCTCATCGACGTCTACAACACCGTCTTCTCCGATGATTACAACCCTCTCTACCGCAATGACGGCGATGCAAACTTCACCGACATCAGCTACCAGATAGGAATTGCCGAACCAACAGTTCCTTTCCTCGGCTGGGGCACGGCCTTTTTTGATTACGACAATGACGGGTGGAAAGACATCATCGTAGCCAATGGACATGTCTATCCGATCGTCGACCAAATGCCGTGGGGCACGAGTTGGGCGCAACGGTCGCTGCTCTTTCACAACGTCAACGGAACAAAGTTCGACCTGATGCCGGCAGTGGAAGGCACCGCACTTGCGAAGACCTATGTGGGACGCGGCTTGGCCGTCGGAGACCTCTTCAACGACGGCAAGCTGGACGTGATAATCAACTCCCTCGATGGCATTCCGGCACTGCTCCGCAATGTATCTCCAGACAAGAACCATTGGATCGAATTCCAACTCACGGGCGGCCCGAAGAGCCCTCGCGACGCGGTAGGAGCGACCGTCTATCTGACTGCGAATAAGATCAAACAGCGCGGAGATGTTGTCTCAGGCGGGAGCTACGAATCCACAAACGATCCGCGTGTGCACTTCGGTCTTGGCGACGCGACCGTGATCGATGCAGTCGTAGTCCACTGGCCAAGCGGCGCGCGCGAACGTTTCTCGGTCTCCCATGTAGACCAGATCGTAACTCTCGTCGAAGGAAAGGGAGTGCCCTTCTCGAAGTGAAGTTCCCATTTCCCAAGACGCGCACCACCCCGCTCTTCGCTCCCTGCTGGTGTCTCCTGAGCATTGCGTTTGCTACAGGCGCGGGCGCGCAGGTTGCACCAAACGGCTCTGCGGTCCCACCCGCCGCCGCGACGGAAGCGCCGAAAGTCGTGCCCGGCAACTTCGTCGACATCACACAGCAGAGTCACATCGACTTCCTCGCACAGGCCTCGCACACTGACAAAAAATATTTGATCGAAACCATGGGGTCCGGTGTCGCTCTCTTCGACTACGACAACGACGGTCGACTCGACATCTTCTTCGCCAATGGAGCGCCGCTCAGCGATCCAACGCCCAAGGGAACCATTCCGCAGAAGACCGGGCCGAAGTACTGGAACCGCCTCTACCATCAAAAGCCGGATGGAACCTTCGAGGACGTGACCGAGAAGGCAGGCCTCAAGGGAATCAACTACGACATGGGCGTAGCCGTCGGCGATTACGACAATGATGGATACGACGATCTGTATGTGACCGGCCTCGGCGGCAACCACCTGTATCACAACAATGGCAACGGTACCTTCACCGACGTCACACAGAGCTCCGGCACCGGCGGCAGTGGTTGGTCGACATCTGCGACATGGGTGGACCTGGATAACGATGGCCTCCTGGATCTGGCCGTGCTGCGCTATGTGAAGTGGGACTTCGACGACATTTGGTGCGGCGAGCACACGCCGGGTCACCGCTCCTACTGTCATCCAGACACGTTTGAGCCCATCGCGCCGCTGGTGTATCACAACGACGGTCACGGCCATTTCACCGAAGTCGCCGCGAAGATCGGTCTTGATCGACCTGGAAAAGGCTTGGGCGTTTCGATCGGCGACTTCGATGGAGATGGCAAGATCGACGTTGCCGTTGCCAACGATTCCATGGTCGAGTACCTCTATCGCAACAAGGGTGACGGCAGTTTCGAAGAACTCGGCATGCCCGCAGAGATCGCAGTCGACGGCGATGGTCGCACGTACGCAGGCATGGGCATTGATCTGCAGGACTTCGACAACGACGGCCTGCCCGACCTCATCATCACCAATCTCGCCAATCAGAAGTACGCTCTCTATCGCAACAGTGGTGACGGCAGCTTCTCTTACGACAGCTACGTTACCGGCATCGGCAGCATGACGTTGCTGCACTCCGGCTGGGGCATCAAATTTCTCGACTACGACAATGACGGCCGCAAGGATCTGCTCATCGCACAAGGCCACGACCTCGACACCGTTGAGCTGAACTATCCGCAGCTCCACTACAAGGAGCCCCCGCTGCTTGCATACAACACCGGCAAGGGCTTCGTCGATGTTTCTTCGCAGTCCGGAGACGTGTTCAAAGAGCGATGGGTAGGTCGCGGTCTGGCTGTCGGAGACATTGACAATGACGGCCGCATCGACGCCGTCTTCACCACCAACGGCGGCCCGGCATACGTTCTGCGCAACGAGACGAAGACCGACAATCATTGGCTTACGCTCTTGCTCGTCGGTCACAAGAGCAATCGCGACGGCATTGGGGCCGTCATCAAACTCACCACCACAGCCGGCTCTCAATGGGTCACCGTCACCACGGGTGGCAGCTATCTTTCAGCCAGCGACAAGCGCGCACACTTCGGCTTAGGCACGGCATCCGTCGCGCAATCCATACAGATTCGTTGGCCCAGTGGCATCCTGCAGACGCTGAACAATATTCATGCGGACCAGATCCTCACCGTCAACGAGCCGGCGACACAGGCCTCAAAGCTATGATCATCCAATCGGATCGAGAACCGCAGCTCTTGACTGGACATGGAATAATCCGAAGACTTGCAAGCTTTGGCGCCGCACTTCTACTAACCGCGCCCCCTCTCACGCTGGCTGCCCAGAAGCCCCCAATCAAGGAACCCGCAATCTCGCGCGAGGCGATGGCACAAGAATACTTCGGAGCGGATGCGCTATGGTTCCTCAACAACATTCCATTTCTCGAAATCGATGACCCTGAAATTCAACAGATCTACTTTTACCGCTGGAAGCTGCTACGTTCGCACATCCGCGAAATCGGCCCCCAAGGCACAACCATCCTCGAATTCCTCGACAACGTGCCGTGGGCCCGCCAGCCCTACACGGATCTCAATGACTCTGCTTCCTTCCACCTCATGGAAGCTCGCTGGATGCGAGATCCCACTGTCGTCGATGATCTAATCGACCACCTGTACACAGGCGCGGCCAACGACCGGCACTTCTCAGAGTCCATCGCCGCCGCAACCTACTCGACCACTCTCGTAACAGGCGACCCCGGCCCCGCGCTGCGGCATCTCGACACCATGCAGCACATCTACAACGCCTGGGACGACCACTTCGATCGTGCCCGCAACCTCTACTGGATTGAGCCGCTCCCCGATGCAACCGAGTACACCATCTCCTCTATCGATGCGTCGGGCGCCGGCTTCACCGATCACCCCAGCACGGACCAGAATCACAACGGCTTTACCGGCGGCTTCGCCTATCGTCCATCCATCAACAGCTATCAATATGCGAATGCGATGGCGATCGCCCAAATCGCAACCGAAGCCCGCCAGCCAGATGTCGCCAAAGATTACCGCGAGCGCGCAGACCGCCTTCGCACCGCGATGCTCGTGCAACTGTGGAACCCCGAGCTCCAGCACTTCACCGATCGCTATCAGCGGTCAACACCCTATGTAACCGCCGGCGATTTCATTCGCGGACGCGAGCTGGTCGGCTACGTTCCATGGGCCTTCGAGCTGCCTCCGCACGACGATTCAGCCTCGTCAAAAGCCTATTCGCAGGCCTGGTCACATCTCTTATCACCCGACCAACTCGCCGGCTCTCACGGCATGCGCACGGTCGAACCTTCGTACCCGCGTTACCTCACTCAATACCGATACGATCAGGCGACGGGCCGCCCAGAGTGCCAGTGGAACGGACCGTCATGGCCCTTTCAAACGTCTCAGGTGCTCACCGGCCTCGCCAATCTTCTGGAGGACTACCCCCCCTCCGCTACGAGCAGAGCAGACTATCTCCGTCTGCTGCGCCAGTACACGCACCAGCACTTTCTCTCTCCGGGCAAGCCCGACATCGAAGAGGATTACAACCCTGACACCGGCGTGCCCATCGTGGGATTGCCTCGATCCCACCATTACTTTCACTCGACCTATATCGATCTGGTGCTCAGCGGCTTAATCGGCATTCGACCCCGCGCCGATAACATTATGGAAGTCGATCCCCTGATTCCAACTCACCCCGGCGCGGAACAGCGTATCCGTTACTTCGCGCTGCAAGGCCTCGCCTATCACCATCACGACATCAGCGTCTTCTACGATGAAGACGGCAGCCGCTATCACATCGGCAGCGGACTCTCGATCTTCGTCGACCAGCAACGCGTCTCCGGACCAAGCCCGCTTGCGCCCACACAGGTGAACCTGCCGCGAGTCTCGCGCGCCATCACTCCCCCAGCAACGCACACACTACACAGAATCGATCTCGCTGTGAACCCCGGCTTCCCATACGGGCCGCTGTCCAGCGCATCTTCCGCGGATCCAGCCGCTCCAGCAGAGCAGGCCGTCGATGGCCGCCTCTGGTTCTTCCCCGAGATTTCGAACGGATGGTCGCCCTCCGCCCCCGCCGGAACGAGCTGGTATCAAATCGATCTCAGGACGCCGCAAACGATCGGCTCCGTCGAGTTATATTTCTTTGCGGACGGTGAACACTACCAACCGCCTCCGTCCTTCCAGGTACAGTATGAAATCAATGCTGGCTGGAAGGACATCCCGACGCAGGCACGCGCTCCACAGATTCCACTCGCCAATGGAGAGAATCGCATCAGCTTTCCTCCGGTCCGCACCCAGCAGCTCCGCATCGTCTTCAAGAACCCACCAACCCCGGCACGGCTGCGCCTGATCGAAGCAAAAACATTCGCTCCCTGAAGCTCAGTCACCCAGTGAATACGGAAGCACAAAGCGGCCAATCTGAATGACGCTGCGCTCCGACGGCGGCCAGATCTTAATCGACACAATCGGCAGCGGTTGGGCGAGCGGGTGAGCCGTAATCGTGCCACGCTCAACTCCCGTCTCGGCCTCATAGATGTGCACCAGCAGGCCATCGGTCGCTCGTGTCCACCCAATCGCGTACGATCCCGGAGCAAGATCGATGTTGCTGCCAATGCGTATCGGATTTTGCGCGAGAAGATAGTAGTAGTACTTGCCATTCGCCGCATAGCCAGCGGTAATCAAGACGACGGCCCCTATCACCCGGCCGCGGGAATCAATCACCCCACTCGCCGAACGCATCTCCGTCTCGATATGCTCTTTCTCCACCGGAGCGCGCGCCGGCAAAGCTGCCTCGAGCTCCGCAGAAGTCGCTGCTCGCCAATCTCTCTTCGAGCCCACTCCACTTCCCTGCGCAACTGACGCCCCTGATACTGTGCAGAGGATCGCCGCCAGAAGCACGTCCCTGCGCGAAAGCTTCATCGGTGACTCACCAATCCCCGCTGAATCGCCACCGTAGCGGCGTGGGTTCGGTCCGCGACGCCCAACTTGCCGAGCATGCTGTTGATATGGGTCTTCACCGTCGCCTCCGAAATCGATAGGTCGGCAGAAATCTCCTTGTTCGCTCGCCCCGCAACGATTCGTTCCAGAACACTCAGCTCTCTCGGCGTCAGTTCCTGCCCACTCAGGCGTTCGGCCAGTTTCTCCGCAACGGCCGAGGGAATATGCAGCTTGCCATTGTGCACCGCATGAATCGTCGTCAGCAGCTCGTCAAGCGGCATGCCCTTAAGCAGATAAGCGCGGGCCCCCGCTTGCAGTGCGCGATAAATATCTTCGTCACCATCAAACGTCGTGAGGACTATAAATCGAGCCTGCGGAAACTCCGTCCTGATCCGTTTAATTGTGTCCGCTCCGCCAAGCTTCGGCAGCTGCAGGTCAATCAGTGTAACGTCGGGCTCGACCTTGCGGAACGTCTCGACCGCTTCCAGCCCATCGCCGACGGACCCAACGATCTCGAGATCGTCCATCGTCGAAAGCAGCGCGACCAGTCCCTGCCGAACAACCTGGTGATCCTCCACCAGCATGATGCGAATTCTGTCTGCCATTGTTACCTCACGCCTTGGACTATGGGCACTCGCAGGGTCACCTTGGTTCCCCGTCCGGGCTCACTTGCAACCTCAAGCGTGCCATCGATCGTTGCCGCCCGCTCCTTCATGCCCAGCAGTCCATAATGCCCTGTTTTACCGGATGTTTCGTTCACGCTGAACCCCACACCCTTATCTTCGATTGTGAGCATCAGCATATCACTCGAGTAGTGCAGTTCAACGGATGTCTCGGCCGAGCGCGCATGATGCAGCACGTTCAAAAGCGCCTCCTGCGCAATACGGAGGAGTTCTCTCTCCACCTTTGGATCGACCACTCGATAGGCTCCGCCGACATGCAGGCGCGGATGGATAGCGCTGAACGTATCGCGTTGCACGACCTTGCCCAGCCTCGTTGGCAAACTATCCTGCGAGTTGTTCACACGCAGCTCCCAGATACTGCGCCGCGCCTCCTCCAGGCCCTCCGTCACCAGTTGGCGAGTACGCTTCACCTGCTCCAGCGCAAGCTCAAACTTACCGCGATTCAAGTGCTGCGCAATCAGGTCAAGCTGCAGCGACGCCCCCACAAAATCCTGTGTCAGCGTGTCGTGAATCTCTCGCGCCATACGATTTCGCTCGGCCAGCACAGCATCGAACTCCCGCTCCAGCCGCCGCAGTCGAAGCAGGTACATCCCAGCAACCAGCGCCAGAATCAGCAGCAGACTCAGCAGAAGGAACCACCACCTACGATAAATCGGCGGCACAATCCGGAAGCGCAGTTCAGCGCCTGCATCATTCCATGCCCCATCCTTACTTCTGGCCTGGACGTGAAACACATAACGGCCGGCGGTGAGATTCGTATAAGTGGCGGAGCGGCGATTGCCGCCATCGGTCCAGTTCTTATCAAACCCGTCCAGCCGAAAGCGATATCTTACCTCCGACGGCGCCGTAAAACTGAGCCCCGCATACTCCATGGTGAACCGCGCATGTCCGAACGGAATCTTGATCGAGCCCACGCCGATCGGCTCTGAGAGATCGTCCACGGAAAAACGCTGTAGAACGATAGGCGGCGCAACCGCATTTGTGGGGAGGTGTTCCGAATCCACAATTGCCACCCCACCTCGCGTCGGAAACCAGATCTCCCCATGAGTTGTCAGCCAGCCGACCGACGGCTCACCCGCGACAACCTCATCATTCGGCAGTCCATCCGCGAGACCATACTGCACCATCGCACCGTTCTGCAACGTACAGCCATCCTTGCCAACGCAGCTCGTCAGCGCGTTCACATCAATCCGCCGTATGCCGCGATCCATTCGAAACCAGAAGAACCCTCGTCTGTCGTTTGTAATCCCTTCGATATTGCCGTCGCGTCCCTGCTCCGTGAACTTGCCCACAGGCAGAAACCTGTCGCCGCTCATATAACTCAAGCTGCCATTGTTGCCGGCGACCCACATGTGTCCCGCAGAATCCTCCGCCATCGCCGTCGCGATCGTCGCGCCCAGTCCGTCCTTTGCCGTGAAGTTCGAGACCGTCGAGTCGCTGTGAACAACCGACAGACCTCCCGATGTAGCTGCCCAGAGTTCACCCGACTTGAACATCAGGGCACCGATCAGATCTCCGCCCAATCCATCTTTTGTAGTCAGCGTTTGGACGCTGAGATGTTCTCCGAACCTCTGCACATGAGCCAATCCCTGGCGCGTTCCAACCCACACCGATCCATCGCTGTCCCCGACCAGCGCACGGATGTAATCGTCAGGTAGCCCGTCCGCGGACGTAATCCGTTGCACCGAATTATCCGCACCAATGTAATTCAAACCGTCGGGCGTCCCAACCCAAAGGCCTCCGGACCATTCCGGCGCAAGACACAAAATCACTCCACTCGTCAGCTTACTTTCCGGGATCTGTTCTTCCTGGCCATCACTACGCACGCGACGAAGGCCCGCATCCCGCGTTCCCACCCAGATAGATCCGTCCTTTGTCTGCGCGACACTGGTCACTGCCTGATCCGCCAGCGTCGCCTCACTACGAAATGCCAGCCGCCGCAGCACATGTAAGCCAGACGTCTCGGTACCAACCCAGTGATTTCCTTCCGCATCCTCGAACAGAGACAGCACGGAATTGCCAGTCAGCAGACTCACAGGAGTCGCCGCCGACTTATCCGCACTGAGAACGAACAGCCCACTGTTCATTCCCACCCACGCCAGTCCTTCTCGATCGACCAACACCGTCTGGATACGTCCGGTTGGCAACTCCTTACCAACGCGCCACTGGCGACCTCCGCCGGAAACCACGGTAAAGGAGAATCTCCACGACGAACTACCCAGCACCGCGACTAATCCCGCCCCATCCGCTTTGAGTGCAACAGGCGCGTTCGGCAGCCGCGCGAATCCGCTGTTATTCCATCGCGACCACCCCTCTGCGGTCTCAACAAACTGTGCGCCTTCCCTCGCTACATGGATCGACTCGACTGCGGAAGAGGCAAGCCCCTCAGCCGTACCGTAGCGATGAAACTGTCCTTGCTGCAGCCGAACCACGCCATCCGCAGTGCCAATCCAAAGTCCTTTGCCATCCGCCGCCAGGCAACAGAGATCATCGCTTGTGAACGCAGGCTGATTGCCGCGATTGAAAGTCTGGAACGTAAATCCATCGAAGCGCACCAGCCCACCCTCGGTCGCGAGCCAAAGATAGCCGTCAGGCGTCTGCGCAATGCTGTGGACGCTACTCTGCGGAAGGCCTTCTTCGGTCGACCATGCCTGCTGGCTCAGATACTTAAGATTTTGTCCTTTTAGCGGCGACAGCCAGCAGGCCAGCACCAGAACGCAGGACAGCGTCCGAAACGGCCATGCACGCAGAGAGAACTTGAGTAGTTGCATCCTCCCTCCAGCATGCGGCTCCACTCCCACGTTTGTCCATATGCGTCACATTTTGAAGCTCTTCCTGGCAATCAGATTACCGTGACCGGGGTAGCAGATTTGGTGATACCTTGATCCCCGCCAGCAGAAAAATCCTCGTTCAGACCCACGCCTCCATCGAATGGTTGATCCCGAACGTGATTTTTCGCGCTATTTTGAGGAACGCTGATAATTCCCCTGATTCACGTAAGATAGCGGCGGCTCGCTATCCGCAAATCCGGGCCAGTGCGCAACAACGGAAAGGAATTCACCGCTTCATCATGTCATTTACATCCGCCGCTGCAAAACGCCTCGCGTATTCCGCCCTGGTCCTCTCCACCGCCTTCACGCTATGCGCCTTGCCCCTGCGCAGCCAGACAGCGACGCCGCTCGAATCCCAGAAGGACAAGGCACAGGAAGGCGCACAGCCCCCGGCCCACGGCGGTTCCAGCACAGCCGGCGTCTATCCCCCGGTCACCGACGCGCATCATCTCCCGATCACGCAGGGTGGCACCGTAAAGACCGGCCCCATCGTCTTCCAGAACATCGCCGAAAAGGCAGGCCTCACCAAGTGGCACCACGTCATGGGCACGCCTGATAAGAAATATATCCTCGAGAGCATCGGCTCCGGCGTCGCCCTGCTGGATTACGACAACGATGGCTGGCTCGATATCTATCTCGTGAACGGCAGCACCCAGGCCGCGTTGGATGGAAAAGCGCTTCCGCCGCATGCCGCGCTCTTCCACAACAATCACGACGGCACCTTTACCGATGTCACCGCGAAAGCCGGCGTCGGCAACGATCGCTGGGGCTTCGGCGCGGCCGTAGCGGACTACGACAACGACGGCTGGCCCGACCTCTACGTCTCCAACTTCGGCAAGAACCGGCTCTACCACAACAACCACGACGGCACCTTTACCGACCTAGCCGAGAAGGCCGGCGTCGCTCTCGGCAACTGGTCCACCGGCGCCACCTGGGGCGACTACGATGGCGACGGAAAGCTCGATCTCTTCGTGCCCGGCTACGTCCACTACGACATCAAGTCGCAGCTGACCGACACCGACAATCTGCCCCTCACCTTCTGCAGCTACCGTGGCGTGCGCACCTACTGCGGACCTCGTGGTCTTCCCGGCGAGAGCGATCACCTCTTCCACAACAACGGTGACGGTACCTTTACCGACGTAAGTGAAAAGGCCGGCGTCAGCGATAAAGCCGGCTATTACGGTCTCTCCTCCGTCTTCATCGATGTAAACAACGACGGCAAGGTAGACCTCCTGGTCGCCAACGACTCCACCCCCAACTACCTCTACATCAACAAGGGTGATGGCACCTTCGAGGACCAAAGCTATCCTTCCGGCTACGCGCTCAACCGCGAAGGCCGCGAGACCGCATCGATGGGCATCGCCGTCGGCGACTACCGCAACAATGGTGAGATCGACATCTTCAACACCACCTTCTCCGACGACTACAAAGTCCTCTATCGCAACGACGGCGACGCAAACTTCACCGACATCAGCGACGACGCCCACATTGCGGACATGACCATCCCGTTCCTCGGCTGGGGTACCGCCTTCCTCGACTACGACAACGACGGCTGGAAAGATCTGCTCGAGGTAAACGGCCACGTCTACAAGAACGCCGACACCAACAACTGGGGAACCAGTTGGGCCGAACGTCCGCTCCTCTTCCACAACGATGCCGGCAAGCGGTTCGAACCCGTGCCTGCCGTCGAGGGCACCGGGCTTGCAGAAATCATGGCCTCGCGCGGCCTCGCCGTCGGCGATCTCTTCAACGACGGCCACATGGACGCCGTGATCAACAACATGGATTCCGTGCCCGCCCTCTTCAAGAATGTGGACCCAAACACCAATCACTGGGTTGCGTTCAAGCTAGTCGGCGGACCCAAGAGCCCGCGCGATGCCATCGGCGCGACCCTCTATCTGAACGCCAACGGCATGCGCCAGCGCGCGGACATCTTCTCCGGTGGCAGCTTCGCCTCCACCTCCGACATGCGCCCCCACTTCGGTCTCGGTTCCACGACGAAAGTTGACTCCCTCGAAGTCCATTGGCCAAGCGGCGCGGTCGAGCAGTTTACGGTCCCGCAGATCGATCAAATCGTCACCCTCACAGAGGGCCACGGAAAGCCCTTCACACCCACAAAGCCGTAGATATCTTGCCCATACAAAGCGCCTCCACCTTTTGGTGGAGGCGGCTCTCTACCGATCGATCAGCAGACAACCGTTGGTCCACCGTTGTAGCCTCGATCTGACTTCCCCAGATGTTGTTGAACGGTTTTTGAGGATTCGAAATGTCGCTTCGCCCGATCTCCCATAAGCAATCTGTACGCATCTTCGCGGGCGCAGCTGCGCTATCCTTTGGCCTGTCGCTAGCGGCCAGCGCGCAGACAACCGACACGCCCGAATCCCGCCTCGCCTACAACCAGAAGATCGCCAAGGACTATACCTATCGCTACGGCGTCGATCATCCCTATCTGCCGTCCAACATGACCTCCGACACTGGCCAGTTCATCGACCCCAAAAGCTTCGCCACCGCACAGTATTGCGGCCACTGCCACCAGGAGGCGCACGCCGAATGGCGACAGTCCGCGCACTCGAACTCCAACCGCGCGCCCTGGTATCTTCGCAACGTCAACCTGCTGAACGCCGAAAAAGGTATTAGCTTCTCGCGTCATTGCGAGGGTTGCCACGACCCCATCGCCGTCGTTGCCGGCGCCATCACCGAGGGTGCGCCGCGCAAGCGTCCCTATGATCAGGACGGCGTCACCTGCATGGTCTGCCATTCCATCCAGTCCGTCACCACGCGCGGCACCGGCAGCTTCGTCCTCGGCGAGCCCGCAATCATGGTCGACGAACAAGGCAAGCCCATTCACGGCCCTGTATCCGATCAGGAAATCCTCGCACACCTAGACCGTCACTCCGCAGCCGTGATGAAGCCCTTCTACAAGACCCCCGAGTTCTGCTCTTCCTGCCACAAGGCCGCTCTGCCCCGCACACTTAACGATTACAAGTGGCAGCGCGCGATCTCGCTCTACGAGGAGTACCAAGTCTCGTCCTTCGCCAAGCAGTCTCCGCTTCCCTTCTACAAGAAGGACGTCGTCTCCACCTGCCAAACCTGCCACATGCAGCGCGAAGCCCTCGTCTCCCTGCCCGACCCGGGCGCCAAGGACGGCAAGCTCGCCTCGCATCGCTGGCTCGGCGCTAATACCGTCGTCCCGCAGTACTATCACTTCGACGAGCAGATGAAGCGCGTCACCGCCTTCCTCCAAAATAACGTCTTCAACGTCGACATCTTCGCAGTCGAGCCGAGCGAGCCCGCAGGCACCCAGACCAGCCTCATCGCGCCCCTCGGAAAAGATCCCTTCACTCTCACCGCCGGACAGCGTGTCACCGTCTCCGTGGTCGTCCAGAACAAGGGCATCGCCCACTCGCACGTACCCGAACAGCGCGATATGTACGAATCCTGGGTCGCTTTCACCGTAAAGAATGCGCAGGGAAAAACGCTAGCGCAGAGCGGCTTCATTCAGCCCAACGGCAAGCTCGATCCGGCGGCCCACAGCTTCACCAACCGGCTCATCAACAAAAGTGGCGGCATCAATGACCTGCACCAGGTCTGGGACAACCGCGTCGTTGCCTTCAACAACACCATCCAGTCAGGACGCTCGCAACTGGTCCGCTACGAATTCACCATGCCGCACACCGATAGCCCGGTAACCGTAACCGCTACCATCCGCTACCGCCGCTTCGACCAGACGTTCATGGACTTCGGCATGAGCATGCCCCAGGGTCAGCACTATCAGCAGCCCATCGTCGACATGGTGAGCACCTCGCGCACCCTCAACGTTGGCCAGAACGACGCCACCAAGCCGCTACTCAATGAGAATCCCGAGTGGATGCGTTGGAATAATTACGGCATTGCCCTCCTCGATGCGCAGCAGTATGCCGCTAGTGTCGATGCCTTCGAGCACGTGGTGAAACTCCGCCCCGACTACGCCGACGCCCCGACCAACATCGCTATCACCTTGATCGCCTGGGAGAAATACAACGACGCCCTTCCCTACCTGCAGAAGTCTCTGTCTCTAGCCAAGGACAACGCACGTGCCCTCTACTACCTCGCTCTCGTGCAGCGCAACGAGGGCAAGGTGGATGACGCGATCGCAGACCTGCAGAAAGTCATCGCAGCCTTCCCGCAATCACGCGATGCCCATCGCGAGCTCGGCTTCACGCTCTACCAGCAACACAAATACGATCTCGCCCGAACGGAATACGAATACGTGCAGTCCATCGATCCCGACGACCTGGCCGCCCACTACAACCTCTCGATCATCTATCGCCGGCTTGGCCTCAAGGACAAGGCTGCCATCGAATCAGCATACTTCGCCGATCAAAAAGACGACCCCACGGCCAGCACCTACGCCCTCGAATATCTCCGCAAGCATCGTGAAGTCGCCCAGGAAAGCGTCCCGTGGCACGTCCACGATCTCGACCAGCGCGGCGTCGACGAAACGCAGCCAGCAGTCCCTGTGACCGCCGCAGCACCTCCGTCTGGACAAAGCTCGCCTAACTCTCCTACCCTGAAATAGGAGTTTCATGCGAGCGTTTCTACAGTCAGCAATCATTTGCGCAGCGGTGGGCTGCGTCATCGCAGCCTTGTCCATCCTCCGGCCGCTTCCTTCCGTATCCGCAGATTCAAACGCGAAACAACGCGGCGCGGAACTCTTTGCACAACACGGCTGCGCGCATTGCCACGGATCTGCAGGCGTCGGCGGTGGCCGAGGTCCAGACCTCCAACTCGTGCGCAAGCGCATGAACAAAGAACAGATCGCGCACCAGATCCACGACGGCGGCATGTCGATGCCTTCCTTCGCCAACTCACTCACCGATCCCGAGATCCAGGACCTCGTCGCCTATCTCCGCGCCAAACGCAAGTTCGTGAAGATCCCCGCGCTGTCCCACCCCGTGCCACCGCCTCCCGCCTCCACCGACTCCGACCCCAACTAAAATCCCGTCCCTTCAGCATCGCAAGCGCGAGAGGGTAAACTCAACCCTGCGGCGGATTCGCATCGTCTCGCCGGTCTTGCAGGAGGCATTTCGATGAACCCGTTTTCCGGATCCGTCTCGCGCACCTCGCGTCGCTTTCCCATCCTCGCGACCGCAGCCCTCGCCCTTGCGTGTGCAACTCTCCCGCTCCAACACTCCGCTGCGCAACTCCAGGAAAAATCCATCTCCTCCTCCGCCAATCCCTGGTGGAAGCACGCCGTCGTCTACGAGATCTACCCACGCTCCTATCAGGACTCCACTGGCGACGGCATCGGCGATCTCAACGGCATCACCTCGCGCCTCGGTTACCTCCAGCATCTCGGCGCCGACGCCATCTGGATCGCCCCCATGTATCCCTCGCCGCAAGTAGACTTCGGCTACGACATCTCCAACTACGAGTCCGTCGACCCCCAGTACGGCACCCTCGCCGACATGGACCGCCTCATCGCCGAGGGTCAGAAACACCACGTCCGCGTACTCCTCGACATGGTCCTCAACCACACTTCCGACAAGCATCAGTGGTTTATCGACGCATCGAGTTCCCGCACCAATCCCAAGCATGACTGGTACGTCTGGAACGACGGCATCCCCGCCGATTCCTCCGGTGTTACCGCCTATCAAAAGCGCTTCGAACACGAAAGTCGCGTCCCACCCAACAACTGGGTGTCCGGTTTCGGCGGCTCCGCCTGGGAGTGGGTCCCTGCAGTCCACCAGTTCTATTACCACGAGTTCTACCAGCAGCAGCCTGACCTGAACTGGCGCAATCCTGCAGTCGAGAAAGCGATGTTCGCCTCCATGCAATTCTGGCTCGATCGCGGCGTTGCCGGCTTCCGTCTCGACGCTATTCCCAGCCTCTTCGAAGACCCAAAGCTGCGTAACAATCCCGAGACGGGCGGAATCAATGCCCAGGGCGACCCCAACGTCGGCAACACCTATACCGACAATCTGCCCGAAGTCCACGACGTCATCCGTCGCATGCGCGCCATGGTCGCCAAGTATCCCGGAGACCGCGTCCTCATTGGCGAAACCTATCTCCCCAATACCGCAGAGCTCGACAAGTGGTACGGCGGCACAGCCCACGATGAACTGCAGCTTCCCATGGACATGCTCATAGGCTTCCACGGCGATCACGCCAAGCTGAACGCGGCCGACTTCCGCCAGCATATCCAAGAAGTCGAGACGCAGATTCACGGCGCGCAGCCGCTCATCGTCTTCGACAATCATGACAACGTCCGCGCCATCGATCGCTACGGCGACGGCACACACGACAACCAGATCAACAAGCTCCTCGCCACCATGCTCTTCACCACCAGGGCCACGTCGCTGATGTACTACGGCCAGGAGATCGGCATGCACACCACCACGCCCACACGCCGTGACGATGTGCGCGATCCAATCGGCATCACCGGTTGGCCAAACGAAAGGGGTCGCGACGGAGAGCGCACACCCATGCAATGGACGCCCGGCCCGCAAGCCGGCTTCAGCACCAACCCGCATACCTGGCTGCCGGTTCCGCCGAGCTACAAGACCATCAACGTTGCCGTCGAGTCCAAGGACCCCAACTCACAGCTGAATTGGTTCAAGAAACTCATCGCCCTGCGCCGCGATATTCCTGCGCTCCACAGCGGTACGATGACGATGCTCGACGCCAGCAATCCGGACGTTCTCTCCTACGTGCGCTCCTCCGGCTCAGGCCCAGCGGTTGTTATAGCAATGAACTTTACCGCCGCGCCGAAGACCATCACCCTCAACCTCGCGGGCTCAGGGGTGACAGGCACAACGGTGAAAACCCTTGCGGCCAGCGACGCGACACTTACGTCGATCTCGACACTGAACAACATCACGCTGCCGCCCTACGCAAGCTGGATAGCAGGCGTACAGTAATTTTGTTCGCAGCTGGTCCGGCGGAGCAGCCCGCGCTGGACCAACTCCATTGACATTTCTACGGATAACCGCCCACCATGAGCCGCACTCGCGCACTCTCCGCCCTCTTACTTCTTGCCTCGTTGCCTGCGCTGTCGCAGGCCACGACCGCAGCCGACCAGACCCAGATCCGCGACTACATCCACAACGGATGGGACACGCTCTCGCGCTCAATGTACGACTGCAAATCCATCGTCGATCCCAAAGTCCACCAGGTCCCGGTTCTCTATCTTCCCGCCGATCTCTCCACACCACCCGCGGTCGAAACCATGCGCAAGTCCTGCAACGTCGATGTCCGTCATCTACCGCGCGTCATCCATCGCATCAACGAGGTGCCACCCTCCGAGCTACCCGTCGAAGGCCTTCTCTATCTCCCCAATCGCTACGTCGTTCCCGGCGGACGCTTCAATGAAATGTACGGATGGGACAGCTACTTCATCCTCCTCGGCCTTGAACACGACGGTCGCCGCGATCTCGCGAAGGGCATGGTCGAAAACTTTTTCTTCGAGATCGCCAACTATGGCGCAATCCTAAACGCCAACCGCACCTACTACTTCACGCGTTCTCAACCGCCCTTTCTCTCCTCCATGATCCGCCAGGTATACGAGCATCCCACTTCCGGCACCCAGCCTGACAAGCAGTGGCTTGCCCGCGCCTACAACTATGCGCAGCGCGACTACGCGCTCTGGACCTCACCCGAGCATCGCGCCGGCACCACCGGCCTCGCCCACTATTACGACCTCGGCCAGGGACCCGTGCCCGAACAAGCAGACGACTCCAGCTACTACCCTGACGTCATCCGCTGGCTTCTCGCTCATCCCACCGACCACCCCGAGTACCTCGTAACCGGCCCCGCCAAACCAACCCCCGCACAGGCCAAACAACTCTCCCACACCAGCTGCGACATCACCGCCTCGCACGTCTGCGCATTAGCCGTGGTCGATGGCCATCGGCTCTCCGCAGCCTTTTACCGCGGCGATCGTGCCATGCGCGAATCCGGCTTCGATCCCACTTTCCGCTTCGGCCCCTTCTCCGGCTCAACGATCGAATTCGCGCCCATCGGACTCAATAGCCTGCTCTATAAGTACGAGCGCGACATGGCAGACTTCGCCGCCATCCTCGGCCGAAGCGACGAAGCCGCCACCTGGACCCGTCGTGCCACCGCCCGCCGCGCAGCCATCGACAAGTACCTCTGGAACCAGGACGTCGGCCTCTACACCGACTACAACTTTGTCACCGGCAAGCAGTCCACCTATCACTTCCTCACCACCTTCTACCCGCTCTGGGCCGGAGCCGCCACCGCCGCCCAGGCTGCCGCTGTCCGCAGCCATCTCAACCTCTTCGAACAGGACGGCGGCCTGCAGACCAGCGACGTCATCTCCGGCGTACAGTGGGACGCGCCCTACGGCTGGGCGCCCATCACCTGGCTCGCTGTCTCGGGCCTCGATCGCAACGGCTTCCACGACGACGCAGCACGAATCGCTCGCAAGTTCACCGCAACCATCCTTGACAATTTCCTCCGCGACGGCACCATTCGCGAGAAGTACAACGTCGCCAGCGGCTCCGCGAACGTCAAAGTCGCCACAGGCTATAAAAGCAACGTCGTTGGCTTCGGCTGGACCAACGCTGTCTATCTTCAGCTCGAAGACATCCTCGCCGAGCCAGCAGGCACACTCGCCGCACCCTGATGATCGCCTCGTCTACCTTGCAAGCTCACCAAAGCAATCCGTATGATGAGGTTGCCATGACAATTACAACTAAGTCGCTCAGCCGCCTTCTCGTCCTTTCGACCGTTTGTGCTGCCGGAATCGGCTCCCTTTCAGTCGCACCTGCACAGAGCGCATCTTCTCCAACCTCAGCCTCGAAGACAGACACCACCCCCGGCGTTCTCGATCGCACGCAGGCCGCTGCAATACTTCCCAAGAGCGTGTTCTACAAAGGCCTCAGCGCAACGGTCCAGGGACGCAACTCAGCCGGCATTCGCTTCAACAACGGCGACCTCGTCCTGGTCTCGTTGGTCGACACCTCCGGATACTCCTCCGCGGTTCAGCAAACCTACCAGGCCTACCTTCTCAACGAAGTCCATCTCAAAGTCGGTGACAAGAGTCTTCCCCCCGGCGCCTATGGCTTCGGATTCGTCGGCGATCACATCGTCGTGATGGATATCGCCGGCAACGAAGTCCTCCGCGCCTCCACAACACGCGATCCGCAACTCGCTCGCCCCGATCCCCTGCACATCGTCGCCGACGAAGCCATGCCCGGGCACTACCGCCTCTATCTCGGTCGCAGCTACATCACCCTCTCTGCAGAAAAGTAGTCGATCGGCTCTGCTTTGTCACCGATGTAGCGCACGACAGCGATCGGCGCATTCTTCGGTGCCCCTGGCATCGGCCCCGGCGAACCCTTCAACGCTCAGTTCGCCGGCAAGATCCTCTTCTAACCTCACCCAACATCAACCAGAAACGCCCCAATCCTCATCAGGATTGGGGCGTTTCTCTTTGCTGCACCGTGCAGCCGCCTAAAAATCCAACGCCACCTGCGAATACACAGGATCACGAAACGTAGAATAAAACGCCTCCTTCAACGGCGTCGACCGCACTTGAAAAATTCCCGGCCAGTCGATCACCTCAAACACATCCGGCGTCACCAGCGCCTCCAGCTGCTTGGTCGTAAACGGAGGATTCTTGTCCCACAGCGCGTTCGTCTTCAGCATCGCCCAGAACACGCGATACGGCAGCTTCACAATCCGCGCCTTCGCCCCGGTCGCCTGCTTCAGTAGCCGGATCAAGTCGATATAGTCAATCCGCTCCATACCCGTAATGTTGTACGCGCCTGTAATCTCCGTCTCAATCGACGAAGCAATAATGTCCGCAAAATCCCCCGCATACAGCGGTTGGCGCAGAAACTTTCCATCGCCTGGCACCGGAAACACCGGCACCCGCTGCATGAACCGTCCCAGCCAACCCACATGCTTTCGATCGAACCACCCAAACATCAACGTCGGCCGCAGCACCACTTGCTTGATTCCCGATGCCGCGCCCAGCGCCTCCTGCGTCTTCTTCGTCTCGGTGTAATCATCTACCGCCATCGAATTCACCACCGACGATGAAATGTTTACCGCGTACGGAACCTGGTACCGCAGCGCGGTCTCCAGCAGACGCTCCGTCGCCGTCACATTGTTGCGCACATACTCTTCTGAGAACAGTCCGCCAATCTGCGCATGCCCGATCATCAGGTGCGTGCAGCCCTCAAGCTCCTGCTGCCACGACCCTGCCTCCGCAAGATCTGCCTCAATCACCCGCAGCTCCGGATGCAACTGCCTAAGAATGGCCGTGTTCTTCGGATGCTTATCGATAGCGATCAGCTCGCCCAGGTTCTTGCGCTTCAATCGCGGAAGCAGATTCTGCCCAACCAGGCCCGCAGCCCCGGTAATTACAATTTTTCTAGTCGCCATACTCTCCAGAACAGACGCGCGTTATGCGCGATCTGTCATGCGCTCCAAAAGCGGTTTATCTTCCACTATAGCCCGCTCTCCCACCGCTCGCGCCATCGCTGTTCCCAGCCGCACGCTCTCCGCTATGCCGCGATCCTCGGGATAGTAATAGCAGGTATCGGCAATCTGTAGTCCCTCAATCGGCGTCTTCACCGGAGGAATCTTCGCCGCAAATCCCGGCTCGCAGATCGGTTGCCCGTAGCGCAGTCGCGCCACCTTTGTGTCCTTCACATCCACGTCGCCGACCATCGGATTAATCTGCTGCAGACAAGCAAATGCCTCCGCCAGCAACCGCTCATCCGGCCACGAAAACTTCTCGTGTGTCACTGGCATGTAGTACGGCACATACACGATCGTGTCGCCGCCCATATCGCGCAGATTCGAGAATTCAACAATCCCCGGAATCTCAATCCCCGGAACCGAAATGTTTATCCAGAAGTGCGGCGACACCTTGCGTGCCAGCTTGAAGATCAGGCAGATCACGCCGATGTTATGAATCGCGTCATAGCGCTGCTTCCACTCCTCCGGAAGGTCTGGCACCATCGCGTTCACCAACGGTGTCGGCGTCGTGCAGATCACCGCGTCCGCATCAAACCTCTGCTCCGCCGTCTGCACTCCCGTCACACGCCCGTCCGCCGTCAACACGCGCTGCGCCGGCGTTCTCAAATGCACCCGTCCGCCGTGCGCCTTGATTCCCTCAATCAGCGCATTCACCAGCGTCAGCGTGCCGCCGTCGATATAACCGAGCTGCTCTTCCAACATGCTCTTGCGCGAACGCCCGATCCGCCGAATCCTCGTCCAGATCCACGCAGCCGAGATGTCATCCGCATACTCGTAAAACTTAAAGTCAAACAGCGGCTTCCAGAACCGGTCATAGATCGACTGCCCACACCACCGCAAAATCCAGTCCTTCGCCGACTCTTGCTCCAACACCGGCCAGCTGTTCCGTCGCACACACACAAACGCGAATAGCCCATACCGAATCTTCTGGAACAAATTCAATCCCGGATACTTGAACAGCGAAATCGGGTCGCCCCACGCATGCAGCTTCCCATCGAAGTAACCCATCGTCGTCTTGCGCCACCTCATCTTGTCGCCAATTCCCAACTCGTTCAACAACTCAAACGTCGGCGCATCCGACAGGCACACAAAATGATAAAACCGCTCCAGCGACAGGCCCCCAAAATCGAAGTGGCCAGCCATCCCGCCCGGCTCCGGAGCCCCCTCAATCACATCGACGGAATGCCCCTCTTTGGCAGCTCGATACCCCGCCGCCAGGCCCATCGCTCCTGCCCCAATCACTACTACGCGAGCCATTCATTCCCCTCTTGCTTCGATTCAAATACATCGGAATGCGCCATCTGGCTCCAGACTCTAATGTATGTTTTCAGTTGGATTTGAGTGTACATGGCCACCCTGAGTTGCACCGCCTGCCACCACGCAAACCCACCCGTTGCGCCAGCGCGGAATTTAGCGAATCGTTCAAGGTTTCTTGTAATACACAACATAGAGCGTCCCCGGCTCCCACCCAAGCCATCGTGAATAATGCACTGGCGCGAACGGCGCCTGCCCGTAGCACGCATCCGGGTCAAACGAGATCCCATACTGCGGCTGAATGTGCGGCGTCAGATCGTATCCGTTCACCTCGCACGTGCCCTCAGGCAGCGGCGGCGCCGGCTTGTACATACCCTTCGGATTGATCATCCGGTAATCATTGATGAACCCCGCATGCGCGAGCTCAACCCCCTGGTTATATTCCCAGCCATTGTCCACCGCAGTATCAGGAACGCCCGCCGCCAAAAGTTCATTCGCCAGCACCACACGACCGCGATCGACCGCAAACGTATTGTGCGTATTCACCACTCCATAGATCGCCATCATCCCCACCAGCACCGCGCACACCCACGACAGTTGCGGCCGGATCGCATCCTGGTAGTACCGCACCATGCAAATCAGCGCGACCACCAGCAGCGCCAACAGGTATCGCTCGGTCAAATGAAAGTCTCCCGCGCGCGGAATCAGCAGCAGCACGTACGCCACGACAAACGGCCCCAGCAGCACGCCCAGCTGCTTCCATGAAACCCCCGCGGCATCCTCCGTTCTCCGTGCGGTTCGTCCATCGCCCAGCAGCGAAATCAACCCCAGCACCCCGCCGACTGACACCACCGTCAACACCACCTGCACCGCTCTATTCAGAAATAGAGGCGGATTGCCCTTGAGGATCATGAACTCGTACACCCCGTGCACGCCCACCCAGTCACCACCCGTTGGGTCCAGCGGGAAGCCGCCACGCACATGACTCGGATACGTCGCCAGAAATAAATAACCCGCAGCCAGCACCGCGCCAACCACCAGTACCCACCGCCGATTCTTCCGCAGCCCGGGAAGAAACAACGCCACAATCGGAAGCAGCAGAAACGGCGCATCCAGGAAAATATGCCCTAATTCGCCCGCCGCTTGGCTCGCGTTAAAGCTGTCAGAAAACACATGCTCCGGCACGTTGTAGGGCTGGTGCTTGAACCACTGCAGGCACCCAAAGACCCACAGCATCCCCGCTACATTCGCAGCCGCTGCCGCAACCAACACATTTCTCCGCGACCGCAGCAGCCACACCGCCGACGGCACCATCACCAAAATCCCCAGCCACGCGATCTGCCGCGACGTCCCACAGATTCCATCTGCCGCCACGGCAAAACACACCCACCCAATCGCCGCCCGCCCCGTCTCCGCCTGCAGCGCGCGCAAGCATCCATAAAGACACAGCACGATCGCAAACAACCCTTGGATGTCCGACATGAACGTAACCGACAGCACCAGGTACAACGGCGAAAGCACCAGCGCCAGCGTACCCAGCGTCGCATTCCGCTCGCTGATATTTGCCCGCACCAATGCCCGCTGCAGCACAAACGCCAGCACCATCGACACCAGCAGCGTGCTCATCCGCACCGTCGTCAGCGAGTACCCGAACAACTTAATAAACAACGCCCCCAGGTAAAGCTGCCACCCCAGCATCGGCGTCGTTGGCCCGTTATAAAAGATGTGCCCCGTTTCCGCCACCCTGCGCGCAATCAGGATGTACGACATGTCGTCGCACACGCCCATCGTCGTGTACGGCCAGCTCACCAGCTCGCACACCAGCACCGCCAAGGCGCACAACACAGCCGGCAGTCGAAATTTACGAGCGAGTTCCATCGAGTCCGTTGCTTTCATCGCAGCGGCGTCTCCACCACCGGAAATTCCGGTAGCCGGCTGAACTGCACGTCATAGACGTCCGGCTCCTCAAACCCCGGTCCCAGCAGCCGCAGCGACGCGTTTCCCAACTCCCCCTGATGCATCATGTACGGCGGCAGCCACAACGTCCCTTTCATCTCACCCACCGCCATCAACGCGTGCCGATGCTCCGGCACAAACCTCATCACATCCATCGTCTGATATCCCAACTGATTCCCAAACAGCAGAAAGTTTCTCTGCGCAGTCTCCGACAACGGATACGCCGACACCTCCGCGAAGTCCGTCAAGAAATACAGTCGCCGTTTCAGCTCCAGCGGAGCATAACACTCCAGCCGCGTGTACAGCAGGTGATCGCCCACCAGCACCGGCAGATCGTTTCCCTCCAGCAGCTTCACCCACGGCTCACTGTCGTATCTCGCCGCCAGCACGGCATGCACGCTTTTTGGATGCAGCAGCGCATGCATCCCCCCTGGCATCGTCTTCAAGTCCACCTTCAGCGTCACCGCCGCGAACAGGATCAGCAACACCAGCCCTGCCGTTTCCGTTCGCCGCGACTGCTCCGCAAACAAGGCCACCAGCAGAATCCCCAGCCCAATCGCATATCCCAGCACGTAATCCGCGCGATAGGCATGCAGCAAATACGACGCCGGCAGCACGTACACTGGCAGCGCCGTCAACAGCCCTACCAGCATCCACTCCGGCCCCGAAAATCCCTTCTTCCTCTTCGGTAAATCTTCTGCGCTCTTCCCCTCCACCAGCACCAGCGACACAATCAATCCCGCGATCAGCAGGATCACCAGGAACCGCCAGTTAGTCGTGAAGTAGTCGATATACGTCTGCTTCATCAGCGCCGAACTCGGCTTCGACCAGAAGTTCGAGCCATACAGTTTCGACGCCCTCAGATCACCTCGCAACACCGGCAGCAGCGCCGCCGGAAACAGCGCCAGCGCCGCCCACATGGCCCAGCTCACAAGCCGCCGACGCGCATCAGCCCACCATTGTGCCACAGCAAACGGCACCACCAGAAAAATCGCAAACGTATGCGAAGAGATCGCCAAAGCCAGCCCGCACCACACCCCCACCGCGCTCCAACCGCTACCTTCTTCCAGCCCCTTCTGCCAGCAAATCATCGCCAACGCAAGCCCCGCGAGCTCCACCGCATAACTCTTTGCAAACACCGCAAACGCCAGCAGCGGAAACGTCGTCAGCAATAGCACCACCGCGAACGCATACACCGCCGCATAGCGCCGCTGCACAAACACAAACACGCACCACAACATCCCCAGGAAACTCACGATCGCCGGTAGCCTCGAGCGAATCTCTTCATCCGCCGGCAGACCTCTCAGGGCATGCAGCACCAACGCATACAGCAGCCCAATCGTATCCAGCCCGCTCGCATAGAAATTCCAGATATCGTGCCAATGCGGAAGCGCAGCCACTCGCACAATGATCAGCTCGTCATACCAGAGGTAGTCGCTCGCAGCCAGTCCCACCAGCGCCACGAACAACAAACACAGCAGCACCACCATCCCCGCCCCGGCATGCTGTTCCACCTTCTCTTCGACTCGTTCGAGTGCAGAGCTTGCCTTCTGTTTCGCCGCGGATCCTAAAATCATCTATCTCTCGACTTTGATGTAGGTCAGTAATCTTATAATCTAATCTTGCGCGAAACAGCGCAGCAAGCATCTATCGTTCTGCACGTTGTCGCAATCTGCACAACGTTCCTAACGCTCTTCGTTGACTCGCCAGAGGATCTCAATGCCGTCTTATGATCTTTGCATCGTGATTCCCACGCTGAACGAACGCGAGAACATTGGTCTGTTACTCGAGAAGCTCCGCATTACCCTCCATGATATCCGCTACGAGGTTATCGTCGTCGACGACGACTCACCCGATGGCACTGCAGCCGTCGTCAAGCGCCTCTCCCGCACCCAGGACAACCTCCACGTTCTCCATCGCATCGGCCGCCGCGGCCTCTCCTCCGCCTGCATCGAAGGCATGCTCGCCACCTCCGCCCCCTACATCGCCGTTATGGATGCCGACCTCCAGCATGACGAAACCGTGCTTCCCGAGATGCTTCGCAAAATATCTTTCGAAGATCTCGACCTGGTCGTTGGCTCCCGCAACATCGGCGGCGGCAGCATGGGCGACTTCTCCGACTGGCGCATCAAACTCAGCCGCCTCGGCCGCCGTCTCTCCGGCGTCGAGCGCCACGCCCAACTCACCGATCCCATGAGCGGCTTCTTCATCGTCCGCCGCTCTTTCTTCGAGCGCGTCGCCCATCGCCTCACCGCCATCGGCTTCAAGATCCTGCTCGACATCGTCCTTTCCGCCGATGGCCAGGTCCGCGTTGGCGAAGTCCCTTACCACTTCCGCCTCCGCCAGCATGGCCAAAGCAAGCTCGACCTCATCGTCGGCCTCGAGTACCTCGAGCTCATCCTCGATAAGCTCATCGGCAGCTACATCTCCGTTCGCTTCGTGCTCTTCTCCCTCGTAGGCACCATCGGCACCGTCATTCACCTCCTGCTCCTCGGTCTTCTGCTCATAGACGAACGCTTCACCTTCATCGAGTCCCAGGCCTTCGCCACCGGCATCGTCATGGTCCTGAACTACGTCATGAACAACTCGTTCACCTATCGCGATCGCCGCCGCCGCGGCTCCGCCTTCTGGGTCGGCATGTTGACTTTCTGCATCGCTTGCTCGCTCGGCGGCATCGCCAATGTGCTCATCAGCGCCGAAGCCTTCCGCCAGGGAATGCCCTGGCCGCTGGCAGGCATCACTGGCCTGCTCTTCAGCGCCGTCTGGAACTACGGTGTCACCTCGATGATCACCTGGCGGCGCGCCCGCCGCTCCGCCGCCCTGCGCGCCGAACGCCGTGCCCAGGCCTCTGCCCTCGCAGACGAGCCGGCCATCACTGAAGTCCGTCGCTAGAATTCCGACCCCTGACCACTGAACCCTGAACCCTGAACCCTTGCTCTTAGACCGGATCGCACTCCTTCGCCGGCACATGCACCCGCGCCTCTCCATGCCTGCGGCTATACCCCGTCCAATGACGAACTCCCGCCGCCCCAATCAACAACAGTGCCAGTCCGCAAACTCCATCCCATCCCCACCGCCACCAAGCCCATCCTGCCACCGCCGACCCCATCGCACCACCCGCAAAGAAGATCGTCATGTAGATCGTATTCAGCCGGCTCCGCGCCCCCGCGCCGAGGCCAAAAATCCGGGTCTGGTTACCCACCTGCATCATCTGCTGGCCCACATCCAGCGCGACCACGCCCACCACCAGCGCCACCATGTGCCATGCAGTAGACGCCCGCAAGCCCTCCGCCACCAGCAGCCAAATATACGAGCCCGTCATCACCGCGCCCGCCGCTGTCACCACGAACCGTGTCCCCCGCTTGTCCGCGAGCCATCCCGCAAACGGCGCAACCACCGCACCCGCCGCGCCCACAATCCCAAATGTTCCTGCCACGCCCGGCCCCAGTCCATAATGCGAATTCAGCAGGTACGCCAGCGTCGTCCAAAAGCAGCTGAACGACGCAAACGTCAGCGCCCCAATCACACCCGCCTCACGCAGCAGCGGCTCCGTCTTGAACAGCGTCCACAAGGACCGCATCGCCTGCCCATACGTCAGCGACTCCTTCGGCACCATCTTCGGCATCGCCCGCCACATCACCGGCACAAACATCAGGTTCATCACCGCCGCCACCACAAACACGCTTCGCCAACCCGCCACATTCGCCAGCCATCCCGCAAACGTCCGTGCCAGCAGAATCCCCAGCAGCAGCCCCGTCATCACCGTCCCAATCGCCTTGCCCCGCTGCTCATGGCTCACCAGCTCCGGAGCAATCGGCAGCACCACGTGCGTTACCGCGGCCATCAACCCCACCAGCGCGCTCGC
>Ga0302313_10000446_pt1 | contig 37044 bp, 31 predicted proteins | sample III_Palsa_N2_2_FD_200454 | JGI IMG/M metagenome (GOLD analysis project Ga0302313, IMG submission 200454) | Peat permafrost microbial communities from Stordalen Mire near Abisko, Sweden - III_Palsa_N2_2 | ecosystem: Environmental > Terrestrial > Soil > Palsa > Peat permafrost | place: Sweden...
GCGCTGGTGTCGAGATCGGCAAACAATGCCTCGCGGTCGCGAAACGCTTCTTGTGCCACAGCAGCGCGCACAGACGCCGAGCCGCTTTTGCCCGCAGCGGTGGGGATCACTGACTTGATCATGGTGTTATCCAGGGATGTTCTGGGAGTCCGTTCGCGCCACCGGCGAAACGGTTGGGCCATGCGCTAGGCGCAGGGCGGCGTGGCGATCGTCAGAACGAACGCCCTCGCTCCGCCCATGGCGGAGGCCACGCCTTGCAGATGGCAAGCAACTTCATGCCTGACTGGATAACAGAACTTTGTTGCGGTGAGTTTGCAGCGGGCCACGCTTGACGCGAGCTGCAGCAGCGGCGCGGGCTGCCGACAGGTCCGCGCGACGCGGCATGTCGATAACCACCGCGTTGGCCACCGGACGGCTCAGCGGTGCAGGCACGGTGATGACGCGCGCGACACGTGCCTGGTCACGACGACCGGACAGCAGAAAGGTGCGCAGAGCGCGCAAAAAGCCAGGGGTGCGAAAGAAGTTCATCGCCCATCTCCTCGTATACGACGCCAACGGCGCCAAAGGAGGTGGGCCGGAGTTTCCTAGTCGAGGAAAGCGCCAGCCGACCGCAGGCGGTCGCCGCAGGTAATCAGCTTGTGATGCATTGCCGGCACCCGATGCTCGCGGATGTCGACGTTGCGACTAGGGTAAACGTCCATATGCCTTGATTAGTTTGGGCAGGGTGCCGGTGGGCGCATTGCGCCTATCGACTTTGCTATTGTCGTGCTGCAACACGGAGGTGTCAACCAGCGCGCACCAAATTTCCACCGTCTGTGAGCTTCGCGTTCAAGTGCAGGACATCGGCCAAGTTCAGCGCTTCGCACCGGGGTGTTTCCCACCCACACGTTTCGCTTTCCCGGGCTGTGCAAACTCAGCTTTGCGGCATTCCATGCCATCCAGCAGAACCTTCAGGCCGATGCGGAAAAGCGCCTCGGGCTCGATCTTCGCCAGCAGCTCGGCCGCGCCGCGCAGATTCGGGTAATCCGGCGATTCGTCGCCAAGCCGGGCCAGCTCGGAGCCCAGTACGACTGTGGGGCGCAACGCGTTGGAGTGCGTCGACCACGATTGACGCGCTTCTTCGGCAACCATGCCGAGCAGGTAGTTGCGATAGAACGTCGCCATCGCGATGGCCTCCGGCGGAGCGAAACCCGCGTCAAGAAACGCACCGACCGCGGCATCGTAGAGTTTCATCCGGTGCGCTCCGGTCGGCGCCAACTCCGCAAACAGTCGTGGCGCGTCGCGATGCGCCACCAGCACGCGGCGATATTCCCAGGCGATGTCCTCCAGCCGCTCACGGAACGAACGATTGCTCGCCGGCAACGCCATGCGTGCGCAAATCGCATCGGCAACCAAGCCAAGCAATTCACTCTTGTCGCGGATATGCCAGTACAGCGCGGGTGACTTGACTCCAAGGCGTTCGGCGAGCTGGCGTGTGCTCAACGCATCCAGGCCTTTTTCCTGCAACAGATCGATAGCCGCATCGACGAGACGGTCGCGGTCGAGTCCGGCGCGACTGCCGACGGAAGCCGCCTCGTCCGGCTTGCGCGCGGCTTTGCGGCCTGCGGTCTGAATAGTTTTTCGCATGCTTGTACTCGGTATTCCGGAATGCTAATTTATCACTGATAAATTGAAAAGTACCGCTGCGTCGTTGGTCGACAAGAACAGTATTCACCACCTTACGCGAGGAAATTCCATGAGCGAACTCTGGACACGCCGCCAAGTATTGGCTCTTTCCGGCAGTGCGTTACTTGCCGCGGTACTGCCACCGCTTTCCGCAAAGCCGCAGCCCGCTGCTTCCGGCAAAACCAAGGCTTCTGCCAACCATCTCCTGGCAGCTGCGGATACCGATGGCGCCGCTCTGTATCGCCAAGCGTTCGTGCTCGATTGCAACACCCTTGCCTCGATCGGCGGCCTGCTCTACGAAAAGGACCTCGCAAAGCTGCTTGGGCAGATCCAGGACTCCGGCATCAGCGCGCTGAAGAGCACGCTAGGCGGCGACCGCGGAACGTTCGAATACACCGTGACCGATATCGCTGCCGCGCAAGCCCTGATCGAACAACACCCCGAGGTATTCATCAAGGTGATTCGCCACGACGACCTGGAGCGGGCCAAGCGCGAGCACAAAGTGGCGGTGATCTTTTCGTTCGAAGCGGCAACCATGCTGGAAGACAAGATCGAGCGCATCGAGCTATTCCGCCAGCTCGGTGTACTGATCATGCAGCTGTCCTACAACCACAAATCGCCGTTCGGTTGCGGTTGCCTGGATGGCGACACCGACGGTGTCACTGAACTGGGGCGCAAAGCGATCGCCACCATGAATGCGCAAGGCGTGGCGCTCGACCTCAGTCATGCAAACACGCGAACCACCGCCGATGGCATCGCCATCTCGACCAAGCCGCCGATCTTCACGCATGCCGGTTGCCGCAGCGTATTCGCGCACCCGCGCAACAAGGAAGACCGCGAGATGAAGGCACTCGCCGACAAGGGCGGCGTGATGGGCATCTACATGATGCCGTTTCTGACGGTCGACACCCGGCAACCCATGCTCGACGACTTTATGCAGCACATGATCCATGCGCTCAATGTCTGCGGCGAGGACCATGTCGGTATCGGAACCGATTCTGCCTTCTTCGAAGTCAGCGATAGCGACCTGAAGGACATGGCGAAGGAAGAAGAAGACCGCAAGAAAGCGGGAGTCGGCGCGCCGGGCGAAAACCGGCCACCCTACATTCCCGACCTCAACACACCGCGCAAACTGGAACGCGTCGCCAGTGCCCTGCTGAAGCGCGGTTACAGCGAGCGCGCAACCGAAAAGGTGCTCGGCCTGAACTTCGACCGCGTGTTCAAGGAAATCTGGACGGCCTAGACCACCGGACGCAAAATCGTATCGGCATGCGCGATGGGTCCGATCAACCAGTGATCAGCGAGCAAGAAAGCGAACAGCGCCATCAAGTACACGATGGAATAATTGAACACCTTCATCGCGAAAAATTCGTCCGGTGGATTCAGCAGGCGTACGGCGTAATAAAGAAAGCCTGCACCCAGGACCGCCGCGCCGCCCAGATAAATCAGACCGCTCATGCCGGTCAGTGCCGGCAATAGCGTCACGATGACCAGCAGTATGGTGTAGTAGAAAACGTGCCAGCGCGTGTAGACCACGCCATGGGTGACCGGCAGCATCGGCACCTGCGCGCGCGCGTAATCGTCGCGACGAAAGATGGCCAGCGCCCAGAAGTGCGGCGGCGTCCATACGAAGATGATCAGGCACAGTTGCAGTGCGAACGGATGCAGCGAGTCGGTGACGGCAGTCCAACCCAGCACCGGCGGAATGGCGCCAGCAAGGCCGCCGATGACGATGTTCTGCGGCGTCGCGCGTTTCAGGTATGCCGTGTAGACCAGCGCATAGCCGATCAGTCCACCGAAGGTCAGTAGCGCGGTCAGCGGATTGACGAGTAGCGCCAGCACCAGCATCGACACGATGCCCAGCGAGACCGCAAAAATCAGCACCTGCCGCGGGGTGAGTTTGCCGGTGGCCAGTGGCCGCCGCGCCGTGCGCGCCATCAGTTTGTCGATGCGCTCGTCGATCAGATGATTGAAGGCCGCCGCCGAACCTGACGCCATCCAGATACCGATGGTACCGAACACCAGCGCGCGCCACGGTGGGATGCCGGGCACGGCAAGGAACATACCGATCACCGCGCAGAAAACCAGAAGCGCGACGACGCGTGGCTTGGTTAGCTGCAGATATTCGCGGATGCCATCCATTCCGATGTGATCCATTTCAGTGTCGTTCCGGCAAAAGAATAGGCAATGCATCACGCCGCAGCTGTGTACGCGCCAGCGTCGCCAGCAGCGCAAACAACAACAGCGCAGCCATGCCATTGTGCGCCGTCGCCACCGGCAGCGGCAGACCGAACACCACGTTGCTGATGCCCAACAGCACCTGGCATACCAGCGCCAACGCAATCGCGATCGCAAACAGGCGCAACCGGCGGCGTGCCAGCTTGAACGACAACCAGGCGAGATAGCAGAACACCACCAGCGCACCGAACCGATGCATCATCTGGATCGCGCTGCGCGCCGCCATGTCCAGCACGCCGCCCTCGTAATTGACCCCAACGCCACGCCACAGCACGAAGCCCTGGTGGAAATCCGTCGCTGGCATCCACTGACCGCCGCACTGCGGGAACGCGCCGGCACCATAGCCACACGCCAGCGCAGCGTAGTTGGCCGAAGTCCAGCCGCCCAGCGCGATCTGGCAGAACAGCAGCACGATGCCGACCACCACCAGCCGACGCAGATTGGCCATCTGGTTGTCCAGTGCACTCACGCCAGCAAAACGCAGTGCAGCGTAGGCCAACAGCGCAAACGTAGTGATGCCGCCAAGCAGATGGCCCATCACTACCACCGGCTTCAAAAGCAAAGTCACCGTCCACATGCCGAGCATGGCCTGGAAGATGATCACCGCCAGCACCAGCACACTGACCTTCCACTCACCCGAGCGCCTGAGTGCGACCGCCGCGATGATCGGCAGCGCAATCGCCAGTGCCGACAACAGCGACGACAGCGCGAAATCACCGCGCTGATACATGACCACGCCGGCCGCCGCGAACACGGCGGCCGCAATCACCGCATAGCGCGCTGCGGCTTTGCGCCAACTGGCGATTAGCGCGATCGCCAGAACGAGCATGCCCAGCGTGCCCGCCAGCACGCGATGCACCTGCTCGCGCCAGGCTTTGTCCGTTTCGAACGGTCGATCCGGATAAGCCAGGTTGGCCGCGGCAATATCGTGCGCGTGTTCGGGCCAGGTCGCCTTGCCGTAGCAGGTCGGCCAGTCCGGACACGACAGGCCCGCGTTGGACAGCCGCACGAACGCGCCGAACATCACCAGCCCGAAGGCGAACACGGCGGCAAGCAAGGTCAGCGCGCGCAGAGCTTTAACTGTGCGGGGAGACATCGCGGAAGTGAACATCAGTGGATAACCTTCTGCAGATCCCGCGCCAGACCTGCCGGATCGGAGCCGGCAGGATACAGGGACAGCGCGGTGCCGTTGGACTCCACCAATACGGCGCTGACGCTGTCCGGCGTGGTCGGGCGATAACTGGCCAGCCTGCCATCGACGTCGTTGCCGAGCTGCCAGTAGTTTTGAATCGCCACCAGACCCTCGCCCGCTGGCGGCTGGCCGACATACAACAGGCGCAGACGCGACTGGTTGTTGTTGAGCATGACGCGCGCCTTGGCCATGGCTGTCAGATCATCCAGGCACTGTACGGCGCAGTCCGGACCGGGCAGCGCCACCAGCGTCATGCGCGGCTCGCTATCGCGCCACGCATAGGCTTGCCCGTTGGCCAACTGAACGCGCAGATGCTCATCGACAAGATTCCGCTGCGGCATGATCCGTTGACCATTGCCTTTGCCGGTCGGCTGCCAGCCGGTAAACGTCAGCAGGCCGGCAACGAGGATCGGCGCGGCAAACACCAGCGCGATCAGCACCAGAAAGAATCGGCTCTTGCGTACGGCAGCAGGGTTGTTTGTGTGGGTTGGCATGAATTCGCGGAAATAATCAGGTGGGGAATAATGAGTCGGGTCGAGTATCAGGCGATATGAGTATCAGGGCCGACGCGGTCCGCGCTTGCGATGCAGCACGAGCAGAAGCACCACGGCCGCCAGTGCAAACGTGAACCACTGGAAAGCATACGCGCGATGTCGCGCTGGCGGCATAGAGGAAAAATCCAGCGTGTGCACGCGCACATAGATCGACGCCGGGTCTGGATCGAGCGCCAGCATGCGCGGATACAGCGAGCGGTCGAGATCGTGGGCGACTTCGGCAGGATCCAGAAAAATGCCTTTCTTCGGCCAGCGCGTCTGTTGCGCCAGCGCGTTGCCGCCCATCTCGAAACCGATCGGCGGCGGCGGCACGTACAGGCCTTGCAACGTTACGTCGGTGGTCGGCAGTGCCGGTAACTGTGGCTCCTGGCCGGTGCCGTTGCCTGGTAAAAAACCCATGTCCACCAGCAACAGCTTTGGCGTATTGCGCAGTGCAAGCGGCACGAAAACTTCCACGCCACCGCGTTCGTCGTGATTGGGGTTATCCAGCAGATAGATGCGATCGACCAGGTAGCGACCACTGATTTGCACGCGCGGAAAGCCGTCGTCTGGCGGCGCATCGGCGACTTTGGCAAAGTCCTGCAATGGTGCCGTAGCCGATGCGGCATACCGACGCAGAAGCGCTTCCTTGAAGTCGGCGCGATGCAGTTGCCAGACACCCAGACGTATGAACAGCAACGCGCCGACCACCGTCAGCAACAACGCCCACCACGACGGACGGCGAAATCCGCTCATGCGAAGTACCTGGCAGCGGCCGCTATACTCGGCGAGTCGACTTGGATCGGATCAATCACTTGGAAACCATCTACAAATCCGCGCTGGTGATCGTGCTGCTGGTGGTGATCTTCAGCCTCGGTCAGGCGCTGTATTTCATGATGACCGACAAGGACAACGACAAGCGCACCGTATGGGCATTGACGCGGCGCATCGGCCTGTCGCTGCTGCTGATCGCCATGGTTGTGTTTGGCATCTGGATGGGATGGCTGCACCCGCACGATGTGGGTCAATGACCGTAACTGGGTGATTGTACCCGGCCGTACCGATCATCGCGTCGGTACCGCGACAAATCGCGCCGCATGGCGGGGTTGCGCTGAGGGATTGTTTTGCGGTCAGTCGATCCGGTAATAGTCCCGGTACCAGCGAACGAAGTTGGCTACGCCCTCTTCGACCGACACGCGCGGCGTGTAATCCACCGCGGCGGCCAGAGCCGAGACATCGGCTTCGGTATCAGGCACATCGCCTGCCTGCAGCGGCAGCAGCTCCATCTGCGCCTTGCGCCCAATGCACTGCTCAAGCACTTCGATATAGCGCAACAACTCCACCGGCTGCTCGTTGCCGATGTTGAATAGGCGATAGGGCGCGAGGCTTGTCGCCGGATCCGGCTGATTGCCGTCCCACAGCGGATTACCGACTGCCACCTTATCCAACGTGCGAATCACGCCCTCGACGATGTCATCGACGTAGGTAAAGCTGCGCTTGTGATGGCCATGGTTGAACACCTTGATCGGCTCGCCGGCCAGGATCGATTTAGTAAACAGGAACAACGCCATGTCCGGCCGCCCCCACGGGCCATACACGGTAAAAAAGCGCAGGCCCGTGCAAGCCATGCCGTAGAGATGCGCATAACTGTGCGCCATCATCTCGTTGGCCTTTTTCGATGCCGCATACAGCGTCAGCGGATGCTCGGTGGATTGATGCTCGGAGAACGGCATCAGCGTATTGGCGCCATATACCGAACTGGTGGAGGCAAACACCAGGTGCTCGACGTCGTGATGGCGGCAGCCTTCGATGATGTGCAGAAAACCGGTGACATTGGTCGACACATAGATATGCGGATTCTGGGCGGCGTAGCGCACGCCAGCCTGCGCTGCCAGGTTGATCACGCGCTGTGGCTTGTGCGTAGCGAACGTCGATTCGATGGCATCGCGGTCGGCCAGATCAGCCGCCACGTGGGTGTAGTTCGGATGATCCGCGAAGCGCGCCAGCCGCGCCTTTTTCAGATTGACGTCGTAGTAATCACTGAGGTTATCGATGCCGATGACGTGGTCACCGCGCTCAAGCAGTCGCATCGCAACGTGCGAGCCGATGAATCCGGCGGTGCCCGTAACAAGAATCTTCATGCCACTCTCATCCATTCCATTAATCGACACGATGACCCATCGCGCCGGGTTGACTACCGCACATCTGCCGCCGCGCCGTCACCCAATATCTCAACAACTGTTTGCATCGCCAATCAAAGCCGGCCATCCACCGCATCACGTGGCAACACATATTTGACGTCGTACAGCACCGACGACGATTTGCCGAAGTGACGAATGCCATCGGCGCCTAGTTCCGTAAACTGGTGATGCCCGACCGCGACGATCACCGCATCATACTGGTCCGCCTGCGGCGTGCCGATCAGGTCGATGCCGTATTCGTGTCTGGCGGCCGCGGCATCGACCCATGGATCGAATACATCCACCTGCGCGTTGTAACCGGCCAGCGCCTCCATGATGTCGACCACGCGGGTGTTGCGCAGGTCCGGGCAGTTCTCCTTGAAGGCCAGCCCGAGGATCAGGATGCGCGCACGCACCGGGTTGATGCCTTTGCATACCATCAGGCGGATGACTTCGCCGGCGATGTATTGGCCCATGCTGTCGTTGGTACGACGACCGGCCAGAATGACATCGGAGTAATGCCCGACCTCCTGTGCCTTGTGGGTAAGATAGTACGGATCCACGCTGATGCAGTGGCCACCGACCAGACCGGGCCTGAAAGGGAGAAAATTCCATTTCGTACCCGCTGCCTGCAGCACTTCCAGCGTGTCGATGCCGAGCTTGTTGAACAACTTGGCCAGATCGTTCACCAGCGCGATGTTCAGATCGCGCTGGGTGTTCTCGATCACCTTGGCCGCCTCGGCCACCTTCAGCGAACTGGCCTTGTGCGTGCCGGCGGTGATGATGGAGCCGTACAGTCGATCAACGAAATCGGCGACCTCGGCGGTGGAACCGGAAGTCACCTTGAGAATGCTGGTGACGCGATGCTGCTTGTCGCCCGGATTGATCCGCTCGGGGCTATAGCCGGCAAAAAAATCGCGGTTGTAGATCAGGCCCGAGATTCTTTCCAGAATCGGAATGCACACTTCTTCGGTACAACCCGGATACACGGTGGACTCGTACACCACGATGTCGCCCGACTTGATCACTGTTCCCAGCGACTCGCTGGCCTTGATCAGTGGTGTCAGGTCGGGGCGTTTGGCTGCATCGATGGGCGTTGGCACGGTAACGATATAAACGTTGCAGCAACGTATGTCATCGAGCGTCGAGCTGAAATGCAAACGCGTGGCGGAGGCCATCTCTTCGGCATCCACTTCCAGTGTTGAATCCTTGCCGGAACACAACTCGCCGACCCGGGCGGTATTGATATCAAACCCGAAGGTGTCATAGCGCTTGCCGAACTCCACGGCCAGCGGCAACCCGACATAACCCAGTCCGACGATGGCAATCTTGGTGTTTTCCAGAGGCTGCATGCGATAAGTCCTTGGCCGCCTTCTAGTTTGGCAGTGTTGCCTCGGCCTGGCGATGGCACTGCGCTATAACGGCCATCGAACGATCAAGTCGAAACGCCGGGAATTTGTTCATGGCACCCAGACCTGCAGATAGAAAAAAGCCCGTCGGGCGACGGGCTTTTTAGAATCCATACGAATGGCGCTAGAGAATATAGACAAACATGAACAGGCCAAGCCAGACCACGTCGACGAAATGCCAGTACCAGGCTACGGCTTCGAAACCGAAATGATGATCCTTGTTGAAATGGCCTTTCAGCACGCGGAACCAGATCACTGCCAGCATGATGGTGCCCAGCGTCACATGCAGACCGTGGAAACCGGTAAGCAGGAAGAACGTCGACCCATACACGCCGCTGTGCATGGTCAGATTGAGCTCGCGGTAGGCCTCGATGTATTCGTGGGCCTGAAAATTCAGGAACAGGGCGCCGAGCAGAACGGTCAACCCGAGGAACGCCAGGATCTTGCCGCGATGCCCTGCACGCAGCGCGTGATGCGCGATGGTCACGGTGACGCTGGAGCTGAGCAGGATCAACGTGTTGAGCAGCGGCAGACCCCAGGCCGGCACGGTGCGGAACGCACCGCCGATATGTTGCGGACCGTTACCGGCGTTGGCACCCCATGAGGCCGCGTAATCACTCCACAGAAACTCGTGGGTCAATACGCCGTGCCCTTCACCACCGAGCCACGGAATCGAGAACATGCGAATGTAGAACAGTGCGCCGAAGAACGCACCGAAAAACATCACTTCGGAGAAGATGAACCACATCATGCCCATGCGGAACGACGTATCGACCTGGCTGTTGTAGCTGCCGGCCAGCGACTCGTTGATCACCGAGCGGAACCAGCCGAAAAACATCGCCAGCACGCCGATCACACCGACCGTGAGCACGGTCTTGCCGAAACCGGAATCACCCGGCTCCGCGTTCAGCCAATGCGCCGCACCGAACACCGTGGTGAACATGACCACCGCGGCCACGAACGGCCAGTAGCTTTTGCTCGGAACAAAATACGCTTCGTGCGACTGATCCATCGTGCAAACCCCGTGGACTTCTCTTGATGACTCTACCCCGCGATGCGCCGCGGGGAACTGCAAACTGAAGAATAAACTGTGATTGCTGCGGTACGACTATTTCATCATCACGATCTGTACAAACGACAGCAGAAAAAACGCGACCACCACCGACACCAGAATCGTCACGGTGCGTCTCACACCTTTACGACGTCCATCCATCTCGTGATTTGTCAGCGGCTGCGTCATGTTGTGATGATCAGTCATTCACGTGACCGTGCGCCAGCTCGTCGTCATGAATCACCGGCGGCACGTCGAAGGTGTGGAACGGCGCGGGCGACGGCACGGTCCACTCCAGGCCCTTGGCGCCTTCCCAGACGCGGTCGGTAGCCTTTTTCTTGGAGAAGAACACGCCGTGGATCAGCACGCCGAGGAAAATCAGCTGCGAGGCGCCGAACAGAAAGCCGCCGATCGAACTGATCATGTTGAAGTTGGCAAACGCCACGTTGTAGTCCGGAATACGACGCGGCATGCCGGCCAGACCCAGGAAGTGCTGCGGGAAGAACAGCACGTTGACCCAGATCACGCTGTTCCAGAAATGCATCTTGCCCCAGAACTCGCTGTACATCCGGCCGCTCCACTTCGGCAGCCAGTAATACGTCGCCGAGATGATCGCAAACAGCGCGCCAGTCACCAGCACGTAATGGAAATGCGCCACCACGAAGTAAGTATCGTGATACTGGAAGTCGGCCGGAACCAGCGCCAGCATCAGGCCGGAGAAGCCGCCGATGGTGAACAGGATCACGAACGCCACCGCGAACAGCATCGGCGTCTCGAAGGTCATCGAGCCGCCCCACATGGTGCTGACCCAGTTGAACACCTTCACGCCGGTCGGCACCGCGATCAGCATCGTCGCGTACATGAAGAAGATCTCGGCACCCATCGGCAAGCCGACCGCAAACATGTGGTGCGCCCACACGATGAACGACAGGAAGGCGATCGACGCAATCGCGAACACCATCGCCTTGTAACCAAAGATCGGCTTGCGGGCGAAGGTCGGGATCACCTCGGAGATAATGCCGAACGCCGGCAGAATCATGATGTAGACCTCGGGGTGACCGAAGAACCAGAAAATATGTTGATACAAGACGGGGTCGCCGCCGCCGCCCGGATTGAAGAAGTTGGTGCCGAAATACTTGTCGGTCAGCAGCATCGTCACCGCGCCTGCCAGCACCGGCATCACCGCGATCAGCAGGAACGCGGTGATCAGCCAGCTCCACACGAACACCGGCATCTTCAGCAACTCCATGCCGGGCGCACGCATGTTGAGGATGGTCGCAATGATGTTGATCGCGCCCATGATCGAGCTGATACCCATCAGGTGGACGGCAAACACCACATAGGCCAGCGAATCGCTCTGCAGCGACAATGGCGGGTACATGGTCCAGCCACCGGCCGGGCCACCACCGGGCAGAAACAAGGTGGACAGCAACAGAGCAAAGGCGAACGGCAGGATCCAGAACGACAGGTTGTTCATGCGCGGCAGCGCCATGTCCGGCGCGCCGACCATCAACGGGATCATCCAGTTACCAAGACCGACGAAGGCCGGCATGATCGCGCCGAAAATCATCACCAGCGCGTGCAGCGTGGTCATCTGGTTGAAAAAGTACGGCTGCACCAGCTGCAGGCCCGGTTTGAACAGCTCGGCGCGGATCACCATCGCGAAACTGCCGCCGATGAAAAACATCAGCAGCGCAAAAACCAGATAGAGCGTGCCGATGTCCTTGTGGTTGGTGGACATGCACCAGCGCTGGAAGAAATTCTTCGGCGCGCCGTGGTGATCATCGTGGTGATCATGGGTGGCTGCGTGGGACATGGCCTTGACCTCTAAACCTGATAGGGATGCGACGACGTGAGTGACGTGTGCGAAAGCGTTTGTAAGAGCGCAGCTCAGCCTTGCTTGGCGGCAGCCGATTTGCTCACGGACTGCACCGGGGCAATCTGTGCGGTTTTCGGTGCCGCCGCCGTCGAGGCAGCGGCCGGAGCGGGCGCCGCAGCCGGCGGTGCCGACTTCGCCTGCTGGTCGGCCAGCCACTTCGCAAAATCCGGCTTGGATTTGGCGACCACCACGATCGGCATGAAGCCATGATCCTGGCCGCACAACTCGGCGCACTGGCCGCGATAGGTGCCAGGCTCCTTGATATTGGTCCAGGCGGCGTTGACGATGCCGGGAATCGCATCGAGCTTCCAGCCCAGCGCCGGCACCCACCATGAGTGGATCACGTCGGCACCGGTGATGACGAAGCGGATCTTGGTATCGACCGGCACGACCAGCGGCTTGTCCACGTCCAGCAGATAGGTATTTTCGTTGCCCACCTTGACCGCATACGGGTCCATGCCCGAGCCCAGCTGGCGCGTCTGGTCACTCTGCGTATCGAGCTTGGACATGAAGCCGACCTTGCTGATCGGCTTGCCCAAATATTCCACATAATCGTAGCGCCACTTCCACTGATAGCCGGTCACCTTGACCGTCATCTGCGAACCGGTAGTGTCGGCCCAGGAGGTGATACCGCCGGTGGCGAAGTAGGCCAGTGTGATCAGGATGATCACCGGAACCGTTGTCCAGATGATTTCCAGACGCGTGTTGTGCGACCACTTTTCAGCGACTGCACCGCGCGATTTGCGGAAGCGGAACATTGCGATGAACATCGCGCCGAACACCAGGATGCCGATCACGACACATACGCCGAACGACCAGTTGTTCAGTTCGTAGGGAACCTGCGACCAGGTCGATGCGCCACGCTCCATGTTCAACTGATACGGCGATGGGTCCGCGCTGGCTGCCCCGCCAAACAGTGTTGATGCAATGGCCGCCGCTGCGGTAAATGATCGCCTGATGCTGCCAGATGTCATGTGTTGCACCTTAGAGTCTGTCTTCATAATCCAAATACGTCGCGTTGCCCTGCAGCGGCTGGCAGGTGGTAGACCGTGGCGCAGCCCATGCTGGTTGCATGAGTAAGCCGCGGGCTGCCGCATGACGGCCGCTGCAGGGCAACCCGCAGGGCCGGGTCTGTTTGCCCACTGGGCGGCGTCATCACTCGGTCATGTATCGACATACATTCCCTCTTTCTTCCTTGCCCCGCGGGCAAACAGCTTCCGGCGCGACGTGTTTGGATTATGAAAACAGACTCTTGTGAACCTACTTGCGCCGCTGGTCGTTGATCGTGGCCAGCAGCACCCTGAGTTTCTTTGACAGCTCGACGCGTTCCTGCTCTCCCAGAAAAACGCCGATCTCCATTTCACGCCCGTGCGATGACAACAGCAGGCGCTGACGACCGTTGCCCGGCTTCAGCAGCACACGCACCCAGTACGACTGGAATTGCGTGCAGCGCCGACTCGGCAGCAGCTGCACCTCCAGCGACGATGCGTCGAGGGTGATGCGCTCACTGCGATCGCCGGCCCGCCAGGCCACGCTCAACGCACACGAGACAGCCACGGATTCCACCAAGGCGAACAGCGGTGCAAACACATTGCCCTGCCACGCGCCCAGTCCCGCTGTTGTCAGCGCCAGTACCGCCAGTACCACGATCAGTCGACGCAGGCCTCGACGGCTGAGCGCACGATTGGGCTTGAGCCACATCGTCACACACAGCAGATCGTCGGCGACCGGTCGAAGCACGATCATAAGGATCCAGCGTGCCAGGAACATCGGGATGATAGGCCCCGGCGCGGCAGCGGGCAAGAATGCCGCGATCTGGAAATGTGACATCAATGAGGAAAAGCGGCCTGTCCACTCATCGACGGCGTAGTCCAGAACCCCATCGAAAGTTGCCCCGTGTGCCGTTGGCCAATGCAGAGTTGCATCGGAATGCGCCCGGATGACGCACGCAAAAAGCGGGCGCCAGCGTACAATCCCGCGCTCCCCTCCGCCTCCGCGGATTTTCTGACAAGCCCGTGACCCAACCTATTCTCAGCTCCGAACTCCCCGGCGATCCCACGCCTGCGCGCGCGCGCATCACCGCCGCCTGGCTGCGCGACGAAACCGAAGCGGTCAACGACCTGCTCGCCCAGGCCAGTCTGCCGCCGGTCGAGCGCGAGAAGGTCATCGACGTCGCCGCCGACCTGGTCAGCCGGGTACGCCTGCGCGCCAAGGACCAGAGCGTGGTCGAGTCCTTTATGCGTCAGTACGACCTGTCCAGCGAGGAAGGCGTGCTGCTGATGTGCGTGGCCGAAGCGCTGCTGCGCATTCCGGACAAGGCCACCGCCGACAAACTGATCCGCGACAAGCTCGGCGACGCCAACTGGAAGAAACACCTCGGCCAGAGCGAGTCGGTGTTCGTCAACGCCTCGACCTGGGGACTGATGCTCACCGGTCATCTGGTGAACCTGGCCGAGGAAACCCGCCACGACGTCACCAGCGCGCTGCGCCGGCTGGTCGGTCGTGCCGGCGAACCGGCTATCCGTTTGGCCGTGCGCCAGGCCATGCGCATCATGGGCCACCAGTTCGTGATGGGCCGCACCATCGACGAGGCGCTGGATCGCAGCGCCAAGAAGGAACATGCGGTCTACCGCTATTCCTACGACATGCTCGGCGAGTCGGCGCTGACCGCGGCCACCGCCGAGCGCTACCAGCAGGATTATCGCGATGCCATCGCAGCCATCGGCGCGCGTGGCCCCTTCGCCAACCATACCGATGCGCCGTCGATTTCGGTCAAGCTGTCTGCGCTGCATCCACGCTACGAAGTGGCCAAGCGCGAACGCGCGCGTCGCGAGCTCACCGAGAAGCTGCTGGAACTGTCGCAACTGGCAATGAAGTACGGCATCGCGCTGTCGGTCGACGCCGAGGAAGCCGACCGCCTCGAGCTGTCTCTGGACATCATCGGCGACGTCTTCGCGCATCCGTCGCTGGCTGGCTGGAACGGTCTCGGCATCGTGGTGCAGGCGTATGCCAAACGCACGCCGTTCGTGATCGACTGGCTGATCGAAACCGCGCGTGCGGCAAAACGTCGCTGGTACGTGCGCCTCGTCAAGGGGGCCTACTGGGACGCCGAGATCAAGCGCGCGCAGGAAAACGGCCTGCCCGGCTATCCGGTGTTTACGCGCAAACCGAACACCGACGTGTCCTACCTCGCCTGTGCACGACGCCTGTTCGGCGCCGGCAGCGATCTGATCTATCCACAGTTCGCCACTCACAACGCCCACACCATCGCCGCCGTGCATCACATCGCACAGGGCCGGCCTTACGAAAACCAGCGCCTGCACGGCATGGGCACGGATCTGTATGCCGAAGTGATCGGTCCGAAGAACTTGAATGTGCCGTGCCGTGTGTATGCGCCGGTCGGCACGCACGAGGATCTGCTGCCGTATCTGGTGCGCCGCCTGCTCGAGAACGGTGCCAACACCAGCTTCGTCAACCGCGTGGTCGATGAGAGCGTGCCGGTGCGCGAGCTGGTGGCCGATCCGTGCGAAACCGTGCGCCGCTTTGCTTCGATCCCTCACCCGCGCATCCCGCTGCCGGTGAATCTCTATGGTGAGAATGCCGCGCTTGCGCAGCATTCAACCAATGTATCCAGGAAGAATTCCATGGGCGTCAACTTTGCCAACGACAACGAACTGAAAGCCCTCGCCGACGCGGTGAACGCCAACGCTGGCCCGTGGAAAGCCGGCCCGCTGGTGCCCAACGCCAGCAGCAGCGGCCCGACCGTATCGGTGACCAATCCGACCGATCGCCGCCAGACCGTCGGCAGTTATGTCGCCGCCGACAGCGCCACGGTCGACCAGGCGATCACCAGCGCCGTCGCCGCACAGCCAGGCTGGGATCGCCTGCCCGCCGCCAGCCGCGCCGCGATTCTCGAACACGCAGCCGACCAGCTTGAGGCGCGCCGCGGCGAGTTCGTCGCACTGTGCGTGCGCGAAGCGGGCAAGAGCCTGCCCGATGCGATCGCGGAAATTCGCGAGGCCGCCGACTTCCTGCGCTACTACGCCACCATGGCGCGCCGGCTGTTCGGTCAACCCGAGCAATTGCCCGGGCCGACCGGTGAAAGTAATCAACTGTTCCTGCACGGCCGCGGCGTGTTCGTCTGCATTAGTCCGTGGAATTTCCCGCTGGCGATCTTCCTCGGCCAGGTCAGTGCTGCACTGGCCGCGGGTAACGCAGTGATCGCCAAGCCGGCCGAACAGACCACCCTGATTGGCCATCTGGCCGTGCAGTTGTTGCACGCCGCCGGCGTACCGGTCGACGTGCTGCAGTACTTGCCGGGTGACGGCGCCACGGTCGGTGCGGCGCTGACGAAAGACCCCCGCATTGCCGGTGTCGCCTTCACCGGCAGCACCGACACCGCTTGGGCGATCAATCGCTCGCTGGCCGCACGCAACGCACCCATCGCCACGCTGATCGCCGAAACCGGTGGCCAGAACGCGATGATCGCCGACTCCTCCGCCCTGCCTGAGCAGATCGTCAAGGACGTGATCACCTCGGCCTTCCAGTCCGCCGGCCAGCGCTGCTCGGCCGCCCGCATCCTGTTCGTGCAGGAAGACATCGCCGACAAGGTGATCGCCATGCTCGCCGGCGCGATGGGCGAATTGAAGGTCGGCGACCCCGGCCAGCTCAGCACCGACGTCGGCCCGGTGATCGATGAAGATGCACGCAAGCTGTTGGTCGATCATGCCGCGCGGATGGATCGTGAAGCGAAGAAGATCGGCGAAGTGGCGATGGATACATCCGTCACCGACCACGGTACCTTCTTTGCCCCGCGCGCCTACGAGATCGCCTCGCTCGGCGTCCTGCAGCGCGAGGTGTTCGGTCCGATCCTGCACCTGATCCGCTGGAAGGGCAGCGAACTGGACAAGGTCGTCGCGCAGATCAACGCCACCGGCTATGGCCTGACGCTCGGCATCCACAGTCGTATCGATGACACCATCGACTACATCAGCAGTCACGCCCGCGTCGGCAACTGCTACGTCAACCGCAACCAGATCGGTGCGGTGGTCGGCGTGCAGCCGTTCGGCGGTGAAGGCCTGTCCGGTACCGGGCCCAAGGCCGGCGGTCCGCACTACCTGCTGCGCTTCGCCAACGAGCGCACGCTCACCGTCAACACCACCGCTGCCGGCGGCAATGCGTCACTGCTGACCATTGGCGAGTAAGTTCGACGGTTGATCTGGAAAAGGGGCCGAACTCGAAGTTCGGCGCCTTTTTTGGGACTCGGACAAATTCGGACAAATGCTGCTGCGCAACCGCAACAACACCAGCGGTGTGCTACAGATAAGGTCTTCTGCCTATCGAGAATACCGATGAGTCTCCCCGACGCAAGCCTTGCCGAACGCCTGCAGCAATTGCGTGCCGCGCATGCCAAGGACCCGACGCCCGAATGGCCGGCCCGCGCCAAACGGCTGCATGCGCTAGAGACCATGCTCAACGAGCAGCGCCACACGTTTGCCGCCGCGATCAGCGCCGACTTCGGCCAGCGGCCAACCGAAGAAACCGATCTGCTGGAATTTTTCCCGAGCCTGTCCAGCGTCCGTCACGCATTAAAGAAAGGGCGTGGCTGGATGCGTCCGCAGCGCTCGTTGCCGGGCTTGACGTTTCTGCCGGCACGCAATGTATTGATCCCCCAACCGCTGGGCGTGATCGGCATCATCGTGCCGTGGAACTATCCGCTCTATCTGGCCATCGGCCCGCTGGTCGATGCGCTGGTCGCAGGCAACCGCGCCATGGTGAAGATGAGCGAGTTCACGCCGAGTTTTTCGGCGCTGTTCGCCGAACAGATCGCCAAGTATTTCCAGCCGAATGAAGTGACCGTCGTCACCGGTGACGCCGAGGTGGCGCAGGCATTTTCATCGCTGCCGTTCGACCATCTGCTGTTTACCGGCTCCACCGCTGTCGGCCACCACGTGATGCGGGCCGCCGCCGCCAACCTGACACCGGTGACGCTGGAGCTCGGCGGCAAGTCACCAGCGATCATCGGCCCCGGCGCGCGCTTCGACAATGCGGTGGAGCGCATCCTGTTCGGCAAACTCGTGAACGCCGGACAGACCTGCATCGCGCCCGACTACGTGCTGCTGCCACGCGCGCGCATGGCTGAATTCATCGATGTCGCCAAACGCACGGTAGCGAAGATGTATCCGCAGCTCGCGCAGAGCAAGCAATACGCCAGCGTCATTTCCGATCGCCAGTACGCGCGCCTGATCGGCCTGCGCGACAAGGCCGTCGCTGCCGGCGCGAAAGTGCATCTGTTGGGCGACGCGGCGGATGACGCCTCACGCCGATTGCTGCCACCGCAGCTGCTCAGCGATGTGGGCGACAGCATGGACATCATGCGCGACGAGATCTTCGGCCCACTGTTGCCGCTGGTGCCGTACGACACGATGGATGAAGCGGTCGCCTATGTCGCCGCACATCCGCATCCGCTGGCGCTATACCTGTTCGAGGAAGACGGCGCGCTGATCGATTCGGTGCTGGCCCGCACCGTGGCCGGCGGCGTCAGCGTCAACGACACGCTGTATCACATCGCCCAGCACGGCCTGCCCTTCGGCGGCGTCGGCCCTTCGGGCATGGGTGGCTATCACGGTGAAGCCGGATTCCGCACGTTCTCGCACATGAAACCCGTGTTCCGGCAGGCACGGCTCAACGGCGCCGGCATGCTCGGACCACCGTATGGAGCGTTTTTCTATCGCATGGTGAACATGCTTATCAAACGCGGCTGACCAGCGCGTCGGCGCGGGCGCGAATCCGGGCAAGATCCCAGGCAAGCGTGTTTACGACGGACACAGCAGGGGAATGATATGGCGATGGTTCTTGCGGTCGCCGCTTTCCAACGTTATCTGTAAATCGGTTCGAGCAACCGGCGGCTGGCGCTGTTACCCTCGTGATCGTCTTGAGCAGCACGACCGGTGTTTGCATAACCACGGGAGTACGGCCATGCAATGTTTCGTCTACGCCAGCCTGCGCAAAACCGACAGCTATCTCTGGCTGGCCCGCCGCGACGGCTTCGATGTACTGTCTGAATCACTCCTCTTGCTATTGGGCGAGTTGCGCTTTGTGGTCGAAGTGCAGCTGGACGAGCAACGCAAGCTGCCGGTCGAGGACACTGAGCAGGTGCTCGACCATCTGCGCACGCAGGGCTGGCACCTGCAGCTGCCACCACAGCAGACGCTGGCCGTCGCCAATCATCCTTCGTACAGGGAAGCCGCTTCGCGGGACGATCGCGATGATTGAAAGTGCGATCTCGGAAATGCCATCTCCGACGCGGAAGAAATCACCGAAAAATAGTACGGGCGTTAACACCAGGTTACCGTCTGAAGTCGCAACGATTTCTATACTGTCGACATGACCCAGCCCAAATCACGACGCCGCCCTCCTCTCGTGCAATCCCTCGCCTGGTTCATTCCAGGCTTGTTGGCCATCACGGCGGCAGGCTTTGTCACCCACCCGCTGACGTTGATTCCGCTGCTGCTGGCGAACGCACTGACGATGGCCGCGATCTGTCACGCGATCGGCTTCGATCCCGAACCGCATTTTGGCCGCACGGTTTTGCGGCGCGGCGCCGCGCATCTGGTGATGTTCACTGGCTATACCGTGCTGGTGTTTTTGCTGGTGGCGTGGCCGATGCTGCAGCTGAGCCATACACCCAGCCTCGGCGCCGCTCTTGTTCTGGCGGCCGCGCTGGTGATTGCGCTCGCTGCGCTTTGGCGACTGTGGCCGGCGTTCGGTCTGGTCTTCGTCTGGGACGATGCCTACCCTGCGCAGCGCGACAGTTCCTGGATTTTTACGGCCACCCTGCGCAGCCTGGCTTTCGGTCGGCATCTGTCGCACGAGGAGCGTTTCTTCAGCCATTTTCTACCCGCGTCGCTGGCCCTGCTGGTGATGGCTTTCGGTGCGGTCGCACTGACCGGCCTCTATGGTGTGCTGCCATCCGAACCACGCATCGCCGCGCTGGCCCTTTATGGCGTGGTGCTGCTGCCGCTGGGTAGCCTGATCATCGCCAACCGCACGCTTCGTGCACTGCTGTGCGCGAAGAACGTCAAGCAACCTGTGGCGGTCGTCCCGACGGCGATCAAGTCGATTCCGGCAAAGCCGCCGGTCGTCGTGGTGCTGAACGAACAGGAGCGCGCTGCCGGCACACCCGAGCAGGCCAAGGCGCTACTGATCGCCACACGCGATGGCGATATCGACCGCGCGCTTGCCTTGGTCGAAGCCGGTGCCGATCCGAATACCGCACCCGTTGCCGATGACCGCGATCAGCGCCCGGTGCTGATGCTCGCCGCGCTGCTGCCGGACATCCGCCTGCTGCGCGCACTGATCGCCAAGGGCGCCGACGTGAACCGTGACAGCGGCGGCATCACCCCTCTGCTCGCCGCCACCCGCGATAGCTGGCACGGCCGTGCCGAGGCGGTGATGACTCTGCTCGCCAACGGCGCCAATCCGCTGGCTGCCGACGCCGAGGGCAGCACACCGTTGCACGGCGCGGTGCTCAGCGCCGACGCTGGCGTGGCAGCCATGCTGCTCGATGCGTCCGCGCCGATCAACGCGCTCACGCGGTCGGGCGTCAGCCCGCTCGCGATTGCCTGCCGCGCCGCCAACTGGCCGCTGGCGAAATTTTTGCTGGAACACGGCGCCAAGCCCGCGCCGGCCAACGGCGAGCCTGCCCTGATTGCCGCTGCGGGTATCGCCGATGACGACGTCACCGGCGTCAAACTACTGCTCAAGCACCGCACCGCGGTCAACGCCGTCGATGCCCGTCATCGCAGCGCACTGCTGACTGCCGCTGCCGAAGGCCACGAACAGATCGCCCGGGTGCTGTGCGCGGCGGGTGCCGACGTTACCCTGGCCGACCATCGTGGCAGCACCGCGTTAATGGAAGCTGCTCGCGCTGGTGCGAGCGGCATCGTGCAGCTACTGGCTGAAGCGCAGCCCGATGCACGGGCGCGCGATCACCACGGCCGCGATGCGCTCACACTTGCCTGCCAGTCACCGCATGCGCGCGGCGAAACCATCAGCGCCCTGCTTGCCCTGGGTGCCGAACCCAAGACACCAGGTGGCGATGGCCGCAGCGCGCTCGACCATGCCGCCGCCGCCGGCCGCTGGGATCTGGTCGCCCTGCTCGACCCCGACACGCCGCTCCCAGCCAGCCACAGTCGCGACGTGTTGACCGAAGGTGCCGATACGCCGGCGCATCTGCTCGATGCGCTGCGCTTCGCTCATTGGGCGATCGTTTCAAGCTTTGCCGAGCGCGTACGCGAATGGCCGCAGGGACAGCTGGCGCAGCTGTATCTGGATCTGGCCACGCCTGGCCTGAGTGCTGCGCGACGCTGGTTGCTCGAGCACGGCCTCGATGCCGAAGCGCGACTGCAGCCGCAGTTGCCGGATGATGCCGATAGCGCGCAAGCCGATGCACCGGCGCTGCCGCCACTGGGCCGTCGCCTGTTCGACGCCTTGCTGCAGCAGCTGCCGACATCGACCGAAGCGCTGGATGATCTGCTGCAGGCCGGTGCCAGTCCAGCCGGTGCGGGGCTGTTGGCACAAGCCCTCTCGCGCCTCAACGGCTCGGCACAATGTGCGGCGCTACCACTCAATCTACTCGAACGCGGCGCCGATCCGTTCGGTGCCGACGCACGCGACCGCACGCCGCTGCATCTCGCTGCGATCAACGGTCAGCTGAGCTTGCTGCAGGCATTGCTGGCACGCGGTTGCGACCCCAACACGCGCGACCGCGACGGCCGCACACCGCTGTTTGCCGCACTGGAGCACGGCGCTGAGGCACTACCGCTGGTGCGCGCGCTGATCGCCCACGGCGCCAATCCCGAAGCCGCTGACGCCAATGGTGAAACTCCGCTGGGGTTGGCATTGGAGCACCCGACCGTGGAGCGCTGGCTGGACTGGCACGACTGGTCGCGGCCCAACCGGTCGCTGCGTGCTGACGATCTACCGGCCGCTGCTGCCGTCGGTGCACTACCCACGGTGCAGCGACTGCTGGAACTCGGTTTCGCCGTCGACACCCAGGACGACCAGGGCGCGACTGCGCTACTGCGCGCCTGCGGTGCGGGCCATCGCGAAATCGCCGCAGCGCTGCTCGATGCCGGCGCGAACTCGTCCCTCGCCGCACGCAGCGGCGTGACACCGCTGGCCGCGGCGGTCGCCGCACGGCGCGAAGCGCTGGTTGGCTTGCTGTTGGAGCACAAGGTCGCGATCGATCAGCGCCTGCCCAACGACACGACTGCTTTGATGGTTGCCGCCGCCATGGGTCATCCGGAAATCGTCGAGGCTTTGCTCGATGGTGGCGCGGACGTCAACGCGGTGGATGCCGGTGGTCGCAGCGCCCTGCACGCCGCCGCGCAGTTCGGCTTTGAACACAATGACAGCCTGCGTGCGCGCCGGCTGTTCGACGGACTGCTCAAGCGCGGCGCCGACATCAATCAAGCCGACAGCGAGGGCAAGACGCCGTTGCTGTTGCTGCTCGGCGCGCAGCTGCGACCCGGTAGCGATTGCGATGCCACACATATTGGCGCGCTGGTGCCGCTGCTGCTGGATGCCGGCGCCAAAGTCGAGCATGCCGACCAGCGCGGTGTTACCGCGTTGCATGCCTGCGCGATGCACGCACTGCTGCCGCCGGCCCGCGTACTGCTGTCACGCGGCGCCGATCGTCTTGCCGCCGACGCGTTCGGACGCACCGCGGCAGATGTGGCGCGACAGGTGGGCTATATCGACATTGCTCACGAACTGGCACCGCGCGTCGGCGCGATTCCCAGTGTGCGGCAGACGCTGCGTCAGCCGGCACAACCAGCGGACTGATCATCCATCAATCAGCTCGACGAATCACTCGGCGGACAAATCTGGAGTTACCTCCGCGGCGCACCGCGACGGCAAGGTGCGCCAGGCGGATATCACCTGCACGGTATCGATTTCGTCGATCCGGCGAACCTCGGGCATTCCGCCAATCACCGTGACCGCGCTACCGTGTCCGCTGCGCGGCGCCCACATGCATGGGAATCGCCCGCCAAACAGCACCACCAGCGGGCAGCCCATAGCCGCGGCCAGGTGGGCAGGACCGGTATCTACCGAAACCATGCTGTGGGCGATTTCAAGCAGCGCTTTCAGCCGACCTAGCGGAAGCACGGCGGTATCGATTCGCAACGAACCGGTTTCGGTCGCGCTGAGCAGCGATTCGATATAGCCGGCTTCGGCGGCCGACCCGCAAAAGAGGATCTGGGCCTGCGGCAAGCGGTAACTGATGGCACGGGCCAGCGCGCCCCAGCGTTCGGCCGGCCAGGATTTGTCGTCATCGTCGGCATGCCGCACGCCATTCCAGCGTATCGTGCGTTTGTTTGCCGGCTGCAACAGCACCAGCGGCCGACCCAGCATACCTTGCACGCGCAGCCAGGCGTCTCGATCGTCGCGCTCGGCTTCGGTTACCTGCAGCTGAGGAGCTATTTCCGTTGATGCGATTGAAGCAGTCCAGGGATGACTGACGCGAAAAGCATCTGGCGTTTGATCGCCAAAACGCAGCAGCCAGTCGATCCAGTGTTCGTCCTGGAGCATCGTCATCGGCTGGATAAACTGGCAGTTCTCCGCCGGTACGCCGGCCAGCGCCAGCATCGGACGCACCTTGGTCCCTGCACGTGGCTCCGGTTCGCAGATGTAGAAAGGTGAGTGGCGCAGCCGCCGCAATGCCATAGCGACGCGCCACCGCGGCGGACTGAACAACAGCGAGCCGTACTGGCTGCGCAGCGGAATAAACCCGTCCACCTCTGGCTGCGCAGAAAAAAGCACCTGCGGCCAGTCGCCCAAGGCCAGTACACGGCAGGGCTTGCCATAGCGCTGCTGCAGTTTGCGCAGCAGCGGCTGCAACAGGATCGTATCGCCCAGACGGCCAAGCCGAATGACTACGGGAGTTATCGGGGCCGCGGTGACAGCTGTCGACGTTATCGATGTGGCGTTTGTCGCCCCTTCGCGACGCGAAGGATTTCTTGCAGTCATGGGCATGACTCCAAGCAACGCCGGACTAGGTATGCGGTTGACGGTATGCGCATGGATTCCCCTTGGGAGCTTGTCACATGATGACGCCCCTCCCTGAGCAATTCCTTTCGAACAACGCTCCTCCGGCGAACAGAAAGCGCCTGCGTCTTTGGGGCCGACTCAATCCTCGGCGCTGAGCGGTTTGTCCTTGTCGCGCTGACGTTCGCGCTCGGCGCCCGGCTCGGCGTCCGCTTCAAACAGCTGTTGCAAATCGGCCATGGCATCGCGCGTGCTCTGGATCAGCTTGGTCTCGTCATCGTAGACCAACGCCTGCTTCTTCAGCACATCCTCGTCGTAGCGCCGGAAACGCTCGACCCGATCGACGGCAAGCTCATGCGAGAGACCCAGTGCCTCCAGCGTCTTGCGGGTCATCTTGAGGCTGGAATGGAACGTCTCGCGCACCGGCTCGTCGATGCCCATGTCCATCAGACGGAACACATGCTGACGATTGCGTGCCCGGGCGATGATTTTGAGATGAGGGTACTGTCGTTTCACCAGCCTCGCCGTGCGCAGGCTGGTTTCCGGATCGTCCGTGGCAAGCACGAAGACTTCAGCCTTGTCGGCCTGTGCCGCTCGCAGCAGCTCCGGTCGGGTCGGGTCACCGAAGAACAGGTTGATGCTGCCGAAACGACGCGAGGCATCCACCTGCTCCACCGAATGCTCCAGCGCCACGAACGGAATGCCCTGCGCACGCAGCACGCGGCCGATAATCTGTCCCATGCGGCCGAAGCCCGCGATGATCACCCGCGGTGTATCGGTATCGATCGTGTCGTACTCGCGTGTCGGCTTTTTCGGCTTGACGTTGAGCACCCTCGCGGCGAGTACCACCAGCAGCGGCGTCAAGGCCATCGACAACGTGATCGCCAGCACCAGTGCGTCGCGCTGGCCGCCACCGATCAGCTGCTTCTCGGCGGCCTGCTTCAGCACCACGAACGCAAACTCGCCGCCGCTGGCCAGCAACATGATCAGGCGCAAACTGTCGGAGCGGTTGAGCCCGCCTGGCAATCGCGCCAGCGGCCACAGCAAAAGGCCTTTCAATAGCAAAAGGCCGATAACCAGCTCCGCCACCAGCAGCGGCTGCACCAGCAGCAGCGACATATCCATCGACATACCGACGCTGATAAAAAACAAACCGAGCAGCAGCCCTTTGAACGGCTCGATATGCGATTCCATCTCGTGCCGGTATTCCGAATCGGCCAACAGCACGCCGGCAAGGAATGCACCCAACGTGGCCGATACATGCGCCAGTTCCATGATCAACGCGGTACCCATCACCACCAATAGCGCAGTAGCTGTGGAGACCTCCACCGAATCGGCTTTCGCAACAAATCGGAATACTGGCCGCAGCAGATAGCGACCACCGACGACCACGGCCACAATCACGCCAATCGTGCGCAGCACGCTATAAATATCGACGCCGTGCGAAGCCGACGTAGTGGCAAGCAGCGGCACTGCCGCAATCAGCGGGATCGCTGCCAGATCCTGGAACAGCAGGATCGAGAACGCCTGCCGCCCGTACGCCGAACCGGCCTCCTTGCGCTCGGCCAGTATCTGCAGACCAAATGCGGTAGACGACAGCGCCAGACTACCGCCGACAATCGCCGCCGCCCGCCCGCTGAGGCCGAACAGAAAATAGCCGACCGCACCGATCGCCATGGCCGCACTCAACACCTGCAGCAAGCCAGTACCAAACACCGAGCGCCGCATCACCCACAGCCGCTGGGGTGACAGCTCCAGACCGATCACGAACAGCATCAGCACCACGCCGAACTCGGAGATCGATGCGACGCCTTCGGTATCGCTGATCAGCCCCAGCAGCTGCGGGCCAATCACCATGCCGGCAATCATGTAGCCCAGCACAGAGCCGAGCCGGAAGCGTTTGGTCAATGGCACGGCGATGACCGTCGCCAGCAAAAACACCACCGCGGTCTTCAGAAATTGAAAGCTGTCCACGCGTTGGCGGCTCCAGTCGATGAAGCCCGATTATTCCATGCGCACACCGGCTGTGCCGGATGATTCGCAATTTCGTACGACATCCGCAGCTGACGGTTGCTTTCAGTAAAAATGATCAGGCCCGCACGTGGCGGGCCTGATCATTTTTGTACAGCTTGTCGAGACGCGACCTTACTTTTTCGGTGCGTCCTTCAGGCCACGATCGATCAGCATCGGCTCGATGCTCGGCTCCTTACCGCGCCAGTCCTTGTACATCGTGCCGAGGTCTTCGGTGTTGCCGCGCGAGAGCACCATCGCGCGGAAGCGATCACCGTTCTCGCGGGTCAGACCGCCGTGCTCCTTGAACCACTCGAAGCCATCGTCCGCCAGCATCTCGGTCCACAGATAGGCGTAGTAACCGGCCGCGTAGCCGCCACCCCAGATATGCGCAAAGTAGCTCGAACGATAACGCGGCGGCACGTAGCTCAGATCGATCTTGTCGTTCTTCAGCGTTTCAGCCTCGAACTTGTCGGCGTCCTGCTTCGGTGCGTCGGCACCCAGCGTATGCCAGCCCATATCGAGCAGCGCAGCCGAGACCAGCTCGGTCATGTCATAGCCCTTGTTGAAGGTACCGGCCTTCTTCATCTTGTCGACCAGTGCCTGCGGCATCGGCTCGCCGGTCTTGTAGTTCTTCGCGTAATTGGCGAACACCTTCGGATCGGACGCCCAGTGCTCGTTGAACTGCGACGGAAACTCGACGAAGTCACGCGCGGTGTTGGCACCGGACAACGACGGGTACTTGGTGTTGGCGAACATGCCGTGCAGACCGTGGCCAAACTCGTGGAACATGGTGACCACGTCATCGAACGACAGCAGCGCCGGCTGGCCCGCGGCCGGCTTGCTGAAGTTGGCCACGTTGTAGATCACCGGCTTGGTGCCAAGCAGCGTGGACTCGTTGACAAAATTGCTCATCCAAGCGCCGCCGTTCTTGTTGTCGCGCTTGAAGTAGTCGCAATAGAACAGCGCCATCGAGGTGCCGTCCTTGTCAAACACCTCGAACACGCGCACGTCAGGCTGGTACACCGGAATGTCCTTGCGCTCCTTGAAGGTCAGGCCGTAAAGCTGGTTGGCGGCGTAGAACACGCCGTTCTGCAACACGTTGTCCAGTTCGAAGTAAGGCTTGATCTGCGCTTCGTCGAGGTCGTACTTGGCCTTACGCACCTGTTCGGAGTAATGCTCCCAGTCCCATGCAGCGACCTTGAAGCCGCCCTTCTGCTGGTCGATCACCGCCTGGATGTCTTTCGACTCGCGCTCGGCACGGGCCGTGGCAGCCGGCACCAGGTTCTGCATGAACTTGATCGCGGTATCCGGCGTCTTGGCCATCTGGTCGTCCAGCGTCCAGGCGGCATAGTTGGGGTAGCCCAGCAACTTGGCCTGCTCGGCGCGGATCTGCGCGATGCGCTCAATCATGTCGCGAGTGTCGTTGGCATCGCCTTTTTCAGCGCGATTCCACGAAGCGTTGAACAAGGCCTCACGCGTGGCGCGATCGTTGATGTCCTGCAGCGCAGGCTGCTGGGTGGTGTTCTGCAGCACTACAACCCACTTGCCATCGACCTTGCGCTCTTTCGCGGCGCCGGCCGCTGCTGCGATATCGGCATCGGACAAACCGTCAAGCTTGGCCTTGTCGTCCACCACCAGCGCACCGGCCTTGGTCGCGGCGAGCAGCTTGTTGCTGAACTGGGTGCTGAGGGTGGACTCCTCCTTGTTGAGGTCCTTCAGCTTGGCTTTGTCGGCGTCGGACAGCTTGGCGCCACCACGGACGAAGTTCTTGTAGGTCACTTCGACCAGGCGCAACGATTCCGGATCGAGCTTGAGCGTGTCGCGCTGGTCGTACACCGCCTGGACCCGCGCAAACAGCTTGCTGTTGAGCGTAATGGCGTCGCGATGGGCGGCCAGCTTTGGTGCTTCCTCTTCCTCCACCTTCTGCAGCGTATCGCTGGTGTTGGCCTGGGCCACGCCTTCGAACGCCATCATCGCGCGAGTCAACAGGGCACCGGATTTCTCCATCGCCACGTAGGTATTGTCGAAGGTGGGCGCGTCCGGGTTGTCGGCGATCTTCTCGATCTCCGCCAGATGCTGCTTCATGCCTTCCTCGATCGCCGGCTGGTAATCCGCCTCGGTGATCTTGTCGAACGGCGGCGCCTGGAACGGCAGCGTACTTGCCGCAAAGAACGGATTATTGGTGCTGGCGGCAGGCGCAGGCACCGTGGTGCTGGCGTGCGCCACCGTTGCCGCGGTGGCGGGCTGCTTGGCGGTATCGTCGGACGGCTGCGAACAGGCACCCAGAGCGATGGATGTGGCGATAACGATCATACGCAGACGGAGCATCGGAGTTCCCCAGGAATTGTGCAAGATAACGCGTCCGAAGGACGGGTGAGCAATAAACAGCCACTGACTCTAACCATTCTCGCCCGATTCTTCCAAGGGCCGAAAGTCAGGGGCACCGGGCTACCGGGTGGATTGCAGTCTGGACCAACACGGACCAAGGGATCGAATGACCGATTCATCCGATGAGATCCTGCCACCGGTTCAACTGGGGCGACTTGACCATGAATCCGTTGGTTCTCAGGCTGCACGCATATCGCGCAGCTGCCAAGCGCTGCCGATCAACAGATTCAGCCGCTGCCGCACAACGCTCATCGGCAAGGTCGTGAGCAGCTCGACCTCGATATGCAGGTCACTGACCCTGGCCGTCACCTCCGCCTGCGGATCAGTCGCGGCCAAGCTACTGTCGACCGCATCGGGATCGGGCTGCGCCGCGCGCCAACGTTCGAAGAGGGAGGCATCCCGCAACGCCTGCTGCATCGCAGTGGCGAAGTCGCCCGGGCCTGCGCCCTCGTAGGAAAAGCGTGGGTCGCTACCGCGCGCCTTGGTCAGATCAGCAATGGAAAGGTAGTAATGACTGCGGGCCATGGTGCCTCCGGCAATAGGTGCATATTTGAGTGGTCAATGCGCTATCGAAGCACGCACGATGTGAAGCTCAACCCAAGGTAGCCACGGCGGTCTGCAGATGTATGGCGGCCTGCTTTGGCGCCACGCCGTGCGGCAACACGCCGAGGCACGGCGCAGGCATCAGCTCGCGCAGGGTTGCCAGATTCTCGTCCAGCGCCAGCATGTCCGGATCGATCACGTTGCCGATCCAGCCCAGCAGCTGGCAGCCATCGGCTTCAATGACCCGTGCACTGAGCAACGCATGATTGATACATCCTAGCCGCAGACCAACCACGAGAATCACCGGCAGCTTCCATTCCTTGGCTATATCCGCCGCCGACAAGCCCACCGCTAGCGGCACCAGCCAGCCGCCGACGCCTTCAACCACCACGCGCTGATGGCTGCCAATCAGCTGATCGAATGCGTGGCGCAACGGCGCCAACGAAATCTCGACACCCTCATGCGCAGCGGCCAAATGCGGTGCCAGTGGCTCGCTCAAGGCGATCGGATTGATCCATTCGTAAGGCAACAAAGAGCTGCTCGCTGCCTGCAGCGCCAGCGCGTCGTCGTTGCACAACCCCTGCGGCGTTGGCGTGCAGCCGCTGGCCACCGGCTTCATGCCGCAGGTGTTGTAGCCCGCAGCACGCAGCGCATGGAGCAGCGCGCAGGCAGCGTGCGTCTTGCCGATGCCGGTATCGGTACCCGCAATGAAAACAGCTGCCTGATTCACGTTGCCACCCTGCCTTGGCAGCCCCGCTTGAAAAAATGCGACAAGCGGCCGGTCAGCATAAAGGCGAACGTCCGCTGGCAAACATGCCGAGTCGACCCGCCTCGATGCCTTCACGTTGCTCGACAAGCTTCATTAAGCCCTACTCCAATAGATGGCACGGGGCATAATACGTACTTTGCCGGCAGACCCATCATGTTCGAGTCCATCACGACAAACTACGCCAGCAAGCGCGAACACTATGACGAACTGGTCAACCAGGCCCGCGGGCTCATGCTGGGCGAGCCCGACATGATCGCCAACGCGGCCAACTTCAGCGCACTGATTTTCAACAGCCTGCCCGAGGTGAACTGGGCCGGTTTTTATCTGTTCGACGGCAACGAACTGGTGGTCGGTCCGTTTCAGGGCAAGCCGGCGTGCATTCGCATCGCGCTCGGCCGCGGAGTCTGCGGCACGGCCGCGCAGCATCGACAGACGCAGCTGGTGCGTGACGTACACGCATTCGATGGGCATATCGCCTGCGATGCTGCTTCGCAGTCGGAAATCGTGGTGCCGCTGGTAAAAGCCGACGGCACGCTGCTCGGCGTGTGGGACGTCGACAGCCCGATGATCAACCGCTTCGATGACGAAGATCGTGTGGGTATGGAAGCGCTGTGCGCAGCGTTTCTGGAAACCTTGCCGCACTGATCCGCTTGCGTTGAGTCGTCGCGACGCGTCAGCGCTGACCAAATTGCGCTGACGCGCCCGTTTTGCCTCAGTGCGATCGTTCGCCAAGAATCCGCGGCTGCCGCAGCAGCGCCATCACCGCTTCGCGCGCCTCATCCACCCCAGTACCGGCTGACGAGGAAAAGATCTGCGCCGTCGCGTGCAGCCCTTCGGTGACGAACTGCTTGCGCAAGGTCGCCAGCGCCTGCGTGGCCTGATTGCGCGACAGCTTATCAGCCTTGGTCAGCAACAGATGGCACGGCAGTTGCGTCGCCAGACAAAACTCCAGCATCTGTCGGTCAAACTCTTTCAATGGATGACGGATGTCGACGATCAGCACCAGCCCGCGCAGGCTCTGACGTTGATGCAGATACGCATCGATCTCCAGTTTCCAGTGCTCGCGCATCTCCAGCGGCACCTTGGCGTAGCCGTAGCCGGGCAGATCGATCAGCCGGATATCCAGCGGCGGCTGGCCTTTGACCTGCGTCGGTGGGGGCAGGCTGAAGGCCACCATCTGCTGGGTACGGCCAGGCGTCTTGGACGTGCGGGCCAGCCCCTTGTGATTGGTCAGCGCATTCAGCGCGCTGGATTTGCCGGCGTTGGAGCGGCCGGCGAACGCCACTTCGGCGCCTTGATCGGCGGGCAATTGACTGATGCGATGAGCGGCGAGCACGAACTGCGCGCCTTGCAGGGGATTAGACATGGGAATGGTTTGACCAAGGGACGGTGGCACAGGGATAATTCTTGGGTTACTGCCTATTGCAAGCCGAATGGCGGCAAGTCACGGCGGTGTTCGCAAGTTTCTCGGGAGTCAAGTGTATGAGTTTTCGGTCCGCCGGTTTTCGGAACGCTGTTCTCGGGTCCGCCACCGCTCTTGCATTTGCGCTATCCGCCAGCGCGGTGATGGCTCAGACCACCGCGCCAAAATCGGCCGTTTCTGCTTCCGCGGCGTCCGCACCAGCGGCGGCCAGCACGGCAGCAAAGCCAGCTGTCGCATCCAGCGCAGCCGCGTCGACCGCAGCAACGACACCTCCCACCGCCAGCAGCGCAACCGAGCCTGCCGTGGCCGTTGCGATCAAACCCGGTGATGCGACCGCAGGCCAGGCCAAGGCCGCTGTTTGCGGCGCCTGTCATGGCATCGACGGCAACTCCAGCGATCCGCAGTATCCCAAGTTGGCCGGCCAGAGCGAGGCCTACATTGCCCATCAACTGGCCAGCTTCAAGGCCGGCAAGCGACAGAATCCGATCATGCTGGGCATGGCCACACCGCTGTCGCCGCAGGACATGCAGAACGTCGGTGCCTATTTTGCCAGCAAAACCTCGCTACCCGGCGTCGCCGATCAGGCACTGGTCGATCATGGCCAGACGCTGTTCCGCGAGGGTGACCCGACGCGCGGCATTCCCGCCTGCATGGCCTGCCACAGCATTGACGGTCGCGGCAATCCGGGCGCGATGTATCCGCAGCTCACTGCTCAGCATGCGCAGTACATCCAGGCCACGCTGAAGGCATGGCACGACGGTACCGTATGGGGCGACGACACGCATTCGCAGATCATGCCGTCGATTGCACAAAAGCTCGACGCCAACGACATCGCCGCCCTGGCCAGCTATGTCGAGGGCCTGCACAGCGCCGAGCCGACGCCAGCCCTCGCCACGCCCTGATCGATAACAGCGCTGAACTCGCGTCGGCGCCGACGGTCTCACACCCCATCTGGTTCACGGCCTCACCCGGCTTCGCGCCCCCTCCGCTCCGAGGTTTCCCATGTTGAAGCGTTTACCGATCCTGTGTGTCGCCCTGCTCGCGCTCGCCGCCTGCAGCCACGACAGCGACAACAGCGCCGCCAGCTCTTCTACACCGGCGGCATCGAGTACGGCTGCCACCACGGCAACTGCCAGCACGACTCCGGCGCCGGCAAGCACCGCACCAGCTGCTGCCGCCAGCGCCGCACCCGCTGCCAGCGCATCGACACCTGCAACCGCGGATGCCCGGCCGGCCAAGCCGGCCGCACCGTTCGTGGACGACGGCAAGTGGGTCGAAGGCAAAAATTATTTCCTGGTCGATCCTGCACAGCCGACCAGCCATCCCGGCAAGGTCGAAGTGACCGAAGTGTTCTCATACGCCTGCCCGGCCTGCAATTCTTTCCACACCACCATGGATGAGCTGGTCAAAAGCCTGCCGTCGAATGCAGTCGTGGTTTACCTGCCAGCTTCGTTCCGTCCGGACGAAAACTGGCCGCTGTTCCAGCGCGCGTTCTATGCCGCGCAGGCGCTCGGCGTGGCCGATAAAACCTACGATGCAATGTTCGACGCCTCCTGGAAAACCGGCGAGCTGTCTACTTATGACCTGCAGGCGGGCAAGCCGAAACCGCATGAAGCATGGCCGACTATCGACGATGTCGCCAAGTTCTACGCCAAGTACGGCGTCGATCCAAAGCAGTTCGTTGGCGTCGCCAACTCTTTCAGCATCAATACCCAAATGAAGCGTGCGGATGATGAGCTCAAGGCTCTGGGCGTAGACAGCACACCGACCATCGTGGTTAACGGCAAATACCGGCTGACGCCAAAAGACGCCGGTGGCCTGCCACAGACGATTGAACTGGTGCAATGGCTGGTATCCAAGGAAACCGCCGGCAAGTAAGTCCTTTTCCATGTTGACGTTCGAATCAGCCTGATACATTAGTTTTCACAGCTATCCCCAAAGAGAAGCCTCATGCTGAAGCGATATGCCCGTTTGCGTCTGCTCACCCTGCTTGGCGGTCTGCTGCTGACCAGCGCTTGCAGCGCGCAATCCAGCTCAACGGCTGCGCCATACACCGAGGGCAGCGAGTACGTGACCTTGCCCGGCCCGGCTCAGCGCTACAGCGCCGAGGGCAAGGTGGAAGTGGTCGAGGTGTTTTCCTACGGCTGCATCCACTGCGCGCATTTCGCACCGATTGCCGAAAAGCTGCGCAAGGAGTTGCCGCCCGGCGTGGTGTTCAAGCTGATGCCCGCGCCATTCAGTGCCGAGTGGCTGCCTTTTGCGCGAGCCTATTACGCGGCCAAGCAACTGGGTATCGTCGATCGCACCCATCTGCAACTCTTTGCAGACAAGTTTGGCCAGAATTACCCGATCAACTCCATGGATGAGCTGGCTGACTTCTACGCTCGCCAAGGCGTCAATCGTGCCGACTTCATGCGGATCGCGACCTCCGACGAGGTCACGGCAAAATTGAAGAGCGACCTGGCCCTGATCCAGAAATGGCAGGTGGACGGCACGCCGACCCTGGTGATCGACGGCAAGTACCGTGTAACCGGCGCAACGGATCAGGAACAGCTGGCCGCCATAGCGCTGTGGCTGGCCAAGCGCGAATTGAGCGGCAAGTAAAATCTCGCCGCTTCAATCGTCGAAGAGGGTCGGGAGGCTGGCGCGGCGTTCACATCGCATGGCTCACGCTATGCTGCTCAAGTGAGCTGGTGACTCTACCGACTCACTCGAGCGCCTGTTTCGCTTGCGCTAACCGCCTGTCTCTCTTCCCCGTGTAGTGTGTTGCGATGAACCGCGCCGCCCATCCTCAAGCCGCACCTGCCGAGCGCCGCCTGCGCCTGCTCAGCTGCAATATCCTGGCTGGCGCCAGCGTCCAGCGCTACAGCGAATACGTCACGCGCAGCCTCACCGCAGTGCTGCCTGGGCGTAACAAGATGGACAACCTCGACCGGCTCGCCGAAGTGCTCCCGCAGTTCGACGTGATTGGCCTGCAGGAAGCCGACGCCGGCAGCCTGCGTTCGGGCTTTCTCAACCAGACCCGTTACCTCGCCGAAACGTCCGGCATGCCGTTCTGGAGCCATCAGCCAAACCGTCCGATGGCGCGACTGGCACACTCGGCCAATGGCCTGATCAGCCGAATGGAACCAAATTCGGTGCTGGACTATCCGCTGCCCAGCCGCATCCCCGGCCGCGGTGCGCTGTTGGCACAATTCGGCGAAGGTGACAGCGCGTTGGCCGTGATGGTGGCGCATCTCTCGCTGAGCGCACCGGCGCGGGCAAAACAGCTCGGCTTCATCGCTGAGCTGCTGCAGGATTTCCCGCATGCGGTGCTGATGGGCGATCTGAATACCGAGCCACACAGCGCGGAAATGCATTACCTGTTTTCCAAATGCAGCCTGCAGCCGCCGGCGCAGTCGACACCCACGTTTCCCAGCTGGAAACCACGCCGGGCACTGGATCACATCCTCACCTCGGCAGCGATCCAACTGGACAAGACATGGACACTCCCACAGGCGTTCTCCGATCATTTACCGCTGGCCGCGGAAATTCGACTACCGTCACACGTCGGCAACGTAGCGCTCGGACGACATCGATGAATGAGCGCCTGACAAGACCAGCGATCAACGAACCCACGAAAGAACCCGCATGAGCTTTGACGCATGACATCTGAATCGAACCCGATAGGGTGGTCGCGAAAAGCATTGCCCTGGCTGCTGCTGATCGCCGTCGGACTGCTCGCGGCGGTGCTGCGCTATGGCTTGGTCGAACCCAGCGCCATCGTGCAGCTGTGCGAGAGCGGCAAAGGCCCGGCATGGTGCAACGTACGGCAATGGGTGGTGCTGGGTTTTCTGGGCAACGGCTATGGCATCGCCGCACTGATCGCCGCCGCGCTGTCACTGATCTGGAAACATCCGTGGGCGGCTTGGCTGGCCGCGGCACTGGGTGCGTTCGCGCTGGAAATGTACTGCTTTGAAGCCGGCGCGCTGGCGTTGCTGATTGGCTGCCTACGCTTGCTGCGGATTCAGGCGCAGCTCTTGCCGCGCCTGTCGCCAGCTGAGTAGCACCGGCGCACCCATTGCGGCGTTGAGCAAAAGCCACACCCATGCCACCGGTGTCAGCCCCGCTTCCTGCAACACCACCATGGCAGCAAGCGCAGGCAGACAGGCCGCAAGGAAACGTTCCTCGATCAGCGGCATTCGGACCTCGTATCGGCCGGACAGCAACGCCACCAGCGCGTAGCCGATGCACGGTAGCTCGAACAGGCCTAGCGGAAAATCACGGTAGCGGCCATCAAACACCATCAGCAACCCGAAATACGCCAAACCAAATAGCCATCCAAACCGCAGCCATACGGATGGCCAGGCCAGCTCAGTGATACCCGCCAAACGCGCGGCAACCCAGCGAGCCAACGCCAGCGCCGTCAACAGCGCCAGCACACAGGCTGTGATCGACAGCGTCCACTCCCATACATCACGGCAGGCGAACCACATCTGCCGCGACTGCCAGGCTAGCGCGCAGCCGCTGGCGAATCCCAGCAGCAACAGCGCGAGCCAACCGCGCATACCGCTCCAGCATCGGCGCCAGCAGCCGACGATGGCAAACACCAGGGCACCGGCCACGCCGGCCAGCCAGCCGAACGCCCAGTGCGGCTCTTCGACAAGCGGGCCCTGCATCGCAAACTTTGGTTTGGCGTGTACGTCGAAGATGCCCCAGTAACCGCCAGCGGTGCCTTCCTGCGCGCGCTTCCACGGCTGGTCGAACGCCTCGATGACGTTGTATGGCATCTGCACAGTCGCCGCGTAGCGCAGAAATTCGCGCAGATAGCGCGCTTCGTTGACCAGGCTGGCATCGGCCGCCTGACGTGGCCGCCCTTCGCTGGGCCAGCCGGTCTCACCGATCATCACGCGGCGCCCGGGAAACGCGTGCTGCACCTTCGCGTAGACGTCGGCGACATGCTGTACTGCGCGCTCCGGGGACACCGGCTGATCCTCCCAGTAAGGCAAAATGTGGATGGTGAGGTAATCCACCGATGTGGCCAGCTCGGGATGCCGCAGCCAAAATTCCCACACGTCCGCATAGGTCACCGGCACGCTCACCGCCGCCTTCACCTCCCGCAGATAGCCAGCTATTTGCGTTGAGGACAATTCACCGCGCAACAGCACTTCGTTGCCGACAATCACGCCGCGCAGCACCTGCGGATTGGCCTGAGCGGCTTGAATGCCAAGCTGGATCTGTTGCTCGTTCAGCTTGGGATCCCGACTCAGCCAGATGCCCATCAGCACCTTCAAGCCATAGCGCTTGGCAATCTCAGGCACGGCGCTAAGGCCCTGCCCCTGCGAATACGTGCGCACGCAGTCGAAACGCTGCGACAACGCCCGAAGGTCGGCATCGATACGCTGCGGGCTGATGAAAGCATGCGGATCGAGCGGCGATTCACCCGCCAGACGAAACGGCGCATACGAGACGCAGGCAATGCGTGCCGATGGTGCATTAGGCAGCGCGACCGGCCGACCTATCGCCCACCACCACCAAGCGCCTGAAATTGCCAACAGCCCCAGCAACAGCCAGGTGATTGCGTGTCGGCGATGCGTTGGCGATGGCGCTGGAAGCATGCCGATCCTGCTTGTGTTCAAGTCGTAAGCGGGTCAGTTTAGCAGGCCGATGCCAACCCTCCGTTGACGACGTCACCTCGGTGGATGGACATTCATGAACCACGCCGTCATGC
>Ga0302313_10000450_pt1 | contig 36893 bp, 32 predicted proteins | sample III_Palsa_N2_2_FD_200454 | JGI IMG/M metagenome (GOLD analysis project Ga0302313, IMG submission 200454) | Peat permafrost microbial communities from Stordalen Mire near Abisko, Sweden - III_Palsa_N2_2 | ecosystem: Environmental > Terrestrial > Soil > Palsa > Peat permafrost | place: Sweden...
TGTAGCGTGGCGGATTGAAGAAGTGCACGCCGGTGAAGCGGTGGCGCATTTCTTCCGGCAGCGCCTCGGCGAGGCCGTTGATCGAGAGGCCCGAGGTATTGGAGGCAAGGATCGCGGTCTTCGACAGATGCGGCGCGATCTTCTTGTACAGATCGAGCTTCCAGTCCATCCGCTCGGCGATCGCCTCGATCACCAGGTCGACGTCCTTCAGATGCGCCATGTCCTCGTCGTAGTTCGCCGGGATGATCGCAGCAGCGAGGTTCTTGTCAGCCAACGGGGCAGGCGAGAGCTTGGCGAGGTTGGCGATGGCCTTGAGCGCGATGCCGCTCTTCGGGCCGTCCTTCGCGGGCAGGTCGAACAGCACGGTCTCGACGCCGGCATTGGTCAGGTGCGCAGCGATCTGCGCGCCCATGACGCCAGCGCCCAGCACGGCAGCCTTGCGGATGCGTAGTGCTGATTTGGTTGAGGATGCAGCAGTCATTGGCTTCTCCGGAGGTACGAACACAAAACTTTTGGATGGAATGGAACAGCACGACCGTTGCCGGCCGGTGACACGAAACTAGGGGTGGCTCAGTCCGGCGAGACTGAAGCGGATCAGGTGCTGGGCGGTCTGCTCGCGGTGCACCTGTTCGCTGACGTCATGTTTGCGCTGGATGATGCCGAAGCCGGACATGGCGTGGGTCAGCGCGCCGGTGACCAGATCGATCCGCCAATACAGCTCGGACTTGCTCAGTTGCGGCAGCAGGCGGGCGAATTCGGCGGTGAACTGACGCATCACGTGGCCATAGTGCTCGGACAGGAACTGGCGCAGGGTGTCGTCATGCTCGGCGAAAGCTCGTGCCAGCACGCGCATGAACAGCGCGCCGCTGTCGTCGTGGGACAGGTCCAGGGCGGGGCGGATATAGGCGGCCAGCACGTCTTCCAGGGTAGTGTCGGGATGGCCGGCGATCTTGGCCAGAGCGGCCAGCCGGTGGGCATTCAGCGCGTCCAGGCGACGCCGGAACACCTGTTCGACCAGTTTTTCCTTGGAACCGAAGTGGTAGTTGACCGCGGCCAGGTTGACGCCGGCTGCTGCGGTCAGCTGGCGCAACGAGGCGCCATCGAAACCACGCTGGGCAAACAGGACCTCGGCGGCGCCGAGTATCCGTTCCTTGGTCGAACCGGAGCTGTTCACGAGCTGGGTCATGCATCGGCCATTAGGCTGGTTCAAACGATCGTTTGAGCATACGCGGACAGCTCGCCGGCCGTCAAACGATCGTTTGTTGCAAACAGCAGGTTCTTTGCGTATGAGCTAGAATCTGTCAAACTTTCGTGAGCTAAATCCGCACCGCCTGTCAGGTTTAGCGCTTTGTCGGCTTGGGAGCCGGCAGTCATCCCATTCCCTAAATCCGTTTTTCCGGAGCACACCCGTATGGCGCTGGAGCGCACCCTTTCCATCATCAAGCCCGACGCCGTTGCCAAGAACGTCATCGGTGAAATCTACGCCCGTTTCGAAAAGGCTGGCCTGAAAGTCATTGCTGCCAAGATGAAGCAGCTGTCGCGCAAGGAAGCCGAAGGCTTCTACGCCGTGCACCGCGAGCGCCCGTTCTTCAACGCGCTGGTCGAGTTCATGATCTCCGGTCCGGTGATGATCCAGGCGCTGGAAGGTGAGAACGCCGTGCTCAAGCATCGTGACCTGATGGGCGCTACCAATCCGAAGGAAGCCGCGCCGGGTACGATCCGCGCCGACTTCGCCGATTCCATCGACGCCAATGCCGTGCATGGCTCCGATGCAGTCGATGCCGCCAAGGTGGAGATTGCGTATTTCTTCGCTGCAACGGACGTGCTTTCGCGCTGAGCGATCAAATAAGTTGTGAGGCAAAAGTTGTGAACCAGGTCGTTGTGAATCCACCTGCAAAGGTCAATCTGCTCGACTTCGATCGCCAGGGCCTGCGTGATTTCTTCACGCAGATCGGCGAGAAACCGTATCGCGCCGAGCAGGTGATGAAGTGGATCTACCACGACCTGGAAGACGACTTCGAGAACATGACCGACGTGGGCAAGGCGCTGCGCACCAAGCTCACCGAGGTGTGCTACATCGGCGCGCCGAAGACGATGCTGGACAAGGCCGCCAATGATGGTACGCACAAATGGCTGCTCGGCATGGACAAGGGCAACGCGGTCGAGACCGTGTACATCCCCGAGCCCACCCGCGGCACTTTGTGCGTGTCCTCGCAGATCGGTTGCGCGCTGAATTGCAGTTTCTGCTCCACCGGTGCGCAGGGCTTCAACCGCAACCTGTCCACCGCCGAGATCATCGGCCAGGTGTGGGTGGCGGCGAAGTACCTGGGCAACATCACCCACCAGAACCGTCGTATCACCAACGTGGTGATGATGGGCATGGGTGAGCCGCTGGCCAATTTCGAGAATGTGGTAAAGGCGATGCGCCTGATGCGCGACGACCTCGGTTTCGGCCTGGCCGCCAAGCGCGTCACGCTGTCCACCGCCGGCATGGTGCCGCTGATCGACCAGCTGTCGGATGCCATTGATGTGTCGCTGGCGGTATCGCTGCATGCGGCCAACGACGATCTGCGCACCGAACTAGTACCGCTCAACAAGCGCTATCCGATTGCCGACCTGCTCGCCGCTTGCCAGCGCTGGGTCGCGCGCAAGCCGCGCACCTCGATCACCTTCGAATACACCTTGATGAAGGGCGTCAACGACCAGCCCGAGCATGCCCGCCAGCTGATCAAGCTGATGCGCAAGCTGCCGACCTGCAAGGTCAACCTGATCCCGTTCAATCCATTCCCGGGCACCCAGTACGAGCGTTCGAACGCGAATGACATTCGCGACTTCCAGACGCAGCTGCTGAATGCCGGTGTGCTGACCATGTTGCGGCGTACCCGTGGTGACGATATCGATGCTGCCTGCGGCCAGCTGGCTGGGCAGGTGACCGATCGCACCCGGCGTAGCGCCGATATTCGCAAACGGCAGGACGAGGGCGTCATCCATGCGATTTGAGCGTGCACTGATTTTCTGTCTGTTGCTGCCGCTGGCCGGCTGCATCACCACGCGCACCGACAGCAACTCGCTCAGCAAGAACCTGCCGCCGACCAGCAAGGCCGATCAGGCGCTTGAGGCGGCAAAGGCCCACACTGCGCTGGGTCAGACCTATATGGCCAACGGCGACCTGCAGGGTGCGCTTGAAAAATTGACCATGGCGCTGAAGTACGACCCCAACTATGCGCCGGCACACACGGTGATCGCGGTGCTGTACGAGAAGATCAATAATCTTCCCGAAGCCGAGGTGCACTACCGCAAGGCGGTCGAGCTGGAGCCGGCCAAGGGTGATCCGAACAACAATCTCGGGGTGTTCCTGTGCCATACGGGGAAAGTGGCGGAGTCCAACCAGTATTTCCGCAGGGCGGTGGCCGACCCGTTCTATCAGACCCCTGACGTGGCCCTGACGAATGCTGGCGTATGCCAGCTGCGCGCGAATGACGTTCCGGGGGCCGAAGCGAGTTTTCGTGACGCCATCGCGCGAAATCCGAACAACGCAGAGGCACTCTTTCAACTTGCGAACACGCTTTACATAAATAATGATGCGTTCCGGGCTCGGGCCTTCATCCAGCGTTTCGACGCGCTGGGCAACCCGACACCGGCGGCGCTCAAGCTCGGCCACGACATTGAATCTCGTCTGGGTAACCAGGAAGCTGCCCAAACCTACAGCACGCGATTGCAGAGCCAGTTCCCGGATTCGGAACAGGCGCACGCCCTCAACCCTACTGCCCGCCAATGACCTCCATGCAGCCAACCCAGTCAGAACAGGGTTCGAGCGAGCCCGATCTGTTCGGCATCAACCTGCTCAACTTGGACGGGCCAGCCACAGATTCCCATGCTGTCAGTTTCGGCAGTCGGTTGCATGCGGCACGTGAAGCGCGCGGGCTGGATATCGAGACTTGTGCGCATACGCTGAAGCTGCCGGCTCGCGTACTGCGCCAGCTCGAGCACGACACGTACGACGACACCGACTCGAAGGTCTATTTGGCGAGCTATGTCGGCAAATACGGCCGCTACCTTGGTATCAACGAGGTGTCGATCCAGGTCGAGATGGATCGCATCAAACAGGTCGAGCCTACCTTGGTGGCGACGGGTGGCATCTCGCATTCGCGTTTCCTGCTCGATCGCTACGCGACCGCAGCCACTTACGTCGTGCTGACCGCCGTGATCGTGGTGCCGATGATCTGGTTGGGCGTGCGCGGCACGCTCGATCGTGACCTGACCCATCTTGCTCCGCTGGACGCCGCCCCGGTGGCGCAGCAGGATGCACCCGCTGCGACCAGCAGTGCAGGTGCTGCGTTGCTTGCCAGCCATGGCCTGGCACAGGTGACGCCAGTGCCAACAAAGACCGCTCCAGTACAGGCGCCGGCGCAGGATCAGCCTTTGATGGCGTCAATGGCGCCGTTCCCGAGCATGGATAGCGGCAACAGCCTGCCGGCTTCGCCCCAGCCGGCAGTACCGACTGCCGATGTCGGTGCGGGTAGTCATACCCTGAACCTCAATCTTGCTGCTGCCAGCTGGGTCGAGGTGATCGATGCTGACGGTACGCGGCTGGAATACGGCTTGCTGCCTGCCGGTAGCAACAAGATCTATCACAGCGACCATCCGCTGGATGTGCGCATTGGCAATGCCAGTGGAGCGCAGGTGAATATCGATGGCCAGCCGGTGGGGCTGGACGATTTCCGGCATGCCAATGTGGCGCATTTCCGCGTACAGCTACAGGACGGCAAGGCCTCCGCGGCCAGCCTCTGATCGCCGCTCCAGGCGCCTCGGACAATCCATTTCGGTTATGCTTGCTCATTGTCCGTTCGAGTACCGAGCGGACGTGATCGGCTTTTCCTTTTTTACCGCGCCGGCCTATGCACGCGCCTGCGGGTGCGCGGCCTTCTGATTGGTGATTGCATGGCATTTGAAGAATACGACAAGTACGAACAAAGCGAATTGGTTCAGAAGTGGTTGCGCGAGAATGGCCTGTCCATCGTCGTCGGCGTGGCGATCGGCCTCGTCGGTATCTTTGGCTGGCAGCAGTGGCGCGGTCACCAGGCGAACCATGAGGCTGAGGCTGCCCAGCTGTATCAGCAGGTTCAGATTGCCCTGGCGTCAGGCAAGCCGGATATCGCTACGCCACTCGTCGACCGCTTGATGACCGATTACGCCAAGTCGCCGTACGCTGTGTTTGCCGTGAGCGACCGCGCCAGGCAACAGGTGCAGGACAAGCAACTGGACAAGGCCGAGATCTCGCTGGAATGGGCAGAAGGTCACGCTGGTGACCCGGCACTGAAGTCGTTGACCCAGTTGCGCATGGCGCAGGTGGAACTGGCCCGTGACAACGGCGCGGCAGCGCTGGCAACGCTCGATCGTATTCCGGCCAACAGCTATCGGGGCCTGGCACAGGAACTCCGCGGCGATGTGCTGGTCAAGCTTGGGCGCTCTGACGATGCGCGCAAGGCCTACCAGACGGCCTTGTCGGCGTTGAGCGAGGAAGCGCCGCAACGCGGTGCCTTGCAGATGAAACTTGATGATTTGGCTACGGCCGGGAAGCAGGGTGCATGAAAGCTGAAATGATGAAACGCGTCTTGCTGATCTCACTGACTTCACTGGTAGCCCTTGCTGGCTGCCATTCCTACAAGAAGGCAAACGTCGAACCGCCGACCCCGTTGGCCAAGGACTTCAAGCCCACGGTCCAGGTGACCAAGTTGTGGACTACCAGCGTAGGTGATGGTGCTGGCAAAAGTGGCGCACGTCTGCGCCCGACCGTGGTCGACGGCGTGCTCTACGCCGACAGCACGGACGGGAAGCTGGCTGCGATCGATGCCACCAGCGGCAAGACCCTGTGGTCGAAGAGCACACGGACCCACGGTTGGTTCGGCTGGGGCGACAAGAAGCGTCAAGATGCCCTGTATGCCGGTGGTCCCGCCGTGGATGGCGACCTGGTGGTGGTCGGTACGTTGGCCGGCCATGTCTATGCCGTGAATGCCAAAGACGGCAGTCCGCGCTGGGATGCCGAGCTGGATTCCGAAGTATTGGCATCACCGGCGATTGCGGGTGACCTGGTGCTGGCTCGCACCGAGGACGGTCGCGTCTATGGTCTGGACCGGGCAACCGGCAAGCGTCGCTGGGTATACGACCAGGGCAACGTGCCGCTGCTGAGTCTGCGCGGCAACGGCAGCCTGCTAGCAGCCAATGGCGTGGTGTTCTTCGGCAGCGACGACGGCAAGCTGATCGCGTTGCGCCAGGACAACGGCGCGAAGCTGTGGGAACAAAAACTGTCCAGCGGCGCGGGCCGCACCGATATCGAGCGTCTGAATGATGCCGATGGCTCGATCCTGCTTGATGGCAGCACCCTCTATGCCGCAGCCTTTCACGGCAACCTGATGGCGGTGGACGGTCCCAGCGGCCGGCCAGTGTGGGGGCATCCGTTCTCCACCTTCACCTCGCTCGCCGCTACCGGCAATGCGTTGTACGGCGTCAATGAAGATTCAGAAGTGTGGGCATTCGACAAGAGCGGCGGCGCCGATACCTGGAAGAATGTCGCGCTGAAATACCGCTGGCTCACCGGGCCGGCTGTGCAGGGCGACTACGTCGTCGTCGGTGACATGGAAGGCTATGTGCACTGGCTGCAGGTCGGCGATGGTGCGCTGGCCGCCCGTGAACGGCTGTCGAAGAAAGTAATCCGCGCCCAGCCGCTGGTGGTGGGTGACATCGTCTACGTTGAAGATGTGAAGGGCCGCATCGGCGCTTACCGTCTGACCGCGCATTGATCGACCTTCGGAGTCGATGAAATCTCATGCTGCCCGTCGTCGCGCTAGTTGGTCGTCCCAATGTCGGTAAATCGACCCTTTTCAATGTACTGACGCGCAGCCGTGACGCCCTGGTAGCTGACATGCCGGGCGTCACCCGTGATCGCCACTACGGTGTATGCCGCAGTGGCGAGCGGCCGTTCGTGGTGGTCGATACCGGCGGTCTGTCCGGCGTCGAGGAGGCGATGGATGTCCTGACTGCCAAGCAGGTACGCCTCGCGATCGAAGAGGCGAACGTGCTGGTGTTCGTAGTCGATGCCCGTGAAGGCCTGCTGCCGCAGGACTACATCATCCTCAACGAGCTGCGCCGCAGTGGCAAAACCATCATCGCGGCGGTCAACAAGACTGACGGGTTGGAAGAAGAGGCCGTGCTGGCGGAGTTCTCTGCCTTCGGTGTCGGCAAGATCCTGCCGTTATCTGCCGCGCATAATCGCGGCACGTCGGACCTGATCGAGCTGATTCTGCCGCTGCTGCCGGCCGACGAGGAAAGCACGACTGAGGCGGAAGGCGAGGATGGCAGCATCCGCGTGGCCATTGTCGGTCGCCCGAATGCCGGTAAATCAACCCTGATCAATCGCCTGCTGGGTGAGGAGCGACTAATCGTCTCCGACGTCGCCGGCACCACCCGCGACCCGATTCGCGTGCCACTGGAACGTGACGGCAAGCGCTACACGCTGATCGACACCGCCGGCATCCGCCGCAAGGCGCGGGTCGAGGAAGCCGTCGAGAAATTCAGTGTCATCAAGACACTGCAGTCGATTGCCGCCGCCCAGGTCGTGGTGGTGATGATCGATGCCCGCGAGAATCTGGCCGACCAGGATCTCACCCTGATCGGCTACGCGATGGACGAGGGCCGGGCGCTGGTGATCGCGATCAACAAGTGGGATGGCTTGGACCAGTATCAACGCGACGAGTGCATGCGTGCACTGGATCGTCGACTGGTGTTCGTCGACTGGGCCAAGCAGGTACATATCTCAGCGCTGCACGGTTCCGGTTTGCGCGAACTGATGCGCGCCATAGTGCGCGCACATGCATCTGCGACCAAGGTGCTGGTGTCGTCCGACCTCACCAAGACGCTGGAAAAGGCCTACGAGAGCTACCAGCCGCCGTTGGTGCATGGCCACTCGCCGAAGCTGCGCTTTGCGCATCCGGGCGGCAACAATCCGCCGACCATCGTGATCCACGGTACCCGCACCAAGCATATTGCACCGGCCTATCAGCGCTATCTGGAGAACTTCTTCCGCAAGCGCTACAAGCTGGAAGGCACCCCGGTCCGGATTGCCTTCCGCGAAGGCGAAAACCCGTTCGCGGGTCGCAAGAAGGTGCTGACCAAGGAGCAGGAGCAAAAAGCCCGGCGCCGGGTCAGCGACCTGATCAAGCGCACGCGCTGATCCGTCGGCGCTCCCGCATCTCGTATTAGGCTACGCGAATGAGCGAGCCCCTGAATCGCGAATCCTGGCTGGACGAACTGCGCCGCCGCGTGCCTGAAATTTCCCCGGCCGAGGCTTTGGCACGGCAGGCCCGTGGCGCCCTGCTGATCGACGTGCGCGAAGACGCCGAACGTGTCACTGGCACGCCGTCCAATGCGCTGGGCCTTTCGCGCGGCTTCCTCGAGCTGCGCATCGAACAACTCGAAGCAAATCGTGATCGCCCGCTGTTGGTGCTCTGCGGCAGCGGCCAGCGTTCGCTGCTCGCCGCCGAGGCATTGCAGCGTATGGGTTATCGCCAGGTGTGCTCGGTAACCGGCGGATTCAACCGCTGGAAGGCCGAGGGTCTGCCGATATCCGCCAGTGCGCTGGATGCGGATACCACCGAACGCTACGCGCGTCAGTTGCGCCTGCCGCAGGTGGGCGAAGCAGGGCAGGGCAAACTGGCAACAGCGAAAGTAGTCGTCCTGGGTGCCGGCGGCCTCGGTGCACCGGCAGCGCTGTATCTCGCTGCTGCCGGTGTGGGCCAGCTCACCCTGATCGATGACGACAAGGTCGAGCGTTCCAATCTGCATCGCCAGATCATCCACGCCGATGCCCGCGTCGGCATGGCCAAGACCGAATCGGCACGGATCGCGCTGCAGGCGCTCAATCCACGCATTCATATCGAAACCCGCACCGAGCGACTGCAGCCCGATAACGTGGAACGACTGCTGGCTGATCATGACGTGCTGATCGACGGTGCCGACAATTTCCCTGCGCGCTACCTGCTGGCCGCGGCGTCACTCCGATTGAAACTGCCGATGGTGTACGGCGCCGTCGAGCGTTTCACCGGCCAGCTCAGCGTATTCGATCCGCGCCGCGACGATTCGCCGTGTTACCGCTGCCTGTTCCCCGAACCGCCTGCCGCCGCCGATGCGCCGAATTGCAGCGAGGCCGGTGTGCTCGGCGTGCTGCCCGGCATCGTCGGGCTGCTGCAGGCGACCGAAGCATTGAAGCTGATATTGGAGTTGGGCGAGCCGCTGGTCGGTCGCCTGCTGAGTTTCGATGCGCTCGGCATGCACTTCCGCGAGACGCGCTTGCCGCGGGATCCGACCTGTCCGGGCTGCGCCGCTGACGCCCCCTTCATGGGGTATCGGCAGATCGCCGGGCTTTGCTCGGCTGCGGGTTAGTGCAGGTCGTCCGGCACCAGCGCATACACCGCCGCATCGCGCGGCTGCTCATGCACCCATAGACGATGGCGTGCAATTCCCTCGAACTTCGCTCCCACCTTTTCAGCCGTACGTCTGCTCGGATGGTTGTCGGGCTGGATGATGATCTCGATCCGGATCAGGCCCAGTTGTTCGAATCCGAAACGCGCCACGAGCACGGCTGCTGCCGCGGCAATGCCTTCGCGCTGACGCGACTGACGAACCCAGTAACCAAGATTGGCACTGCGATGCAGTCGATCAAGCTGATTGAGGCCGGTTCCACCCAGCAGCTCGCCGGTGGACGCATCGAAAATCGGAAGTGCAAAATGCTCGCCCGCGTGCCAGCCGGCCTGGCAATGTTCCACCCAGGCAGTCGCATCGTCGTGTCCATACTCCGCACGGCACCAGGGCAGCCACTGGCCGACACTCGCCAGTGACTCGTGGACCGCGCGATATAGCTCGACAGCATCGTGGTCCTGCCACGGGCGCAGGCGTAGCCGTCCGTCGGTAAGCTCCAGCACTGGAAGGGGAGTCTCGTGTGTGTCCATGCGTGCCTGCGTTTGTGCGCATCAGGTCGAGCCGCGATAATGGGCAACTTCCTGTCAGGCATCAACATGAGCGCACGCATCCTCGACGGCAAACGCATCGCACAGGAATTGCTGGAGCGGTTACGCCTGCGCGTCGCCGACCGCGTGGCGCGTGGTCTGACCGAGCCCGGGCTGGCGGTGGTGCTGGTGGGCGACGACGCGGCTTCGTCGGTTTACGTACGCAACAAGCGCAAGGCCTGTCACCAGGTCGGCTTTCGCTCGTTCGACTATGACCTGCCGTCAAGCACCACGCAGGACGAGCTGTTCGCCCTGATCGACCGCCTCAATGCGGATCCAACCGTGCACGGCATCCTGGTGCAGTCGCCGCTGCCAGAGCACATCGACGAGGATGCGCTGGTCGATCGCATCGATCCCGACAAGGATGTGGACGGCTTCCAGGCAGTCAACGTGGGGCGCCTCGCGCTGCGTCGCTTCGGCCTGCGCCCATGCACACCCAAGGGCGTGATGACCCTGCTGGGACATACCGATCGCCCGGTGCGTGGTCAGCATGCGGTGGTTGTCGGTGTGTCCAACCATGTAGGCCGTCCGCTGGTGCTGGAGTTGATGATCGCCGGCTGCACCACCACCTGCTGCCATCGCTTCACCCGCGATCTGGAAAGCTTCGTGCGGCAGGCCGATATCCTGGTCGTGGCCGTCGGCAAACCGGGTCTGGTCAAGGGTGAGTGGATCAAGCCGGGTGCGGTGGTGATCGACGTGGGCATCAACCGCCTCGACGACGGCCGGCTGGTCGGCGACGTGGATTTCGAGACGGCAGCAGCGCAGGCCAGCTGGATCACGCCTGTCCCTGGCGGCGTCGGCCCGATGACCGTGGCCACCTTGATGGAAAACACGCTGGAAGCCGCTGACGCGCGCTCCACGCCACACAAAATCGCCTGATCCACGGGCAGCGTTCAGCCAACATCTGGCGAGCATCATGGCGAGGCGCGTATAATTCCCTCTTTGCAGCGGGACTTTTCGCATGCGCATCATCGCCGAGGCCCTGACCTACGACGACGTCTACCTAGTTCCGGGCCACTCCATCGTGTTGCCGCGCGATGTGGACACCTCCACGCGGTTCACCCGCAACCTGCGCCTGAACATCCCGATCGTCTCCGCTGCCATGGACACGGTCACCGAAGCCCGCCTCGCCATCACCATGGCCCAGAACGGCGGCATCGGCATCATCCACAAGAACATGACGGCCGAGCAGCAGGCGGCGGAAGTGCGGCTGGTGAAGAAGTTCGAAGCCGGCGTGATCCGCAACCCGATCAGCGTGGAACCGCACACCTCGATCCGCGAAGTGTTGCGGCTGACCCATGCGCACAACATCTCCGGCGTACCGGTGGTCGATGGCGGCAAGCTGGTCGGCATCGTCACCAGCCGTGACCTGCGCTTCGAGCGCAAGCACGACGACCCGGTGCGCAACATCATGACCCGCCACGACAAGCTTGTAACGGTGCGCGAGGGTGCCAGCCAGGACGAAGTGCTGCAGTTGTTGCACAAGCACCGCATCGAGAAGGTGCTGGTGGTCAACGATGCGTTCGAGTTGCGCGGGTTGATTACCGTCAAGGACATCCAGAAAGCGCGCGACAACCCGCACGCCGCCAAGGATCGCCACGAAGCCTTGCTGGTCGGTGCCGCGGTAGGCGTCGGTGGCGATACCGAGCAGCGCGTTGCCGCGCTGGTCGATGCCGGTGTGGATGTGCTGGTGGTGGATACCGCACACGGTCATTCGCAAGGCGTGATCGAACGTGCCGGCTGGGTCAAGAAGCACTACCCACAGGTGCAGGTGATCGCGGGCAACATCGTTACCGGTGAAGCGGCGCGTGCGCTGCTCGATGTCGGTGTCGATGCCGTCAAGGTCGGCGTGGGTCCCGGTTCGATCTGCACCACGCGCGTGGTCGCCGGTGTCGGCGTGCCGCAGATCACCGCGATCGACATGGTCGCCACCGCGCTGAAGGACGAGATCCCGCTGATTGCCGATGGCGGCATCCGCTATTCCGGCGATATCCCGAAGGCACTCGCCGCCGGCGCATCCACCGTGATGCTCGGCTCGATGTTCGCCGGTACCGAGGAATCGCCGGGCGAGGTCGAGTTGTTCCAGGGCCGTTCGTACAAGAGCTATCGCGGCATGGGCTCGATCGGCGCGATGCAGCTCGGCTCGAAGGATCGTTACTTCCAGGACGAAGCCGATGCCGACAAGCTGGTGCCGGAAGGCATCGAAGGTCGCGTGCCGTACCGTGGTCCGCTGCGCAACATCATCCACCAGCTGATCGGCGGCCTGCGCGCCTCGATGGGCTATCTGGGTGCAGCCACCATCGATGACGTGCGTCACAAGGCGCAGTTCGTCAAGGTGACTTCCGCCGGCGTCACAGAGGCACATCCACACGATATCCAGATCACCAAGGAAGCGCCGAATTACCGGCTCAACTCCTGATGAGCCGGGAATGGGGAATCGGGAGTGGGGAATCGTTGAAAAGCGACACCCCCGTTTCCTGATTTTCCCGCGCGCGCCGGATACAGCGAACCGGTTTTTCCATTCCCGATTTTCCATTCCCGATTCCCGGCTCCCCGATGACCAACATCCATAGCGACAAGATCCTGATCCTCGATTTCGGCGCGCAGTACACGCAGCTGATCGCCCGTCGTATCCGCGAGCTTGGCGTGTATTGCGAAATCTGGGCCTGGGATCACGAGCCGGCCGAGATCGCCGCGTTCGGGGCGAAGGGCATCATCCTCTCGGGTGGCCCGGAATCGACCACGCTCGAAGGTGCACCGAAAGCACCGCAGCAGGTATTCGACTCCGGTGTGCCGATCCTCGGCATCTGCTACGGCATGCAGACGATGGCCGCCCAGCTCGGTGGCACCACCGAGGCCGCTGATGCGCGCGAGTTCGGTCACGCCGAAGTCGACATCGTGGCGACGAGCCGTCTATTCGACAAACTCAGTGATCATGCCGGCGCGCACAAGCTCGACGTCTGGATGAGCCACGGCGACCACGTCGCCAAGGCGCCGCCCGGCTTCGCAATCACCGGCACCACCGACCGCATCCCGGTCGCTGTGATGGAGAACGAGGCCAAGCGCTGGTACGGCGTGCAGTTCCACCCGGAAGTGACACACACCAAGCAGGGCGGGGCGCTGCTCAAGCGCTTCATCGCCGAGATCTGCGGTTGCGCCACGTTGTGGACCGCCGCCAACATCATCGACGACCAGATCGCCCGTGTGCGCGAACAGGTCTGCGACGATCACGTGCTGCTGGGTCTGTCCGGTGGTGTCGATTCCTCAGTGGTCGCCGCCCTGCTGCACAAGGCGATCGGCGATCGGCTCACCTGCGTCTTCGTCGACACCGGCCTGCTGCGCTGGCAGGAAGGCGACCAGGTGATGGCCACCATGGCCGAGCACATGGGCGTCAAGGTCATCCGGGTCAACGCGGCGGATCGTTACTTCAAGGCACTCGAAGGCGTGGCTGACCCGGAAGCCAAGCGCAAGATCATCGGCGGCCTGTTCGTGGAGATCTTCGACGAGGAGTCGAGCAAGATCACCGCCGACGGCAGCAACGTGAAGTGGCTGGCGCAAGGCACCATTTACCCCGACGTGATCGAGTCGGCCGGCAGCAAGACCGGCAAGGCCCACGTCATCAAAAGCCACCACAACGTCGGCGGCCTGCCGGCGCACATGAAGCTCAAACTGGTCGAGCCGTTGCGCGAACTGTTCAAGGACGAGGTGCGCCGTATCGGCGTGGAACTCGGCCTGCCGCGCGCGATGGTCTATCGCCATCCGTTCCCTGGTCCGGGTCTGGGTGTGCGCATCCTGGGCGAAGTGAAGCGCGAATACGCCGAACTGCTGGCCCAGGCCGATGCGATCTTCATCGACGAATTGCGCAAGGCCGACCTGTACGACAAGACCAGCCAGGCGTTCGCAGTATTCCTGCCGGTGAAGTCGGTGGGCGTGGTCGGTGATGCGCGTGCCTATGAATGGGTGATCGCACTGCGCGCCGTGGAGACCATCGATTTCATGACGGCGCACTGGGCACACCTGCCGTACGAGTTTCTTGGCAAAGTTTCAAACCGAATAATCAATGAGTTACGTTGTGTTTCTCGTGTCGTTTATGACATCAGCGGCAAGCCACCTGCCACGATCGAGTGGGAATAACAAAATCAGCTACTTGCGTACATCCAGGAGGGCCGGCAAGTTGCCGGCTTTCTCATATTAAGATCACAATTCATTGAAATGACTGACGAAACTACCGAGGTATCCGGAGCATTCTCGACCGCAGACGTGCAGTACATGCAGCGCGCACTGCAGCTCGCCGCGCATGCACGTGACGCCGAGAACGAGGTGCCAGTCGGTGCCGTGCTGGTGCTGGATGGCGAGATCGTCGGCCTGGGCTGGAATCGCAACATCACCTTGCACGATCCAACCGCGCACGCCGAGATCATGGCGATGCGCGCGGCTGGCGAAAAATTGACCAATCACCGTCTGTCGGGCGCCACGCTTTACGTCACGCTGGAACCTTGCGCGATGTGCGCGATGGCGATGATCCACGCCCGTCTCGGCCGCGTGGTCTATGCAGCGTCTGACCCCAAGACCGGTGCGGCCGGAAGTGTGTTCAACACCCTGACCGACGAGCGCCACAACCACCGCATCGAAGTGGCCGGTGGCTTGCTCGCCGAGGAGTCTGCCAGCCTGCTGCGCGATTTCTTCCGCGCTCGTCGCTGAGTCGCCGCTACAGGAAGGCCAGCGCCTGCGCACAGGATTGCTCGACCTTGAGGCTCAGTAGCGTATCGGCGCGGGTATGCCCGATGTTCACTGCAGCGATGGGCTTGCCGGCGCGCGCGGCGGCATGCACAAAACGGTAGCCTGAAAACACCATCAGCGATGAACCGACTACCAGCACGGCATCGGCGGCGTACAGTGCCTGCATGCTGGCATCCACTCGATCGCGCGGCACATTTTCTCCGAAGAACACCACGTCCGGCTTCTGCAGTCCGCCGCAATGGCGACAGGCAGGGATTTCAAAGCTGGAGAAATCCTGCACTTCCAGGTCGGCATCGCCATCCGGTGCATCCGCCGCTTCCAGATCCGCCCAGGCGGGATTCATCTGCAACAGTTCGGCTTGGAAAACGTCACGCGACAGCCGTTGTTCGCAGCCCAGGCAGCGCACCACATCCATCCGGCCATGCAGGTCGATCACATGGTGGCTGCCGGCGGCTTGATGCAGTCGATCCACATTCTGCGTCAATAGAAGTGCGAGTTTTCCCTGCTGCTCGAGCCGGGCCAAGGCATGATGTGCGGCATTGGGTATGGCACGTCCAAAGCGACGCCAGCCGATAAGGCTGCGTGCCCAGTAGCGCTGGCGCGTAGCCAGTGCACCGACGAATGCCTGGTATGTCACCGGCGGAGAACGCTTCCAGTCGCCCCTGGCATCACGGTAGTCGGGGATACCCGAATCCGTGCTGCAGCCTGCACCCGTCAGCACAAACAGACGATGATGGGCAGCCACAAAATCGGATAGCTGCGCACTATCTGTCACTGTCTCGGATGTAGGAACGACGATGGCCGACATGTGAGGGGGCTAGTGATCGCGCTGCTGGATGTAATCGGCGAGCCACAGCAAAGGTTCTGGATCGCTGGAAACATGGCGGGCGGCGCTGCGTGCTTCATTGAACAAGGCGGCGGCACGATGCTGTGCCTGTTCCAGGCCAAGCACGGAGGGGAAGGTGGATTTGTGCTGGGCCTGGTCCTTGCCCGCAGTCTTGCCCAACGTGATCGTGTCGGCGATCAAATCCAGCACGTCGTCCTGGATCTGGAAAGCCAGACCAAGGCATTTCCCGTACTGGTCAAGCGCCTGCCGAGCGGGGGCAGGTGCCTTCGCTGCAATACCAGCCAGCTGGCAGGCGGCGCGAATGAGCGCGCCAGTCTTGCGGCCATGCAACGATTCCAGCTGTCCAATACTCAGCGTGCAGCCTTCCGAGGCCATGTCCACAGCCTGGCCACCGGCCATGCCCAGCGAGCCGGCGGCGAGCGCCAGGCCGCTGACCATTCCGACTTTCTGTTCCGCGTCGAGCACATTGGCGTTGGCCAGTACGCCGAAAGCGAGCGTCTGCAGGGCATCGCCGACCAGGATCGCGGTCGCTTCGTCGTAAGCTTTGTGCACCGTCGGATGTCCGCGGCGCAGGTCGTCGTTGTCCATGCCGGGCAAATCATCGTGCACCAGTGAATAAGCGTGGATGAATTCGATGGCGCAAGCTGGCGGGTCGAGTCGTTCGGGCTCCACTCTCAATGCTTCGCCGCTGGCATAGACCAGCAGCGCGCGCAGGTGCTTGCCGCCGTTGCAGGCATAACGCATTGCTTGATGGAGCCGATCAGGATCAGTATCAACTGACGGCAGATAGGTATCCATGACGTGTTCCAGCCGTTGCAGATAGGCAGGCACACGAGTGTCGAAAGCGGAAACTTCGGAAATCAGGCTCATGGTGCACTCGAGGTAGGCGTCGAGGTGATGGGCATCACTGCATGAATCACGATGGGGAAGAGTCTGGTTAGACAACCGTCGTACAACTTTATCATTGCAGATCTGGCTTTGACCTTCATGCTTCGCGATACCAAAGCAGGATGATGCCGACCAACAAAAAGCACATCGGCCAGACCCAACCGGCGATCCGCCCACCGCGTCCCGGCAAGCGCAGCTCCAGCCAGCGAGCCCACCCCGCCGCCACGCCGGACAGAGCCAGCGGCGTATGCGTCAGTTCGATCAACAGTTGATCCTTGACGTTGGAGATCTGGTGCGTATGTGTCAACAGCATCGCGCCACCGACGGAAACCAGCAACGGAAACACCAGGGCCGTCTTGGGGTTGCGCAGCCGTCCCGTACGCACGGCCCACTCGAACACGCCGAACAGCAGGATCAACAGCACGAAGAACCGATGCTGCGCGACCTCCACATCGCGCCATGCCACCCAGAATCCCTCATTGCCTAGTGGCCATACTTCGGGGTCCGAACGCATCAGCAGAAAGCCGGCCAAGGCAAGGAACAGCAATGGCCAGTGCTTTGCCCATCCGACTCCGGCGCGATTGAGCAGGGCCAGCAAGCCGATCAGCAGGACGAAAATGCCGGCCCAGTGGTGGTTGTATTCCGACCAGGCGATGTCCTGCGCATTGCGCGGTGCCAGGATGCCGGAACCCGGCACGATGGCGAGTGCGGCGGCTTGGTGGGAGTGCGTCGCCTCGCTGTCCAATTGCGCCTGCAATTGCGAAACGGCAAGCTGATCGTGGTCAGGCGAGCTGAGCCGCGGCCACGCTGGTGCGTTGCGTACCGCGATCTCGTGCAGGCTGACACGATCAGTCGTGAGATCGACGGCCGGTGGTACAGACGTCAGCGACGCGGCGGCGAAAAAGATCGTGAAGCCGATGCCGATCTCGATCTCGGCGAAGCGGCGCAGGCGAATTACTGGCGCGTCCTGCTGCTTGCGCAGCCGCTCGGTGACCAGGAAATTGCTGAAGCCGAGTGCGAGCAGGGCGAGGAACATGGCGATCTTGGCGCCCACCATGACACCGTAGGCGGTGCCATAGAAACCCTGCAGGCTGCCGATGTAGAACACACTCATGGTGGCGCCGGAAACCACGATGCAACCCACGCCGATCATCGACATCCGCGAAAAGCGCGCGCCGACCCGTCGCCAGCCGTCGGCGTCACGCAGTCGACCGAGCGCCATCACAAAGCATGGAATGCCGCCGATCCATATCGCCGCGCCGAATTGGTGCATCCCTTCCACCAACAACAGCAGGGTGTTGTCACTCAAGCGCGCATAAGCATGCGTGGTGAACGTGGCGGCGGTCAGTTCCACTGCGCATAGCAGCAACGCAAGCAGCGCTGCAGCGCGCGAGGTCGAAAAACGTGCGCTCAGGCAGGGAATCAGCAGTAATGCACAGAGAATCTTGACCGCGCCGGCGATGGCAAAGGAGGCCTGGATCACGTTGCTGAAAGGCAGATCCACCGTGGCCATCAGCACCGCAATCTGCAGCGCGTTGCCGGCAAGCTCGGCCAGAATCAGGCCGAGCGCGCTGAACATGGTCAGGCGCGCTACGCGTCGTTCCAGATCCTTGCCTTGCGACAGCACACCAGCGAACGGGCGCAGCAGGAAAACCAGGAACATCACGCCACCCAGGCTCATCGATTGGGCAACGATGACCAGGCCGTGCAGGATGATGCTGAGGTAGCCGAAGATATCGACGAGAAGGGTCACGAAGAATCGCTCTGGCTAGAACTACGAATACGCGGGTAATCCGTTCGAAGGCGCCGCCGGGTCAAGGCTTCGCGATGACAGTGAAAGGCACATCGCCACGGGTGATGTGGCCGTCCAGCGCAAGCGCCTGCCAGCGGATCACATAGGCGCCCGGTGCAAGTTCGGCGCCGCTGTCCAGTTCGTTGAGCCTGCTGTCGGAAGCAATGGGCAAGACCGTTTCGCTATGGTCGGGTCGTATCAGCGTCAGTCGCGAACGACTCTGGTCGATCCTGCTGTTGTACTTGAAGGTCAGCGCCACATGGCCCGCGGGCAACGTGCCGTTAGGCTTCGGTGTGCTGTCGACCAGGATGGCATGCGCGGATACGGACATGCTGGTGAAGGCGCAAGCCGCAATGAACAACAAAATTCCGAACCGATGACGAATGAACATGAGGCTGTTCTCCGCTGAAGCATGGCTGCTAAGGGTGGCGATGCAAACGGTTAGCTCATTATAGGCATTGAAAGTCATGCCTTACGTTTTCACGTTGAACGTGGTGTGACGGCGAGCCATTTATCCCAGCCCAATGCGGGCGATGCAGCTTCGCCTGCAGCGCGCAATGTTCGTAGGGCTAGTGACATGCGTTTATGCAGGTCAGGCAGGTGGGCAAATAGCGACGGATGACGGCCCAGGCTCGCCATCAATCTGAGCAGTCGTGGGCGCCCCCACGCATCGACGCTCGCATGCAGCGCGGCGGGAACCGTGTCATGCAGTTCGTCGATGATCACACGCAGCACCACAAACGGCAGACCGTGATCTCTGGCGATTTCGGCGACGGCAGCACTTTCCATATCTACAGCAGCCGCTGCATAGCGGTCGCGTGCCGCCGTTTTCGCCGCTGTCGTCAGCAAGGGCATCGGCATACTGAGCAGCTTCCCGGTTTCCAGTATGGGCAGCGTCGCTGCGGCCAGCTGTTGCAGCAGGCTGAGGCGCCAGGTGGGATCGGGTGCGTAGCCTTGGCCGTTGTCGTCGAGAATCCGCTCCGGGCAAAACAGCGTTCCGCTGCGCAAGCCGGAATCCAGCGCGCCGGCGACACCGAACACCGCCAGGGCCGTTGCACCACTATTGGCGAGAGCTTGTGCTGCGTTCCGCGCGGCAGCCGGTCCCATGCCGCTTAGCCACAGACCCGCACCGCCTGCGAGCGGAATGATGCGGCCGGAATGTACCTTGCGCGTCGTCAGCGCCCTGGCTTCGGACGCCAGCGCCACGACGATACCTACCGTGCTGACCAGCGTCGCTTCGTTCAAGGCTCAGCCAGCCGTAATAGTTGTCGATAGCGAGCCAGTGTCCATAGCGGGAAATACGCCACGTAGCCGTGGTACTTGAGGTAGTACACGCGCGGAAACCCTGGTGCGTTGTGCGAGGGGTGCGACCACAGGCCATGGGCTTGCTGATCCGCGAGCAGGAAAGCGATGCCACGCCGCACCGAGTCGGAATGCACCTCACCCATGGCGAGTTGGCCCAGTACCGCCCATGCGGTGGAATGAGGCGTGCTGACGTTGTCGTTGGTGCCGCGCAAGGCTGGATCGATGTAGCTGTCGTTGGTCTCGCCCCAGCCGCCATCATCGTGCTGTCGCGAGCGCAGCCAATCGATCGCTTTGCGGATATACGGCTGCTGCGGATCCTCGCCGGCCAGAGCAAGGCCACCGAGTACGCTCCACGTACCATAGATGTAGTTGCTGCCCCAGCGACCCCACCAGCAGCCGTCGGCTTGCTGGGTGGCGCGCAGATAGTCGATGCAGCGACGGATACTGTCACGATCCTGCTCGCGTGCGAGTACGCACAGGCTGGCCAGCACGCGGCCGGAAACGTCCTCGGTCGGCGGGTCCAGCAACGCACCGTGATCGGCGAACGGAATGGCGTTGAGGTAGTAATGGGTATTGTCGGCATCGAAAGCGGCGAAGCCGCCGTTCTTCGACTGCAGCGCGATCATCCAGTCGGCGGCGCGATCGGTGTTGATGCGGTGGCGATCGGGTTCCGCGCGATGACGGTCCTGTATGTGCAGCAAGGCGGCGATCACGGCCGTGTCGTCGATGTCCGGGTAAAACGCATTGGCGTACTGGAAGGCCCAGCCACCGGGAGCTACGTCCGGCGCGCGTGCCACCCAGTCGCCTTTGTGTTCGAGTTCTTGTTTGGCGGTCAGCCAATCGCACGCGCGCGCGATGGCCATCTGCGTCGATGCATCGTTGCTGGTGTGCATCAGTGCAAGCACGCTCCAGCCGGTGTCCCATATCGGCGAAACGCAAGGCTGGCAATAGGCTGAGCCATCGTTGCGATGGACGACCAGCTTCTGCAGCGAGCGCAGACAGGCTTGCCGCGCCGGATGATCCTTGGGATAGCCGAGCAAGGCCATCGCCTCGTAGCAGTTGACCATTGGCGGGAAAATCGCGCCAACGCCGTCCTCGCCGTTTACGCGAGGCAGGAACCATGCTTCGGCCTCGCGAACCGCGCGTTGCCGCAAACGCTTCGGCATCCATCGATCAAGTGCGCGACCGACTTTGTCCAGCGCGAGGAACGCGCGATTCAGTGCGCCGCCGCGGAGAAAATAGTGCCGCTCCTGCTCCGGCGGCGTGACGAACAGTTCGCGCACGCCAACCTTGTGCGGATTGATCGCTTTCGCCTTGAGCGTACACAAAATCGTCAGCGGTACGGTGGTCGTGCGTGCCCAGTAGGAGATCTTGTCGATATGGAAAGGTGCCCAGCGCGGGAGCAGCATGATCTCGACCGGAACGTAGGGTACCGCGCGCCACGGCACCTGCTCGAACAAGGCCAGCAGAATCCGGGTGAACACGTTGCACCTGGCCGCACCGCCATGTGCCAGCACGACCTCACGCGCTCGACGCATATGCTCTGCGGCGGGATCGTCGCCAGCAGCCTTGAGCGCGTAATAGGCTTTCACTGTGCACGAGAGATCGAGCGCCCCGCCGTGGTACTGCGACCAGCCGCCGTGGCCGTCCGTTGCCTGGATGGCACGCAGATAACGTGCCATCTTTTCCTGCAGCAGGCCGTCGATTTCATCCATGTAATGCATCATCAGGATGTATTCGGCGGTGATCGTGCAGTCCGACTCCAGCTCGAAGCACCAGTGTCCGTCCTGCCGTTGCTGCGCCAGCAAAGCTACGCGTGCGCGTTCAACAGCCTGGTTCAGACGCGCAGCTTCGGTTTCCCGAATGAAGCTGATGCGGGCGGCCGAAGCGCTGGGTGAAGACGGGTTCATCGCTGTTGTACGTCTTTGACGTCCTCGAGCTCGTACCAGGTGGCTTCAGTGAGATAAGGGATATTGCTTTTTGGCCACGCCAGACCGGCACTTGCTGGTTCGCTCCATTCCGCAGCCAGTGGCGTAAGCGGCAATTGGCGCGCGGCCATGGCAAACATCCAACGCAAACTCGAATTGTATTTGCTGGCCAGTTTGGTGAGCACGATGGTACCGGCCACCGCGTTGTGCGAAACCTTTACCTGGGTGCCGGAGGAAAAGTCGAGGTTGTCCTGCAGATTGCGCAGCGTAAGTACCGCCAGGCCTACGGACCACAGGCAGAAACGGCGTATTCCGGCATGCCGGGCAGGGATGAGCAGTGTGTACTCGAGTGCGCGCTGCAGATGCGAATGCGCCACGCCGATGAGTTCGCTCAACGCACCGGCGTAGTTGGTGTCCTGCTGGCCGGCCTGCAGTTCCACAAGGCGCACGTTACGCTTCGCGAATACATCCTGCGGCAGCCAGCAGGCGCCGTGGCTGCGGTCCTCCCACTGATCCTTGAGGATGTTGGTCATCTGCAGGCCCTGACCAAAGGAAACCGCCAACCGCATCATGCTCTCGCGGTGCATTGCCAAGGTCGGTTCGAAGTCGATGAACAGCTCGGTCAGCATTTCGCCCACGACACCGGCGACGCAATAGCAATAGCGATCCATGTCGCGCAATGTGTCCAAGCCTTGCAGGCCGACACCACGCTGGAAATCGTACATGCCGTGGGACATCACTTTCAGGCAATTTACGATGGCGGCTTGCTGCACCGGCTTCAAGGTCCGGGTTACCTGGAGTACCCATGGCAGCCCGCGTACCAGATCGTGCTCGGCTTCCAGCGTCTGCGCCGAAAGCAGCGGACTCAATTCTGCAGCGAAGCGCTGTGGATCAATGCGGCCAGTCACTGCATCGACGAAAGCGTCCTCGTGATGGCGCTTGTCTTCGGCCGAGAGCGTGGGTTCGTCCTCGATGGTGTCGGCGATGCGACACAACAGATAGGCATTGGTTACCGCAACGCGCAGTGCCGGCGGCAATTGCGGGATGGTCAATGCGAATGTCCTGGACACCTTCGGCAGGATGCTGTCCTGATAGGCAAAAGCATCGTTTTGCAGTGCCGCGGTGACATGGCGAAATTCGGTCATGGGCGTGCCTCGGCCTGCCTGGTTGTTTCATACCGAAAATGGGCGAACGGAGAATGCATGTACAGGGAGGAAGGCGTGCGGGATGCACGCCATGCCAGGTGGATGGGCACGCAGCTGGCAGATGGTAACAAGCATGGCTCCCGTGCTTCAGTGGTGACGATAGCTTCGTTCATCATCAGCATTGCGAGTGCTTAGTACATAATTGCATTATGACTGCTTACTCAAATATCTGGCCAGTCTCGACGTACGAGTACGAGTCGGCAACCATCTCTCGGATGAAGTTGCCGTGAAAGCACTGGTTACCGGCGCCACCGGTTTTGTCGGCTCGGCGGTGATGCGCCGACTATTGTTTGATGGACACCAAGTTCGCGTGTTGGTGCGAGCGATATCGGATCGCCGCAATCTGCAAGGCCTCGATGTGGAAGTGATCGAAGGTGACCTTGGCCAGACTGCTTCGTTGCTGCCGGCGTGCGATGGTTGCGATGCGTTGTTCCATGTAGCAGCCGATTATCGGCTGTGGGCGCCTGTCCCCGAGGAGCTCTATCGCACCAATGTCGAGGGCACCCGCGCCATTCTGGAAGCAGCCAGGCGGGTCGGGGTGCCGCGCATCGTCTATACCAGTAGCGTGGCTACCTTGGGCATTCCCAAGGACGGCAGCTTGGGGGACGAGAACACGGCAGTGGCGCTGGGCGACATGATCGGACACTACAAGCGTTCGAAATTTCTCGCGGAGGAAGTGGCCAGAACCTTCGGCGCCGAAGGCTTGCCGATCGTGATCGTCAATCCTTCGACACCACTGGGTCCGCACGACATCAAGCCCACGCCTACCGGGCGGATCGTGCGTGACGCGATCGCCGGCCGCCTGCCGGCCTATGTCGAAACCGGCCTCAACATCGTGCACGTGGACGATGTGGCCGAAGGGCATTGGCTGGCGTTCCAGCGTGGCAGGGTCGGCGAGCGCTACATCCTTGGCGGATTCAATCTGGGCCTGCGCGACGTGCTGATCGAGATCGCGGATCTCGCCGGACGTTCACCGCCAAAAATACGCTTGCCGCATGCGGCCGTGATGCCGGTGGCGTATGCGGCCGAGGCATGGGCGCGATTGACCGGAACGAATCCGATCGCCACGGTGGAGGAGGTGCGCATGTCGAAAAAGCGTATGTTCTTCTCCAGTGCCAAGGCCGTGCGCGAACTCGGTTACGCACCGCGTCCGGCGCGCCTGGCGCTGGAAGATGCCGTGCAATGGTTCAGACAACAGCGATGACTGATCGCCGCTGACGCTCAGCGCACAAAGAAGTGCGCCAGGCGGGCCATGCGTGGCACGAACGTGGGGCGCAACAGGCGTGGATCGTAGCCGTGCATGCGACGCTGGTCTTCGACGAGGCACAGGTCCAGCAGTTCGCCGAGTTTGAGGTCCAGGCCGATTTGCTGATGGCCGGTGATGGCGAAATTCGCATCCTGCATCTCGCCCTTGCTGTCCAGGCCCTTGGCGATACCGATGCGCTCCCAGATCAGGAAGGCCCATACCCGCAGAACCTTGAGCGAGTAAAGTGGACGCCGCCACCAGGGTAATTGCCGGCGATACCATGCCGTCCAGTTGGCGAAGAACAGAATGTGGCGAGCCTCCTCCTGGATCACCGGCTCGAAAGTTTCCACCAGCTCCGCCGGAAAATAGCCGGTGCGCTTGGCCGATTCGAACAGGCCGAAGGCAAAGAAACTGTCGATGCATTCGCTGTAGCCGGTGACCATCCAGCCCCACTCGGGATCCTTGGGCACCTCGTATGCCGGCTCGGGTGCTAGCGCTATACCGTAAGCTTCGACCAGCTTGCTGAGCACGACCTTGTGACGCGCTTCTTCGCCGCCGTCCATGATAAGTGCTTCGTGCAGCATCGGGTCGGTTACCTTGTTGGCATAGGTTTCGACGCGCAGCATGGCGCGCCCCTCGGTCTGTACAGCGATATCCCAGATCGGCAATGAGGTGATGCGCTGCAGGGTCTCCGGACTCAACTTGGGCCACACCAGAACCGCCGGTTTGTAGGGGTTATGCGTATCCAGCAGCATGCGACAGAACAGCTGTTTATGTGCGTCCGAACCGATCTTGATACGACCGGGTTCGGCACCCAGCCAGTTACGCATGGAGTAGTCCGCGGCAGCTACGGCGTCTTGGTTCGACATCGGAAACCTCGTCTCTTCAATGCATGGCCATGCGTTGCGTCATACGTCGCGGGTATTGGACAGCCCGGACGATGTTCCGTTTCGCCACCCGGCCCGCAGTCTGCGCGCTTCGGCCCACTGCCAGGAAATCAGGGCAGGTATGCCGAATGCCACCTCGCGCATGCGCTTGACCAGGGATAGCGCGATGCTCGCCTCGGCAGGCAGGCCGATCATATGGCCGAACAGGACCAGGCCTCCTTCCTGCACGCCCAATCCGGCCGGTACCACAAAGATGATGTGGCGCAAGGCTTGGGTCACTGCCTCGATGGCGATGGCGTCCCATACGCTGATCGGATAGCCCAGCAGCCGCAGCGCCAGCCAGCTTTCGAAGCTGCCGACCAGGAAACCAAGGAACTGCCAGGCGCCGGCGGCAAGCAGGCGCAATGGCTGAGCGTAGAGCGCGCGGACCTCCAGATCCAGTCGCGTGCCGTCGATCAGCTCGGTCAGCCGCGAGCGGCCGCCCAGCAGTTTCTCTGCCAAGGATTCCAGCCGTGTGAACACTTTGCCGTGACGCAGCAGCACGATCAGGAAGATGGGCAGCGGCAGGCTGGCGATCAGCGCGGTCAGCACCGAACTCAGGGTGCCGATGTTCTCCGTCATTTCGATCAATAGCACGATGCCCAGCGCCGTGAACAAGTACTGATTGATCAGGGTCAGCAGCACTTCGATGATCACACTCGCGGCAGCGGCGGCGCCATTGATGCCGCGCCATTTGACCAGGCGGATGCCGATGATCTCGCCCCCGATGTTGGCCACCGGCAACAGGCGATTGCTCGCTTCGCGTATCGCCGCAATCCAGAACAGTATCGGGATGGTGGCTTGCCGCTCCGGATCGCGCGGCGCCAGCAGCACACGCCAGCCGAACACGTCGAGCAGCAGCGGCAGCGCATGAAACGGCAGCAGCCACAGCAAGGTCCAGCCCGCGTGATCGATCGTGCTGCAAATCGTGGACCAGCCCTCGTGCACCACCAGCGCAATGGCGGCGGCCAGACCCAGCAGGCCAGCGAGGTAACTGAGCCGTTTCATGTTCATACGGGTATCGCCGCTGGATCGGCGAAGCCACGACAGAGCAGGTAGCGCTCGGCGATCGTGTCGCGTACGCGCGGCGACAGCAGGGCGGCCAGTTCGTCGGCGTGCCGGTAATCGGCCATGCTGGCGACCAGTCCCACGTGCGTCGCCGGGTGCAGATACAACTCCGAAAGGCCGTCCGGCAGAGCGCGCAAAATATCGAGCAGTGCGGCTTCATCCATGCCGCCGCTATGCCGGATGCCAAAGACGTGATCGTTGTAGACGATGCCGGCTTTATCCATGCGTCGACGCATCAGTGCCAGCCAGGGTCGCAGCCATGGCCCCATGCCGGGCTCCGCGGGCAATCGTACCGCCCGCAGGCCGAATTCCCGGCCGATGGATAGCAACAGCGAAAAAATGGTGGGATGCATGTGGAAGTGCTTGTGCGCATTGACGTGGTCGAGCGGCAGGCCTGTTGCGGCAAATGCCTCGAACTGGGCACGTATCTCGGCGGCCAACTGACGCCGCACGCGAGGCAGGAAAAAGAAACGAAAGCCATTGCGCACCATGGCGTCATTAAAGCGGCCGCACACATCGACCAGATCGGGAATGCGCGTGGGCGGCAGTACCGCCTGGCCGTCGGCGAGCACCAGATGCAGGCCGACGGCCAAGCCGGGAAGTCGTCGGGCCCGCTCAACAGCGTCGGTCACTGCAGGCGCCGCGACCATCAGGCTGGCCGCGCGCAGCACGCCCTCCCGATAGCCGCGTTCGACGGCTTCGTTGACGGCTTCATGCAGCCCGTAGTCGTCCGCGGTGACGATCAGGCGCGGACGGATCGTCGTGGCACGCCGGGGCTGCACGGTCGTCTACACCCGCAGAGCGAACGATAGGCCGGATGGCGAACTCACCGCGCCGGTCCGCTCAAGCCTCGTGTGCGCGCAGGAAGCGGAAGAATTCCACGCCCTCGCGCAAGCGGCGTTTCATCATGTCCCAGCTCGCCAGCATTTCCTTGACGATCTCCCAGATCTTCGACGGACGGAAATAGAAGCTCCTATAGAACTTCTCCACGCCGTGGTAGATGTCTTCTTTGGACAGGTGCGGGTAGCTGATCAGCGCGAGCTGCACGCCCTTGTCGTTGACCAGATGCACCGCTTCGTTCTCCTGCAGCCAGCCGTTCTCGATCGCCTGCTTGTACAGCGTGGTGCCGGGGTAGGGCGCCGCTAGCGACACCTGGATCGTGTGCGGGTTGATTTCCTTGGCGAACTGGATCGTCTTGTCGATCGTTTCCTTGGTCTCGCCGGGCAAGCCGAGGATGAAGGTGCCGTGGATGGTGATGCCGAGTTTGCGGCAGTCCTCGGTGAAACGGCGCGCGATGTCGGTGCGCAGGCCCTTCTTGATGTTGTGCAGGATCTGGTCGTCTCCGGACTCGTAGCCCACCAGCAGCAGGCGCAGGCCGTTGTCTTTCATGATCTTCAGCGATTCGTACGGCACATTTGCCTTGGCGTTGCAGGACCAGGTCATGCCGAGCTTGTTGAGACCTCGCGCTATCTCGTGCACGCGCTCCATGTTGGAACTGTCGGTGAAGGTGTCGTCGTCGAACATGATCTCCTTGACCTCGGGCATGTTCTCCTTGATCCACTTCACCTCGGCGATGACGTTCTCGGCCGAACGCACGCGGTAGCGATGGCCACCCACGGTCTGCGGCCACAGGCAGAAGGTGCACTTCGAACGGCAGCCGCGCCCGGTGTAGATTGATACGTACGGATGCTTGAGATAACCGATGAAGTAGTTGTCGACCTTCAGATCGCGCTTGTAGATCGGCGCCACGAAGGGCAGATCATCCATGTTCTCGATCATCGCGCGCGAAGGGTTGTGTTGCACGCTGCCATCGAGGAGTTTGTAGCTCAAGCCGTTGATGTCCTTGAGCGGGCGGCCTTCGGCGACTTCCTTGCAGGTGTAGTCGAATTCTTCGCGGGCGACGAAATCGATCGCCGCCGAGGCGGTCAGTGACTCGGTTGGATTTACCGCCACCTTGGCGCCGACCATGCCGATCAGCATGTCCGGTTTGCGGGCCTTCAGCAACTCGGCAAACTTCGCATCGGTAGGGAAGGACGGCGTGCTGGTGTGGATGATCACCAGCTCGTAGCCTTCGGCGATGCGCAGACTTTCTTCGACCGTGAGTTCGTCCGCAGGCGCATCGAGCACACGCGAATCCGGCACCAGTGCGGCCGGCTGCGCCAGCCAGGTTGGATACCAGAAACTCTTGATCTCGCGCTTGGCCTGGTAGCGCGAACCGGCGCCACCGTCAAAGCCGTCGAAGGAAGGGGCCTGCAGAAAAAGCGTTTTCATAGGACTGGAAGCTCCTGCGGAAACACGGACCAATACCCATCTACATCGAATTACTCAGGAAGACGACGCGGGACCGTCGCCCCGCGCATGCAGCACCTGACCATGCCATCTTACGCGCCAACCGGTCAGGGCTGCAGCCCACTCCAGCAACGATAGACCATCGCGAAGGGGAATCAGCAGAACTTCGTACCATGGCAAGGCCGCATGACTGGATGGCCGTTGCGAAATATTCAGCAAGATCCTGGCACAGCCACCCACCACCGCAAGGCCTGCGGTCCATGCGCCGGGTGCCAGGACCACGCCCAGCAAAAGCATCGGCGACGTAAAGCAGACAAAGCTCATGGCAAAGCCCAGCGGGGCTATCGCCCGTATCGTGCGCAGCCAGCGTAACTCGTGCGCCCACAGCGCGGGCAGATGCGTTTCGCTGACATCGGTGCCAACAACCATATCCGAGAGCACCGTGCGCAGTCGGAGTTGTCGAGTCAGTTCGCCCAGCCAGAAATCGTCCGCCAGCGTATCCCGCAGCGCCTCAAAGCCGCCGATGGCTTGCAAGGTATCGCGGCGCAATGCGATGGTCGAGCCGAAGGCGAAACGCGTCGAACCGAAGGCGTGTGCCAGCCGGACCGATGGCGCGAACCAGTCGTCGATGAATAGACGGCCAACGCTTGCCCAGATTCCGTGTTGCGCGATACCACGGTAAAGACAGGTGACGATGCCCACGTCAGGTTCCGCCAGAGGGCCAGTCACGCGCACCAGATAATCCGCCGGTACGCTGATGTCGCTGTCAGCGAGCACCAGCCAGTCGTGCCTGGCATGCGGCAGCATGTTCATGAGGTTGCTTACTTTCAGGTTTGCGCCGTATATGCGCGGATCGACCACAAGGGTGATGACGAGCCGTGGGAATTCCGTGCGTAGCTGCCGCACGACAGTGATGGCCGGATCTTCCGGCTCGCGCACGCCTAATACCAGTTCGTAATCGGGGTGCGCCTGCAGGCAGAAGTCGCGCAGGTTTTCATACAGCCGCGGTTCGGCCCCATGCAACGGTTTGAGTACGCTTACGGGCAACAGGTGGGGAATGCTGTTGTCGCCGGACGATGAAGACCGAGCACGGGGGCCTTTCAGTACGGCACACAAGGCAGCGCAGGCGTAACCGGCTGCGGCCGTGCTCAGTCCAGTACCGAGCCAGTAAATGCCATCCATAAGTGCGCCTGTAGTCATGCCTGCTTATGGTATAGCCGAAATATTTGGCTTAAAGTCGGCCGGTGAGCCAAGCGAAAGCACAGCCTGGGCATCGTCTAACCGGTTGGTTGCGACATTGTCGGAGCGGAGCCCGATACGTCTGCCTCGTGCGGGCAACGCTTGGTCGGTGCAGCGCATGTCACCGACTCTTGCCGCAGCCATGCCCATGAATCCTGAACCGCATGCGGTCGCGCTCGGTGAATACCATGCCGCAGCACAAGCTCAGCCCAATATTGCCCTGGTCAAATACTGGGGCAAGCGCGATGCTGAACTAAATTTGCCGGTCGTCGGCTCCATCTCCATCACGCTGGACAGTTTGTGGACGCGAACCGAAGTGCGCTTCGTGCCGGGGGCGGTACAGGATCGGGTCAGTCTCAATGGCCGCAGCGATGAGTCCGTGACGAAGCGGGTGGTTGCCTGCCTCGATCTGCTGCGTCAGCGCGCACATATCGACTGGGGCGCGGTGGTCGACAGTCGCAACAATTTTCCCACGGCTGCGGGTCTGGCTTCCTCCGCCTCCGGGTTCGCCGCGCTGGTATACGCGGGCGGGCGGGCACTGGGTCTGGAGCTAAGCGAGGCTGAACTATCGATATTGGCGCGTCGCTGCTCTGGATCGGCAGCGCGTTCGGTATTGGGTGGCTATGTCGAGTGGACACGCGGACAGCTGGCGGACGGCAGCGACTCGGCCGCGCATCCCCTGCTGGCAGCGGATGCATGGCCCTTGCGCGTGGCGGTAGCGATTACTTCCACCGCGGCCAAGCAGGTGAGCTCCAGCGAGGGGATGCGTCGCACTGCGCAGACATCCCCGTTCCAGGCAGCCTGGATCGCGACGCAGGAAACCGATCTGGCTGCGGCGCGCAACGCTATCCTGACGTGCGATTTCGATGCCCTGGCGCTTGTTTCCGAGCATAGCTGCCTCAAGATGCATGCGCTGGCCATGGCGGCCCAGCCAGGGCTGCTGTACTGGAATGGAGCCACGGTGGAATGCATGCACCGTGTGCGCACGTTGCGTCAGCAGGGACTGCCCGTGTTCTTCACCGTCGATGCGGGACCGCAGTTGAAGGCGGTTTGCGCACCGTCGGCGATCGAGAAGGTTAAAGCAGCCCTGCGTGAGGTTCCTGGCGTGTTCGATGTACTCGACTCCGGACTTGGCGCAGGCGCGCACGCCATTGCCCTGGGGGCGCTGGAGGCATGATGGAACTGACTGCCAGCGCACCTGGCAAACTCGTGTTACTGGGTGAATACGCCGTACTGGAAGGTGCGCCTGCCTTGGTGCTGGCGGTGAATCGCCGCGCCAATGTGCGTATTGCGGTACGCACGGATGGCATCTGCGAAGTGAACGCACCGGAGCTCGACGTGGCCGGTGCGCGCATGTCCATCGACGCTGATGGTGGGTTGCACTGGCAATGCGCCGACCGCGATGCGGACAAGTTGAGCCTGGTCGATCACATATGGCAGGGCTTGCTGCACGAAGGCCTGGCCCCGCGCTCGGGCGATGGGTTCAATCTGCACCTGGACACCTCGTGTTTTTTTCACGCCAATGGCACTGGACGCGTCAAGCTGGGGCTGGGTTCCAGTGCGGCCCTGACGGTGGCGCTGGCTTCCGCACTGGCGACGTTCGCGGGCCAGGGCGAAGCGACGGCCGAGCGCACGCGATGGTTGCGCCGCCTGTTTCGGATGCATGGCACCTGGCAAGGGGGACGCGGCAGTGGCGTCGATGTGGCCGCCGGTGTGGCTGGGGGCTTGATCGCCTACCGACTGACCGGGCAGGACCCGCAACCATCCTTCGTGCCCCTGGGATGGCCAATGGCTGGTGTGCACTGCCTGTTCATCTGGTCCGGTCAGGCCGTCTCAACGGCGAATTACTTGCTACATTTGGCAGAGTGGCGCCAGAGTCACCGCGCGGAGTATGCGCTGCATATGCAAGAACTCGGTGCCCTGGCCGAGGCAGCGGCAGAAGCCCTGCAGCAGGAGCGCGCGGGAGCTTTCGTGGAGCTTGCGGCTGTCTATGCGACCGCATTGCGAAACTTCGGCGTCGCCTGCGGTTTGGAAATTTTTTCTCCCGCGCAGCAACGCTTCGCGGACATCGCAGCGGATGCCGGGGCCAGCTACAAGCCATGCGGCGCTGGTGGCGATTTCGGCGTGGTCTTCAGCGAGGATGCAGACCGTCTGGTCAGCATCAGGCAACACATAATCGATGCAGACATGCACGACATGCCTCTTAAGAGTGATACGCAGGGGTTCACCTGCGCCATACATTTGACTTCAGATTGTTCGTAATGCAAGGTTTCCAGTGAGGATGTGAGAACACTTGGACGCTGTTGTCGACATGTCGAGCCGATGCTGAGAGACGTGGCTTGAACGTGCAAACCTGAGCGGAGTGGCCACGGTATGAGCATCGAACAATCCAGTGCGGAGCGGTCGCGGTTTCCAGCGTTCTACAAATTGTCGGTGTCCGATCGCGTACGGATCATTCACGAGCGCGGCTGGCTGTCCGCCGAGGATTACCAGACGCTCGTTTCCGGCGAGCATACGCTGAAGGTCCACAAAGCCGACAAGATGATCGAGAACGTCGTCGGCGTGATGGGCTTGCCGGTCGGTCTCGGCCTGAACTTCCTGGTCAACGGACGCGATTACATCGTCCCACTGGTGGTTGAGGAACCTTCGATCGTGGCCGCGCTGTCGTCAGCAGCGAAAGTGGTGCGAGGTGCAGGCGGCTTCACGGTGGAGAGTACCGAGCCGGTGCTGATCGGCCAGGTCCAGGTGGTGGACGTGCCACATCCGGCGCAAGCCAAGGCAATCCTGCTGCAGCGCAAAGACGAATTACTAAATCTCGCGAACAGCCTGCACCCGCAGATGGTGGCGCGTGGCGGTGGCGCACAGGATGTCGAGGTGCACCTGCATGCACGTGCCGAAGGCAGCGATATGCTGGTGGTGCACCTGCTGGTCGATACACGCGATGCGATGGGGGCCAACCTGGTCAATACCATGTGCGAGGGTATCGCCTCGCTGGTGGAATCCATGACCGGTGGTCGCGTGTTTCTGCGCATCCTGTCCAACCTCGCCGATCGCGCGATGGTACGTGCGCGTTGTGTCATCCCGATCGAAGATCTCACCACCAAGGGGCATCCCGGCGAGGAAGTGCGCGACGGCGTGGTGCTCGCCAACGAATTCGCCAGCATCGATCCCTATCGCGCCGCCACGCATAACAAGGGCATCATGAACGGCGTCGACGCAGTCGCGCTGGCTACCGGCAACGACTGGCGTGCCATCGAGGCGGCTGCACATGCCTACGCCGCACGCGGCGGCCGCTATACCTCGCTGACGCGCTGGTACAAAGGCGAGCAGGGTGAATTGGTGGGCGAGCTGGAGATGCCGATGAAGGTCGGCATCGTCGGCGGGTCGCTGCAATCCAATGCCACCGTGGCGCTCGACCTGCGCCTGCTCGGGGTGAAGTCGGCACGCGAACTGGCCGAAGTAATGGGCGCGGTCGGTCTCGCGCAGAATTTCTCGGCGCTGCGTGCCCTGGTCACCGACGGTATCCAGCAAGGTCACATGACATTGCATGCACGCAGTGTCGCCATCACGGCCGGCGCCACCGCGGAAATCTTTGACACGGTGGTCGAGCGGCTGGTGGAGAGCGGTGAGATCAAGATATGGAAAGCGCAGGAAATCGTGCTGCAGGTGCGCAAGGAGGCGCGCGGTGTGGCGATCGACCCGAAGCTGTCCGAACAGCGGGTGCCCGATCTGCGTGCCTGTGGCCACGGCAAGGTCATCCTGCTTGGCGAACATGCTGTGGTCTACGGCAGCCACGCGATTGCCGCACCCGTGCCGCTGGCCGTGCGCGCGACCGTGCAGGACACCGCTTCCGGCAGTGTCGACATGCTTATTCCGCGCTGGGGCGTGGAGTATCGACTTCACCGTGATCCGGCGCACCGTGATTCATTCCAACGCTCGCTTGGTATTATTTTCGACACGCTGGAATTGACCGAACGCTCGATTCGCATCGAAGTATTCCCCAACGTGCCCAGGGCCATGGGCCTGGGCGGTTCGGCAGCGATGGCGGTGGCGGTGATCCGTGCCCTCGATCAGCATTTCCGGCTGGACTTGAGTGATGTGCAGGTCAACGCCTTGGCTTATCGCTGCGAAGAGGTGGCACATGGCGCGCCTTCGGGCGTGGACAACACGGTGGCGACCTATGGCAAGCTGGTGCTCTACAAGCGCGGCCGGCAGCTGGAAGAGGCACCGGCCATACACGAATTGGCACTGACCAAGCCTGTTCCACTCGTGATCGGCATCAGTGGCAAGGAGAGCCTCACTGCCAGGACCGTCGGCAACGTGCGCAGCGCCTGGCAGCGCAACCCGGCGCTTTACGAAGGCATCTTCCAGCAGATCGACCAGCTCACGCTGCAAGGCGTGGACGCCATGCAGCAGCATGATCTGGAGCGTCTGGGCGATCTGATGAACATCTGCCATGGCCTGCTGAACGCCTTGCGCGTGTCCAGTCGGGAACTGGAAGAACTGGTGCAGATTGCGCGCGAACACGGTGCACTCGGCGCCAAGCTTACCGGCGGCGGTGGCGGCGGCTCGATCATCGCCCTGTGCCCACAGAATCGCGACACGGTGATCGCTGCGATGCGTGAAGCCGGCTATCAGGCTATGGAGGTAGACATTGGATAATCGCGAATTGAATCGTCAGGAATGGCGGGATTCCAGGGATGTGGTTTCCTTCGATGACGAGCCCTTGATCCTGGTCGACGAACACGACCGCGAGATCGGTTATCTTGACAAAGCTTCGGCACATCTGGGGCACGGTGTGCTGCACCGGGCTTTTTCGTTGTTCGTGTTCAATCCGCAGGGCGAGTTGCTGTTGCAGCAACGCGCGCCGGGCAAGCGTCTGTGGCCAGGTTATTGGTCCAATACCTGCTGCAGTCATCCACGTCGCGGCGAAACGCTGGAGACGGCGGTCCACCGGCGTCTGCACGAAGAGTTGGGCCTGCATTGCCCACTGCAATTCCTGTTCAAATTCGAGTACCAGGCTCAATTCGATGCCGAAGGCGCCGAGCATGAACTGTGTTGGGTCTACGCCGGGCGCAGCGCCGCAACACCCACCGTGAATATCAACGAAATTTCGGCGCTGCGCTATATATCGCCGGACGCGCTCGATGCCGAAATGGCACAACAGCCGCAAACCTTCACGCCCTGGTTCAAGATCGAATGGGAGCGCTTGCGCCGTGAGCATGCCCAGGCATTTGCGCCGCTCACCATCCAGTCAGCATGAAAATGGTCGTCGCGAAGCAAATAGCTTATATTTCGAATCAGCCAATCAGGTTCGGCGTCACGCAGGTGAAATGCCACCGAACTGTTCACATGGCGATGGCTTTGCAAAAGTCACACTGAGATCCCGGAGGCTCCATTGGGCATTCCACTTATCCAGCAGACCACGATCGCGCGCTATATTCTCGGCAAGAAGCTCAGCGGCCAGAAGCGCTACCCGCTGGCGATGATGCTGGAGCCGTTGTTCCAGTGCAATCTGGCTTGCGCTGGCTGCGGCAAGATCGACCATCCCAAGGAAATCCTGCAGAAGCGCATGAGCGTCGAAGATGCTCTGCGTGCGGTGGACGAGTGCGATGCGCCGGTCGTTTCCATCCCTGGCGGCGAACCGTTGATCCACAAGGAACTGCCGCAGATCGTGCAAGGCATCATTGCGCGCAAGAAGTTCGTTTACTTGTGTACCAACGCCATCCTGTTGCCCAAACACATCGACGAATACCAGCCCTCACCGTACTTCACCTGGTCGATCCACCTGGACGGCCTGGAAAAGCGCCACGACGCATCGGTGTGCATGGACGGCATCTTCGAGAAGGCCATCACCGCGATTAAGCTGGTGCTTTCGCGCGGCTATCGCGTCACGGTCAACTGCACCTTGTTCAACCAGGAGCCGCCGGCGGAGGTCGCCGAGTTCTTCGACTACGCGATGGACCTGGGCGTCGAAGGCATCACCGTGTCGCCGGGTTACAGCTATCAGCATGCGCCGCGCCAGGATGTTTTCCTCGGGCGCAGCCAGAGCAAGCAGTTGTTCCGCGACGTGTTCAGGCTCGGCAAGGAGCGCAAGAGCAAGTGGGTCTTCAACCAGTCGTCGATGTTCCTCGATTTCATCGCCGGCAATCAGGCCTACCAGTGCACTCCTTGGGCCAACCCGACCTACAACATCTTCGGTTGGCAGAAGCCCTGTTACCTGCTTGTCGATGAAGGGTATGCGCCGACCTACAAGGCATTGATGGAAGAAACCGAGTGGGACAAGTACGGCGTCGGCATCAATCCGAAATGCGACAACTGCATGGCCCATTGCGGTTTCGAAGGCACGGCCGTCAACGACACCTTCGCGCATCCGTTGAGGGCTTTGCGCGTATCGCTGTTCGGCCCGCGCACCGAAGGCGCGATGGCTCCTGATCTGCCGGTACTGTACGGCGATCGGGCCGCTGCTACCGCCGTGCATATCCCGATCAGTGCCATCCAGCGCCGTAACAGCAATACGGGTGCTGATGCCGGCCGCTGACCCGGATGTTCGCTGACCTGGGCACCTTGGGTTGGGTGGTCGCATCGATTCCGGCATTGATGTGGGTTGGCTTGCTGCTGGTGCCCTGGCGGCCATGGAGCACGCGCGAGCATATCGAAGCCGATTTGCAAGCCATGCCCGCAGCCGACCTTGGCAAGATCACTGTACTTATCCCGGCACGTAACGAAGCCGAGGCGATAGGTGCCACCCTGGCCGCTTTGCGGGCTCAGGGAGTGGGTTTGCAAGTGCTGGTGATCGACGATCAATCGAACGATGCCACGGTGCAGATTGCCACTGCGTATCCGAATACACGCATCATCAACGGCCAGCCGTTGCCGGATGGCTGGGCTGGCAAGCTGTGGGCCCTGGAGCAGGGCATGGTCCATGTGCGCACCCCGATGACACTGTTGCTCGATGCCGATATCCAGTTGCAGCCGGGCTTGCTCGGGACCCTGTTGGCACACAAGCAGCGCGAGGGTCTGCATCTGGTCTCGTTGATGGCAGATCTGCGCCGTACCAGTTTCTGGGACCGGCTGCTGCTACCGGTATTCGTGTACTACTTCAAATTGCTGTATCCATTTTCATTGTCGAATTCGAGCAGCCGCCATGTCGCCGCAGCGGCGGGCGGTTGCGTACTGGTGGATACGGAGGTGCTGCGGCAGATAGGTGCCTTCGCCAGCCTGCGCAATGCATTGATCGACGACTGCACGCTGGCACGCCAGGTGAAAAATGCCGGTTACCGTATCTGGCTGGGTTTGAGTTGTGGGGTCGTGAGTCTGCGGTCCTACGGAACCTTACGCTCCATCCACGACATGGTG
>Ga0302313_10000461_pt1 | contig 36435 bp, 24 predicted proteins | sample III_Palsa_N2_2_FD_200454 | JGI IMG/M metagenome (GOLD analysis project Ga0302313, IMG submission 200454) | Peat permafrost microbial communities from Stordalen Mire near Abisko, Sweden - III_Palsa_N2_2 | ecosystem: Environmental > Terrestrial > Soil > Palsa > Peat permafrost | place: Sweden...
CGCAGGTGCCGGGTTGGCTGGCGCTACTGGCGTAGGACTGGCCGGCGCAGCGGATGCCTGGCTGGGCGTCGGGCTGGGTGTCGCGGCGGCGGCCAGCGTAGCCGTAACGGCGGGCGGCGGGCTCGGCGCCGCAGCGGACTTCAGGTTCGGCGTCACAGCAGGCGCGGGGCTCGGCGCCGGCGTGGGCGCCGGGTTCGAACCCGTGCTCGCCGCCACCCGGATCACGCCCCACCACTCGCTCGCCTTGCGCATGCTCACCGGCGCGAAACCATGGCGCGTCGGCAGCGGACCATCCATATACGCATACGCCGACTGCGGCGTGTCTTGCGATACGCCTGGCTCCCCACCCTGCGGAGCGTTCGATGCGATTGCTGCCGCACCATCCTGTGCCAAAGCCGTATCAGGCCTAGATGGCTGTGCCTGCGCGTAGCGCGCGAGCATCTTCGCGTAGTAATCGACGCGATCGGGCCGGTTGGCGGCGCGCGCAAGATTGAGCAACACGACGAGGGTCGCCGGGTCTGTATCAAGTGCGCCGATATGTTGATCGGCAGCCGTAAGCGCCTCGTTCAACAGATTGCCCGACTGCAGCGTGCGAATCCCCGCAATGAAGCAGCGCCGCTGTTCTTCGCGCGTCTTCGCCGCGGCCTGCTGGCGGAACCAGGCGTCGGCCCCAGCGCGGTAGTCGCCGGTCTGTATGGCGTAACGTGTGATCTGCGTATCCCAGCCGTTGCGCCCGCCTGGGTCGCCCGCCGAAAGGCGTGTGTAGAGCTGCAGCGCCAGATCAGGCAAACCAACCGCAGCGCAACGCTGCGCCAGCCATTCGAGATCCTTCGGCGCCCACGGCAAGCGTGCGGCCTGCGTCAACTGCGCGCGCAGATTCGCAAGCGCGGGTTCGCGGCGGGGATCGTCCTCGGGAATCGCGAACGTGCGCTGCTCTGCGATCGACAGTCGCAGCATCATCGCTGCAAGCCGCATGTGCGTCGAACCGAGCGCTTCCATCCGCCTGGCTACCCGCGCGGCGTCGTCCATCCGCCCGAGCGACGTGTACTGCGCACCCAGCAGCGAGAGGAATTCCTCGTTGTTCGGCTGGACCTTCGACCAGGCTTCGAGGTAGGCGGCGCTCAGATCGCTTGGCGCACCTACTGACGCGAGCCGTTGCTGCAGGCCACCGCGCGGCGACGACGCGATCATCGTTAGCGGCACCACTGCAGCAAGCAGCAGGACGAGCTTGGTCGGAGCGATACGCGGACGCTCAGCGCGCACAGTTAACCTCGACCGGTTGATAGTTCATCTGCAGATCCGCACTCGCGGACGTGTCGAAACGCAGGGACGAGCTGTTGCGTTGTACAGCCACGGACCGACCGGCAACCTCGACACTGCAGGTGCCAGCATTGGCCAGTTGAACGAACGGCTGGTAATAGCCACCGAACTCAAATGCCACCCCGCGCGCCGTACGCTTGAACTGACGGACGTAACCGTTGGCGATGGCGATGTAGGGCAGTTGTGCATTCGCCGCCTGCGCCGCATCGGCCTGGGTGATCGCAACTGACGCGGCACCGTCCGCGAAGTGAATGTATGTGCCATCGGCGCCCACGTCGTAGCCGGTGACACCAGCCGACGCACGCAGATCCGGCACACTGCCCGGAGGTGCACGCAGTTCGCGCACTTCGCCGTCGCCACGCACGATCCAGTTCGAATCCGGGCTGCGTGCGGCGCCGGCCGGCGGGACCGCGCGGGCAACCGCGAAGTTGTGCCAGTCGAGCACCTTGTGCGTGTAATCCGTGACCCTCACCGGCAGCACCGGCTCTTTCAGCACCGTCGAGAAAATCTGGTCGAGCGCACGCAGCGACGCGACCTTGGTGCCGCTATACATGTGGTAGTAAATGTCGATCGGCTTGAAGCGAAGCGGTTTGTCGGTCAGGTCGAACGTTTCGAGCACCCGGGTAAAGCCGTAGAACGGGCCGAGCCAGTCGTTGGTGTAAACGTTCTCATCCTGATTCGGCGCATACACCTGATACGCACCCGGCCCTTTATCGACGCCGATCGGCGCGATATTGGTCCAGCTGTTCGCGCTCTTCGTGATGACGGTGTCCCCGCCATTGATGTTGTCGACGCCCGCCGCGTAGACTTTGCGCACCACGATCGCGGGCGGTTCGCAGTTGCCGGGCCACTGCAGGATGACCGTCTTCTTGCCCGGCGGCGCGAGGCGCGAGTTGATGTAGTCGATCGAGCCGGTAATCTCGCGATCGATATTGAACTTGTAGTTCGGGATGTTCAGCGAGAACGCCGTATCGCCACCGCCGCGATCGATCCGCTCGCCCGTCGTCGCATCCACGTCCTCCCACTCGAACGGGTGAGAATAGGTGTGCGTGCCAATCTCGACGTACGGCAGTGCGAACATTTTGCGTGCGATCTCTTCGAGACGTGGCGAGATCTGCGGATACAGGCCCTTCGGCCCCACTTCGCCTTCGATGACCGACAGGGTCATCGGGATCTTGTAGCGCGTGAATACCTGTTCATAGAGCGCTTCGCCCGAATAATCGGCGCCGGGGAATTCCACGCGGGAGGCGAAGCCGTCGCCGTCCACGTGCGTCATGAAGAGGCGCCGGCCGTTTTCCGTCGTCACGTTGGGCGCCGGCATCTGCCGCAGGCGCAGCGCTGCCGTGAGAAACGAAATGGGCTGGATCGCCCAGCGTTCCTGACCGATACCGTTGAGCGAGACGATCGTGTACGGGTTCATCGCGTAGCCGCCCCACGGGGTGACCGCGACTTCGTCGAGCGTAGCGTTACCCGAGCGCACGCGCAGCAGCGAACGGCTCGCGGCGCCCACCTGAATGCCGACGAGGTCGCGCGGCCCCGGTTTAGGGTCGATCTCGAAGCCGATCATCGGATCTCGCGAGACGATTTCCAGCGGATCGTTGAAGGGACCGGCAACGGCCAGCAGATCGAGCGCCGCGCCGTCGTCCTGCTCGGCGTCAAAACCGAACTGGCCAAGAAATGCGACCGGGACATGCGCCGCCATGCGCGCCTCTACCCAGGTGCGCCATGCACTGCTGTCACGCAGATCGTCGCCCTGGAACCACGCGACCACACCGGCGTACCGATCCGGGGTGATGTCGCTGGGCAACTGGCCATTGGCGTCGGCGTATTCGACGTCGTAGCCGAGATAGTTGAGCGGCGTCGCGAGATCGCGCACGCCTGGGGTTTCGTCCAGCGGCAGACCCGCTGCCGGATCTTGCACCACCAGAATCTTGCGCGGCAGCACTTCGATGGCGCCCACACCGACCACATCGGCGGCAGCGTCCGTCACATAGGGCACCACGCCCGTCGCCAGCACCGTGGCGGCCGTCGCGCGGGCGCAGACGCGGTCGGCAGGCGGGCAATATTCGAGCGAAACGACCGGCACGCCGGTCTGCTGCGTGAAAGCGCGGTCGGCGACGACGCGGCTCGCGCGCGTGGCGTCCGGCACGTCGAGCAACTGTGCGCCGGCGTTGCCCAGCCCACGCACCAGCGAATCGCCAACCACTGCGTACAAGGCTTTGGCATGCGTTTGCGCCGCTTGCAGCGCATCCGGGCCGGCGACGACGAGGCGCGCGTCAGGATGTGCGGCACGAATGGTCTCGGCGGCCGCGATCGCCGCTGGCGTGTCGAGCAGGAAGCCGCGATAGCCGCGCTGCCACAGCGGCGCGAGGGATTGTGCAAAAGCGTTGGGCGTCACGCCCGGATCGGCTGGGTGCGTGCGGGCAATCCACACGGTATGCGCCAGCGGGTGCGCTGCAGGATCAAAGCTGTGCGCGGGATCGACCACCACGGCATCGAATGCCTGCAGCAGATCGACGGGGACGTTCGAACCGTAGAAAAGCGCCAGATTGGGCTGCGCCGGACGGCCGGAGACGTTCGCAAGCGCCTCGCCGGCACGGGCCGGCGACGCTGCCTGCGCGTACACAGCCTGGCTCGGCGCGAGGCTCGTAGCCAGAACGATGAGTGTCGCGGCGCAGCAACGCACCACACTCGTCGCCAGCGTACTCAGCCGTAGTCGTTTGATGAGTGCCACCACCCCCGGGGCCCCCACTTGCGCGCCGAAACTCGGCGCAATCCTCGTTCGCATCTGATTTCTTATGATCGCTTTGAATGTTTTATTGGCGACCGGCGATACACGGCCCAGCTATTTCAGGCCAAATCTACCGATTCGACTTCATAATGCTGACCACACTACCCCGAGGCATCCCCTCCCCGGGACAAAACAGGTAACCGGATTCACGCTGCTACAGACAGAATTGATCGACACGCAAAAGGCGTCGTTCGATACGATGATTCGGCGCGCATTTTAGCGCGTTCACCGAATAAAGTAAGTATTATTTTTGAGACAGGCGACAACGCCAATGCCAATTAGATCAACAAGTTGGCTAGCAATTATGAGATGGAGCCCTGCCAATACGGGCACGCAAACGTTTTCGGCCAGGTTAATAACAGTCCGATCTTCGTTGTTAAAATTTGACGATCGTTGACCATTGAATGATAACGTACGCTACCGAACGGTCGCACTATTTATTTGATGATACGAATAGGCCGCAACGGTTATCGTGGGTATTCGCAAAACGCTGACTTATTTTCTACGCCGGAATAAGCGACGTGCAAATTGTGCCCTTTCGGACGTCATTCCGGACACTATTTTCAATCGCTATTCGACCTCGGTGTCTTGCTATCCTGGCAATGCGTCAATTCCCCCAACAGTTAGCTGCTCCATCCTTCCGTACCGGTAAAAGCGTCGCCCAAACGCTACACCAGTCGATAGAATGCCCCGGAGGCTCGCGCCACATCCTGCTTTCATATGTCTTTCAATATTCTTTCGCAGTCCAACTTATCACGTCACTCTAGCACCGCATGAAGAGCAGCATCATGAGCCTGCCGGCTAGCCGGCATCATCGCCTTGCGGCGTATGCCGTGGCGGGCCTTATTCTGAGCGTGGTTCTGGCCGTGCTGCCGGTGGCAAATGTCCGCGAGCAGAATGTCACCGCCTTCCTGCCGTTGTTCGCGATGGCCGTGTTCGTCACCGAGGGCCTCACCGCCTATCTGTTGTGGACGCAGTTCATGATCACCCGCGGGCCGTTTCTCGCCGCACTGAGCGGCGCCTACGCGTATACGTCGGTCACGGTGGCGATCCAGTTGATGGTCTTCCCCGGCGTATTCTCGCCGCAAGGGCTGCTCGGCGCCGGGCCACAGAGCGCGCTATGGATCTGGGCTTTCTGGCATGGCGGCTCGCCATTGCTGATCCTCGCCGCGTTGTTCGTGCGCCGCCGCTTCAAGGCTCCGGTGCCGCACGCGAAGACACGTCTTGTCGGCCTGCTTTCGTTAGGTGTCCCGGTTTGTTTGTCGCTGCTGCTTTGCCTCATCGCGATTCGCGGGGATGCCTGGTTGCCCCAACTGGTCGACGCCCGGTCGTACCAACGGCTGCAGAACAGCCCCTCGGGCGTGAACATCGCCATCTTCACCGCCTGCACACTTCTCTACCTCGTCTACAGCACCCGCCTGCAGACCTTGCTCGAACTCTGGCTGGGCGTGGCCCTCTTTGCCGGGCTTGGCGACGTGCTGGTGACGGTCGTGGCGAACTCGCGCTATAGCATCGGCTGGTACGTGGCCCGGCTCGAATCGGTGCTGGCGTCGAGCATGGTGCTCGGCGTGCTGATCTGGGAAATCAGTCATCTGTATCGCGAGTTGCACGCGGCCAATGCAAGGCTAAGCGAATTCGCGTCGCGCGACGGCCTGACCGGCATCTTCAATCGCCGCTACTTCGACGAGCGCTACCCCATGGCGTTGGGCCACAGCCAAACGGGGCAACGTGCACTGTCGATCCTGATGGTGGACATCGATCATTTCAAGCGTTTCAACGACACGCTCGGACATCTGCGCGGCGACGAATGCCTGATCGCCGTTGCCGGAGCGCTGCAAGGCAGTCTGCGGCGCAGCGGCGATTTTGTGGCCCGCTTCGGGGGCGAAGAGTTCGTCATCGTGCTGCCGGACTGCGACCACGAGATGGCCACGCGACTTGCCGAAAACGTGCATGCGGCAGTCGCGCGCCTTGCGGTCGCGGCCCCGTTCACCGAGGCGGGATGCGTGAGCGTCTCGGTGGGTGTCGCGACTTCGCAGCCCAACGCGGCCATACCGGCCGCCGAGCTTCTCGCCCAGGCCGACGCCGCTTTGTATCGCGCCAAGGAAGCCGGCCGCAACCGCGTCACGGCCTGGCAAGCGTCCCCACTCGGCCTCGCCTCGATTCAGGCCCGCTCGGTGTGATGGGCACAGGAGTTGCTGCCAGAGGCTCAGTGGCACGCACGCGGTGAGCCGTTAAGGCGCAACGCAGACCGATGTCCGCCGCTTCGACCATTCCAGCTATCCATCGAGGAGACGCCCATGCTTCGCTACGCCGCAATTTTCTTCATCATTGCCATCATCGCCGCGGTGTTCGGCTTCGGTGGCATCGCCGCCGGCGCCGCTGAGATCGCCAAGGTCCTGTTCTTTATCTTTATCGTGATCTTCCTCGTGACCTTGCTGATGGGCGTCGTGCGACGCTGACGGCTAGCGAGGGCCAACGGAAAGCCGAACTGGGCCGCCGTGCATTGCAATTGTTGCGCCTCCGGATTGCAATAGTTGCGGCCCAGCTTGCACTTCCACCCTGGTGAGATCAGAGCGCCGCGGCCGCTGGATTGAGTTCGATATGCAGCACGACCAGCCAGCGCCGCGGACAATCCGCAGCGATGCGTGGCCCCGGTTGACCGTCGCGCGCGGCGGCGACAAAGCCCTTCTCTTTGGCAAAGCTGAACGCGCGGCGCGCGTCGGCCTGCAACCACATCGAAACGAGACCACAGGTCACGAAGCCGAACACGGAAATAATTTGCGGCGAGATGCCCGCATCGATCTGCCGTGCAAGCACCGTGAACGCAGTAGTCAGAATCTGGCTTGCCGCAATCGCGATCAACACGACCTTTAGCATGCCTCGGAACATCATCCCCGGTCTTGGGCGCACGATCACTTTCTTCGGTCCTTCTGCTGGTTTGTTTAAGGGGTCTCGCATGGCAGCTTATGCTGCACGCGCAATCTGGCTGCGCGGCAGTTCGAGCCGCTCCGACCACGTGGCGAGGGTTCGCGCCGCCACCGCGGGTTTGCTGAGAATCGCGCTGTCGTAGCGCTTGCCGTCAAAGCGCATGAAGTCGACGATACGAAAGCCGTGGCCACGATAGAAGGTAACCAGATGCGCAGCGGGCTGCGGGGTATCCAGAGCGAGTTCCGCATAGCCGCGGGTGGCCGCCCAATGATCGGCGAAGGCCAGCAGCAGCGTACCGATGCCACGCGCCTGCCAGGCCGGTTCGACGCCGAACTGGCGCAAGCTCGCGATATCGTCGCGGCGGTATAGCTCGCAAGGCGACTCGCGATCGGGCGCATACAAGGTCATGGTGCCGACGATGCGCTCATCGCACACCGCCACGTAGCAATCGCCGCGCGAAGCACGCGAGCGGGTCACCGCGGCGCTCTGAGCGACGCAGGTGCAGTTCAGCCCCATCGTGCCGAGCCGCTCAAACGCGCGATGCAGCATGGTTGTGAGCGCATCGAACGAATCGCGCGTGGGATCGAAGCGCCGCAGTTCGATACGGCCGAGGCCGCGCCGGACATACTTGATCCGTTGGGGCTGCTGCAGGGCTGCGCGCTGATTCATACTCACCTTGACCATCCACGTTCATCATCAGGTGACTGAAGTGTAGATTTGGCCCGCGAGCGCCCGCAAGAAAAAATGTCGTAAAAACTGCGTACATCGCCGCCGGGCGGGGCAGCGGCCACCACCAAGGTTTACGGCAAGAAAGCCGGCGTGTATCAAACGAAGTGACCGCACTCACGGACAATTTCGCCCGTGCTCCCAACGATCGCAGCGGCCGCGATTTCATCCATGCTCGCGCTCCACCGGTCGCGCACGACCTTGTCGTGGGCTTGCGCGCCCTCCATGACTTCGCTTCGCTCGAAGCGGGCTTCTGCGCGCTTTATATAGTCGCCGTAGGCAGCACCTTGCGGCACCAGCACGCCGAAGCGACCGAAGTTCTCCCTGAAGGTCGCCCGGTCCGGAACGACCGGACGGCAACCACACAGGGCCGCTTCGAGGACCGGCATGCAGAAACCCTCCAGGTCCGAGGTCGAGATAACCGTGTCGGAGCGGCGGTAAATACTCGAGAGTTCGTCGTCGCTCAGGCCCGTGAATACCTTGATTCTCTTTCCGAGCCCCAACGCCTCGACCTCCCGCTTCAGAATGGGCGCTGCGTCGCGCGGCACGACCATCGCGACGGTCCCCGTGCCTTCAACGTCTTGCTTAACGTAATCCAGCACGCGCTGATAGTTCTTGTGCTGGGCCAATGTCCCTACCCACACCGCCTCGAAGTATTCACCGGCACGTACCTCGCCGAGCGGAGACAGAAACTGCCGGTCTATCGGAACGCCAGAGATATGGTAGGGCAACTTTCCGTAGACCTGATTGATCATGCGCCCAGTCGCATTGGTCACGCTGTAAATGAAGCCCATTTTTCTGGAGGCCCACGGCAGATAGTATCGATAAAACAGGAGCGACTTTCTGTTGCGTGGATAGAAGTACTGGATGATGTCGTGATAGATCGGAATCTGCTTTGAAAATCCGAACGGAACCACGTATTCCTGAGACGTCACGACGATCAACGGATAACCCGCTGCACGCCACGCGTCGAACACAAAAGCCCAGTAAATCACTAACCATGGAACGTGCAGCTTGCCCAGGATTCTCAATACGGCATTGTTCCTCTGCGCATCTTCCAGCTCCTTCGCCCCTAGCACGATGACTTCGCAACCGTGCGACCTGAGCGCCCCGGTCATGTGCGTCAGAAAGCGTGCCATGCTCCCCGGCCCACCTACATTGGCTCCTGGCCCGCATACCAAAACTGATTTCACCCGGCCTCCGCGCAATCGATAAACGTGCGATGAATTAATGGTCCACTGAGCAATACGCGCCCGCCCGCCAACATACCGGCGTTCGCAGACAGGCTATAGACGATCAACCTGACGAGTGTGCGCCACCGATCCGTGCGCCGCCGCCGAAAATTAGTCGTTTGACGCCGCGCGTCCGAATGGCGGGGTGCCCACTGTTATATTCCGAAAAAAAGGGGGATACGGTCATGGCAAATACCATCTGCCGGGGCGATCCATTTGGAACAAGAGAGAGCCCGTGATGCGCAATTTCTTCACTTCGTTCTGGCTATGGATCTTCCTGTTGCCGCTCGCGCTCGACTACAAGGCGGCCGACGACGCGCGCAGCCACCTCGCGCAGATCCTGCTCGTCATACCGGTGCTAGGCGCCGGCTTCATCCTCGAACTGATTGCACCGCGCTTTGCGCGCAAGGCAAAACTGCGTTCCATCGTTTCCATCGCGCTGATGGTGACTGTCCTCGGAAGCATCGTGCCCCAGCTGCTGGAAGGCAACGACTTCGGCAACTACCTGCGCGTGCTGCTGCCATTTCTGCTGTTCCTGCTCGGCTACCGGGTGATGTGCCATCCCTGGCATGAACAACGCATCGGGCAGATCGAGAAGGCCCTGTTCTGGGCAAACGTCCTGTGCCTGCTGTTCACGCTCGTGTACGGCATGAAAACCACGGTCACCGGTCTCGACGACGTCCGCTACCGGATCGTTTCCCCCACCTTTCTGGTCCTTCAGGCTGCCCTGCTCCACGAATTCGTCATCGCGAAGCGTTTTACGAAGTTCTCTATCTTCATCTTCATGGTCACGGTGGTCATCGAACTGCTGAGCGTTACGCGAAGCCTGATGCTGGGCACACTGCTCCTGCTCATGCTGGCGACCTGGCTGGGTGCGCCTTCGATCCAGCGGCTGATGCGCGCGGTGCTGCGCGCGGCGCTCGTCGCCATCATCTGCGGCGCGGTGATCGCAGGCGGAGCCTCGTTCTTCCCGAGCGTCGCCGAACACTGGACGACCCGCCTCTCAGCATCGAAGGCGACCGAGTCCGGCAGAGACCCCACCACGATAACGCGTCTGGCCGAAATGAAGGATCAGTATGACCAGATCACGTCGTCACCCGATTCGCTGCTGTTCGGCAAGGGCTACGGACACTATTACCGTTATTCGCCGTCGTATTTGCCGGAGCTGGCAGGACAGATCAGTGCCAAGGACTTCTACGCAATCCACGAGTGGTTCGCCGGACATAACTTCTGGGTCTACCAGTTGTTCGCAGGCGGCATCGTATTCGGTCTTGCACTACCGTTAGCGCTGCTGTACTCGCTCTACCGCTGCTGCATCGCATACAGAAAATGGCGGGCAGTCGCGCCCAATTCGCTGTACCTGCCGGTGATGGGACGCGCGATTCTGATGGTAGCGGCATTGCCGGCAGCGTCGATCGGTGGCAATCCGCTCGGCCCTCGCTTTGCGGGGCTGGTGTTCGGCGTTGCCCTCGGACTGATGATTTCTATGCACGCGCATCTGCATCGAATCCATGTGGCCCGGGCCCGTCGGGCGATGCCGGTCAATGTTGCGCGCGCCAGGCTGAACGCCGGCGCCGTGGGCGTGGCGGGCATGCCGCACTTGCCAGGTGTGCCCGGGGTGGCTCGCGTGCCGGGCTCGTCCGGGATGCCAGGCATGCAATAGCGCAAGCCTTGCAGCAACGACGCAGAAGCAGAAGCACCTGCACGTAGGGCCTGCCTACGCGTAGAACTCGCTCTCGTACAGTCGCTTGCCGGCTTCGTCCTTGGGTGCGAGGATGGGCGCAAACTCGATCGGCCAGTCGATGCCGATATCCGGATCGCTCCACAGGATGCTGCGTTCGTGTTCGGGATACCAGTAGTCGGTTGTCCTGCACAGGCACTCGGCCATATCGGACATCACCACGAAGCCATGCGCGAATCCGGGCGGCACCCACATTTGCCGGCGGTTGGCCGCACTCAGATGCACGCCGATCCATTTCCCGAAGGTATGCGAACTAAGCCGGATATCCACCGCCACATCGAAGACGTCGCCCACCACCACACGCATGAGCTTGCCCTGCGGGCGGTGAATCTGATAATGCAGGCCACGCAATACGCCGCACTTCGAGCGCGAATGATCGTCCTGTACGAATTCGACGCCGCCGGCCACCGACTCGGCGAATTCGTCGGCGTTGAATGTTTCGAACGAACTGCCCGCCTCGTCGCAGAACAGGTCTGTTTCGACGATCTTGACTTCCGGAAGCGCCGTTCGTGTCACCTTGATGCTCATGCCGCTCTTCCCGTGAAGAGGTGCCACCGTCCCGTCATGAGGACCGGCGCGTCGGCTGGCTAGCCGTTCGTAACCGCTGCACGCCCGGCGCATGACGCCCTGCCTCGCAGCATGTGAATAATGTGCGCTCATGCGATCACTCCTTCGATCCTGCGGGCGATCGCAAGGCACCGCTTCGCCAGAAATCCTGCGCCCCGCCGACGGCACGCAGGCGCTCAAAAATCTGCATCACGCCCTCTTCACGCTTCGGTAAAGCATCCAGCCGGCGCTGCCGACAAGACCCACTGTCATGGACCACGCCACACCCGTGACTCCCCAGAAGTGCGTCGCTGGAGGCACGGTGATGACAAGCGTGATGATCTGCAGAACCGCGGCCTGGGTCGCCACCTTCGGCAACCCGATCGCACGCACATAGGCAACCAGAACCGCGATTAGCGAGCCGATCGCCATGTTGATGACAAAGATCCTGAAGAGCGGCACCGCAGACATCCAGGCCGGTCCGAGCACGAACATGAAAAGCGGCCCGGCGACGGCGCGCAACACGAGCACCAGAAGTACCAGCCCAACCGCAGCGATGGCAAGGTAGCGCGCAAACAGCTTTTGCGCCGAGCCGTCCTCACGCCGGTGATGGGCGGAAAAAGTCGGAAACAGATACTGCTGCATGGCGATGGCCGCGTCGGCGAGCAACATCTGCGCGAACTTCGACGACATCTGATAAGCGCCGAGTGCCGCCGGTCCAAGCAGTTTGCCGACCAGCACCTTGTCGAACTGGTTGAGCAGCAGATTGACGATGCTGCCTGCCCAGATCCAGCGGCTGAAGTTCACGTAATGGCCAATGCCATGCCACGAGAGGCGAACCGGCGGCCGTGGCGACATGGTGGTCCACGTCAGCGCCGTCTTCAGCGTCTCACCGGCGATCATGCCGATCAGCATGGCGTAGGCACCCGTGCCAGCCCAGGCACACGCGAGTCCGAGCGCGCAATCGGTAAACGCTGCAGAGGTCTCGACGCCAGCCAGCTGCTGAAAACTCCGCTCGCGCTGAAGCATGAAATACGCTGGCGAGGCGAGGCCACGGATCAGCGGCAAGGCGGCGGCCAGTTGCAACAGCAACAGCGAACCACCCAGATGAAATTGCGAATTCATGAGCGGCGCAAGCGCGATCAGCAGCAGCGCAATCATGGCGCCGCGCGTGGTCAGTGTGGTCCATACCGCACCGAGTTCCGTGCGCGTCGGCGTGCTCTTCGCCTGCACCACGGCCTGCGCCAGACCGGTATCGCTCAGGGACTCGGCAATTGCCACCGCGAGCAACGCGACACTGACGCTACCGATCGCGGCCGGTCCGAGCAGACGCCCGATTGCAAGAAATTTGACTGCTACGAGGCCGCGTACGACAATCTGCTGGATCAGCACCCAGGTCGCCGCACTGCTATTGAAAGCAGGCCTCATCGAGACAAGCGGAACCCTGATCGATCTCACAACGGACCTCCCCTTTAGTATTTGCTACAGCATGCCTGACACGGTAACGCGGCTGTTTATGCGGGGACCGCCATCTCATAGCCGATATCGGCCCCGCGCAGGCCTGTGACAATGTTTTTCGCTACCTTCGGGGTATGACAAAAGACACCATCCTCGTGATCGAGCCCGACTTCTCCGGACACCGCTGGCGCTATGCCGAGTGGGCCGGACAAGCGTGCATCGAAGCCGGCTACCAATGCGTCATCGTGACCGCCTCGGCGAACGCGACGCATCCGCTTGCGCAACGCCTTGCCGCCGGTAACAGCAAGGACAACAGCACCGACAGCAGCGCGGACCTGCAGATCACCTTCGTCGACCCACCTGCCGAAGCGAGTCGCGCGAGCCTCAGCTCAGTGAGCTACATACGCTATTTCCGCCATTTCCAGCACATTTATCGCACCGTTAGCCGCGAGTATCGCGTGGTGCTGGCGGTCGTGCCGTATGTGGACTACTTCTTTTATGCGTTGCCATTTCTCGGCTCACCGTTCGGCAACACACCCTGGATCGGCATCACGATGCGGGCGGCCTTCCATCATCACGAGGCCGGTGTGCGTGCGCCGCGCCGTCCGCTGGTGAATGCGCTCAAGGAGCAGCTATTTCGCCGGGCGGTCCGTACCAGCGGCCTGAAGACCTTGCTGACCATCGACCCGACGCTGTCCGACTGGTGCGCAAGCCACCCCGAACCCGGCGCGGCGCCCGTGCAGTATCTCGCCGACCCCAGCCCCGATGCCGTGCCAGGCGACCCGTGGCTCGCCCGCGAGCGGCTCGGTCTCCCCGGCTATGGGCAGTATGTGCTGGTGTACGGCTCGATCGGCGAACGCAAGGGCATCTTCGAGCTCATCGACGCATTGGCTGCGCGCGAGGACGCACCGACGCTGGTGATCGCCGGCGCCCAGGAGAAGGACGCGCGAGCGCCCTTGCGCGACGCGCTGGCGCAACTGACCCCGGAGCCGGTGGTGCTCGACCGCTTCATCGACAGCGACGCGGAACAGGATCTCTTCTCGGCCTGCGACATCATCTGGCTCGGCTATAAAGGGCACTACGGCATGAGCGGTGTGCTGGTACAGGCGTATCGCGCCGGCCGGCCGGTGATCGCCACGGCCGACGGACTGATAGGCTGGTTTTGCCGGGATGGCGAACTCGGCCCGGTGATCGAAGATCTCACGCCAGACTCGATCAATCAGGCTCTCGACACGCTGCTGGATTCCATCTGGGTGAGACCGGGCGCGTCGAACGGCCATCTGCTCGAGCGCAACACCCTGGCTCACTTCAAGCAGACGTTGCAGTCGGCGATTCAGGTGTCGTCGGCGCGCCAGACTCGCGGCGCGGCCTCGCTGCCCACTCAAGCGGCAGTGCCAAGGCCATAAGCGGACCCTGAACAGGATCCTTGGTGAAGAACCCCTGAGCAGGACCCTCAAGCGAAGAACCCCTAAGCATTACCCGCCATCGGTGGTCCTCCCGCTACGAGACCTGTCCACCGACCGCCGGCACTTCCAGTTCCTCCGGCATGCCCTCGCCCTTCGCGCCCTTGCGGCGAGCCGGGAAAATCGCATCGCGGATACGCAGGAACGGGAACTCGATGGCGCGCGTCGTCACGTAGCCGATCACGATCGCAATCACGAACTGCGCGATCAGCACCGGCGCCCATGCGGCGATGGCCGGCACATGCAATGCCGCAAACTTGCGGATCAGCAAATCGCCCGGTGCAAGCGCCAGCGAATGCCACAGGTAGATGCCGTACGAGTAGACGCCGATCCACGCCACCGCGCGAAACAGCCAGGCTTCGCGCAGCTTCTGCGAGTACTCGATGGTCAGCACGATCAACGCGCAAAAGCCGAGCGCCTGGATCGTATAGCCGATGCTCTCGTCGAGCGGAATGTTCTTCGTGGCGAGCACGAGCCACGCGACAAGCGCCAGCACCAGTGCTATCAAGGTTTTCTTGCGCGCGGCGAAGCGGCGGTAAAGCTCCGGCTTCATCCAGTACACCGCCGCCAGAATCACGCCGAACAGCAGGCTGTCGATGCGATATTGCGTGTAGAAGAACGCGGCGTCCAGATTGCCGTTCGCGACTATCGCGCAGCGCGCAGCCAGCACGATCACGCAGAGGGTCAGCAGCGTGGCGATGACCGCATTCGCACGCAGCTTGAGCGCTGCGACGATCATCAGGAGTGCCGGCAGAAACAGATAGAAGTGCTCTTCGACCGCGAGGCTCCAGGTCTGGGTAATCGACGAACCCAGATAGTTCTGCATATGCGTGAGGTTCTGAACCAGGAAGGTGCTGGTCGGATGACGGCCCGAGAGCACATGAAACAGGATCAGCACATAGTAGGCAGGCCAGATCTTGAAGATCCGCCGGATGATGAAGCGTCGCGCATCGATGCGGCCCACCCTGGCATACTGCTTGAGCAGCAACCCACCCACCAGGAAGCCGCTCAGCGTGAAGAACAGGTTGACCCCTTCACGGCCGAAACTCTTCAGCGGATACTCAATGGCCGCGATAATCGCACTGCCCGTTTGCACGCTGTGGAAATGAAAACCCATCACCGCAATGATCGCGAGGCCTCGAATAAAATCGAGCTCGATCGAGCGTTGGGGCCCCTTGCTATTTTCTGTCCCGAACCAGCGCATGATTTTCCCCCCTGACACGGAATTGACGTGTTCAAAACGTGTTTCCGCCATCGGTCCTCTTATCTTCTTGTGGCAGATACGGTTTGATCCGCCAACATCACGGCTTTCGCGGCCATTGTGTGTACTGTTGGCGAACTCCAACGCCCGTGTGCGAAGACGTACCAAGGCAGCAGTCGATTCACGCCGAAGACTAGCCGCCGTGCGCCTCACGAGGCGGCTACGGGAATGTGCACTGCTATATTCGAAACCATAATTGGGGGAATCCGGTGCCATGAAGATCTTGCATCTGCTGTCGACGCTCGACCCGCGCGCGGGTGGCCCCACCGAAGGCGTGCGGCAAAGCGGCGTCAACATGACCGCGCTCGGCCATCGGATTGAAGTCGCGACTGTCGACGACCCGTCTGCTCCGTGGCTCGAATCCTTCCCCCTACCCGTTCATGCACTCGGCCCCGCCAAAGGCTTCTACGGGCTCACGCCGAAGCTCGTGCCGTGGCTCAAGGCACACGCAGCCTCGTTCGATGCCGTGATCGTCAACGGCCTATGGCAGTACCACAGCTATGCCGCCTGGAAAGCACTGCGGCATCTCGACGTGCCCTACTACGTATTTCCGCATGGCATGCTCGATCCGTGGTTCAAGCGCACCTATCCGCTCAAGCATCTCAAGAAGTCCCTGTATTGGCCGTGGGCTGAGTACCGGGTCTTGCGAGATGCGACGCGTGTGATGTTTACCGCTCAGGAAGAATGCCGCCTCGCCCGCGAATCATTCAGGCTCTACCAGGCCAATGAAGAAGTCGTGGCGTTCGGGACCAACCGGCCGCCCGCCGGCGCAGCAAACCTGCGCGAAGCGTTTTACGCCGCCTATCCGGCCTTGCGCGGCAAACGGCTGATCCTGTTCCTCGGCCGTATTCATCCCAAGAAGGGTTGCGATCTGCTGTTGCGCGCGTTTGCCGCGGCGCGCGATCTCGATCCGGCGGCGCATCTCGTGATGGCCGGCCCGGACGGCGGCGAGTGGATGGCAACGCTGAAAACGCTGAGTGCCGAACTCGGGATCGACAGCCGCGTCACATGGACCGGCATGCTGCAGGACGATCGAAAGTGGGGGGCGTTCTATGCCGCCGATACGTTCGTGCTGCCGTCACACCAGGAGAACTTCGGCATTGCTGTGGCCGAGGCGCTCGCCTGTGGTCTTCCCGCGCTGATCTCAGACAAGGTGAATATCTGGCGTGAAGTCGCAGCAGACGGTGCGGGCTTCGTGGCGCCCGATACCGTTGCAGGCACAATCGCCAACCTCACACGCTGGCTGAAACTCGACGCAACCGAAGCGCAGACGATGCGCCAGCAGGCGTTGCACTGCTTCGAGCAGCACTTCACGGTGGATGCGATGTCGGCCGATCTGCTGCGCGTGTTGCAACAGGGCTGCCGCAAGCAAGGCGCAGAGAAGCGTTCGCCACTAGCGCTGGGGCAAGGTTAGGTTACCGAAGCGTACCCGCCCAAACTCAACGTCGTACGCGATACCCCCTTCGGGGCACGCCGCGCGTCCCCTTCACTTCTTCGCCAGAAACAGCAGGTCCTCGCCCAGCGGCCGCACCTCAGCCGCGAACGGCAATTTCTCGCCCACCAGTTCTCCACCTGCTGCCGGCGCCTGCGTCAGCGTCGCGAGGTTCGCCTGCAGCCCGGGCTCGCGGCCCTTGAGCGCCCGCGCAATGTGTTCGGCCAACCGCAACGTCAGGGCCACGATCGTGATAGTCGGGAAATTCGCACCCACCGTCGGGAACACCGAGCTGCCGGCCACGTACAGATTGGCGATGCCATGCACCTTGCAATCGCGATCCACTACACCCTGGCGCGGCGAATCGTGCATACGGGTGGTCCCCATGTGGTGCCACGTGCCTTCGATCTGTTCGGGCCATGGTCGCCCTTCGAGCGGCGCGTCGAGCGAGACGCTCGCCACCCCGCCCAGTTGCATCTCCTGCGCGAGCAATGCATTGGTACGGTCGAAGGTGCGCTTCACCAGCTCCGTCAACTGCCAGTCCACTTTCACGCGATGCATGCCGAGACGATCGCGCTGCGTCGACAAGGTCACGCGGCTATCGCGGTTGGGTTCGGCCTCGACGATAGTCTGGAACTTCACGTCGGTGATCAGCGCACGCGGTTGAAACAGGCGTGCCGCACCGAAGCAGCCAGCCTCAACCGGATGCAGCGCCATTGTCGCGATGTCACGGCGCAGGCTCCAGCCCGGCTGGTCCTTTTTCAACAAGGCCTGCTTGCAGCGGATCAGCGCTTCGGCGCCGTCGGTGTTCTCGCCATAGAACATCGAATAGAACCACACGCGCGCGTTGAGCAGCTTCTCGCGTTCGAGCACCTCCTGGGTCAGCGCGAACTGCGACGAGATATGCTGGCCGTGGGCCTTCACTGCGTCGTTCTGGTAGTGATACTTGATGTCGTAAAGCTTGTTGCGCGCCCACGCCGGATTGAAGCGAATGCTGCCCGACATGATCCGCGGATGGTCCATGAAATAGCGGCCCACCAGATCGTGACCGTTGCCGAGGCCCACTGCCTGCACCTTGTTCGCCGCCAGCAGCAGGCGCGCATTCTCGATGCCGCCCGTGGCCAGGATGAAGATTTTCGCAGTCACCACGAAGCGGCGCCCGCTCAGCGTGCCGACCTGCACGCGCGAAACATTCTGCGCCTGGGTATCCGCGTCGATATCGAGCACGTTGGCATTGAGGAAGACGCGTACATGGCGCGATTTCTGCAATTCGCCGCGATACAGTTTGCCAAAGCGCACGGGCGGGCTGAACTGCGAGATCGTGTCGCGCACGTTGCCGCTCGGAAGCGGATGCCGGCGCACATCGGGACGGTTGATCGAGCTCTCCCAAAACGCCGGATCGAAATTCTGCGGTCCGAGCTTGAGCAGGTCGTGTGTACGCACGTAGTAGGGCTTCAGTTCCTCGAGGCCGAATGGCCAGCCGCTGTCCTTGACCCAGTCACGCTTTTCGAAGTCCCAGGGATCGAGCGGGCGGCACCAGCCACCCCAGCAATTGCTGCTGCCGCCGAGAAAGCGGCTGCGGCTGCCGTCTGCAAACGTATAGGGAATGCCGACGTTCTCGCCGCGATACAGGTCGCGTGTCTCGTCATCGGCCTTGTAACCGCCGCTCTCGAGCAGGCATGTGTCGATGCCAAGCTTGCTCATTTCGAGCGCGAACGTAATACCGGCTACACCTGCTCCGATTATGCAAACGGTGGTCCCAATGACCGACCGCTCTTCCACACCCCGGCTGTCGATGAACATCCCCGCTCCCGTGATTCTTGTGCAGCCGCCGTACCGGCACTCCACGCCGTGCCACCCAATGTTCCTGAGCATTGCAGAGAGACTTTGCGGTACACGCACTTGTGATGACGTCACCTGGCCCGCGACGACATCCAGTGGTACGTGTTCAGGCACCTCTGCACTGCTGTCGACATGCCGCTCGATACGGTCTGCTGTCGCCCGGGATGAACGGTCCCGAATACCCCAAGTACTGCCATCTATCTTTCATGCGGATCGCGAACAACGGTGTTCGCTATCGCGCATTACTGCACGCGTTGCGGCGCAAACCGCTGCTTGATAAAGCGCGCCGGATTGCCACCATAAACACCGTTGGCCGCCAGCGAGCGATGCACCACCGAAAGTGGTGTCACGAGCGCGGAACGGCCGATCGTCACGCCCATCTGCACAACGCATTTCGACGCGATCCACACGCCGTCTTCGATCACGATGGGCGCCACACGCAGATCCATGTTGGTGGCGTAGTCGTGTGAGCCGGCGGTGAGAAAAACGCCCTGCGAGATGCACACGTTCGAGCCGATACGGATCAGCGCCTGGTTGTAGATCCACGCATCGACGCCGAACCAGGAGTTCGCGCCGACTTCGAGATTCCATGGCGCCTTGATGCGTAGTGGATGCATGAAACGGCAGTTGGGGCCGATCTTCGCGCCGAATCGACGCAACAGCGCAACGCGCAGCGCCGAGAACGGCACCAGCTTGTTGTTGATGACGCATGCTTCGACCACGAACCACAACGCCTCGGTCAGGCGGCTCACCTGCCGCACATAATTGCCCTTGCCCGCGAGGCTGAGATCGATGACCGGGCAGACCGCCGGCGTCGCCTTTGCGGCATCCGCCTGCCATTCCCGTGCTGCATCGAGTTCGTTGAGTTCGTCGCGTTTCATCTGAGTATTGCGCTCCACTTGCATACTGCAACCTCGATGTGGGCCTTCGCCCACCGTCGCTGCCAGGCACTATTTCGCCTTGTAGCATTACGTAATAAATTGGCACAGTCCTCGCGAGGTTTCGTTCTTGCTAACGACGATTGGCTTGATGCGCACAGGCTTTGTCGGCTTTGGACTGGCATCTTATTAGGGACGTTGCGTGGTTGACACTACCATTAGCATGACGCAGCGCGATAGCGCGTGCCGCCAACCTGTAGTACCCGGACGTCTCGTCATGAAACCTCTTGCCCTGCACATCACGCGCTCCTCCTTCCTCGCACTGGCTTGTAGCGCAATCTGCGTTGCAAGCTATGGCCAGTCGCTTGCGACCTACGGCAACGCCCCCGCTGCCGAAGCAGAAGGTGCAGCTGCCGCTGCGAATCGCGCTGGCGACCGCGCCACGTTTGCACCCGGCACCAACGATGCCTCGCTGCTGGGCGGGCCGACTGCGTATGGCGATGTCTATCGCGCCCAGACGCTCGACGACAACCAGCAGCAAAACGTCCCTGCTACGGCCGCCAATCCGCAGGGCGGTGGCGTCACGCCGGTTGAACATATGCTCACCAACCCCGGCACGCCGCAGCCTGGCGGCGCTGCCCTGCGCACCGCAAACGCCGGCAACACAGGACTCAAGGCTGGCGGCAATGCCGCCACTGCGGGCCGCGGGGTCGCCACGGGCGTGTTGAGCGAGGATCCGAATATCGCCGCACAGCAGCTCTACGGCAACAGCAAGGCGACACAACAGCTCTATGGCAGCGGCGCAGCAACCGGCGTCGGTCAACGCGAAATCTACAAGTCGCCCTGGTAAAAGCCACGCGTCCGGCGCGCGGCAATCACACTCAGTCGACCTGGGTCGGCTCCAGCGGCGCTGCCGCCAGCTTCTTGTGTGCTAGACCGCTGGCTGGGTCCAGACCTCGCGGGTCACCAACAGCACCACCGCCACTGCCGCTTACAGCCGCGCTGTCCTGCCCACACAACTCCACTAGCTTCCTGTTCAACGCACTGAACACGCTTGTACTCGACAGTGCGCGTTCGGCGTATTCGCGTCCCGCTGCGCCGAGCGCCGCACGCCGTGCCGGATCGGCGGCCAGCGTCACGATCGCTTCAACCAGCGCTTCGACGTTCTCGGGCGGCACAACCACACCACGCGGCGCCACGACGTCATGGAGCTCGGTCCCTGGGCAGGCCATCGCGACAATCGCCCGGCCACTCGCCAGCATGCCATTTAGCTTGGACGGCATCACCAGATCCGCAGCGCCGCCACGTTGCGGCAGCACGTGAATGTCGGCCAGATTGAGCAACTGGTTTAACTGACGCGCGGGCTGCAACGCCATAAAACTGCAGTTAGGCAGATCGGCGCAGCGCGTTTCGAGCATGGCCCGCGCCGGCCCGTTTCCGCAAAACACAAAACTGATGTCGGGGCGCCCCGCAAGTTGGACGGCAGCCTCGGCGAGCACTTCAAGCCCTTGCTTCGATCCCATGTTGCCGGCATACAGGATCACGGTCTGCGGCGAACTCCGCTTCTCGAGTCCGAGCAGCTCCCGGTAATAGCGGGCGTGCACCAGCGGCACGATGGCGCGGGTATCGACCCAGTTCGGCAAACAGTACGCCTTGAGCGGATCGACGCCCTTGAGGATGGCGCGCTCGACCATCTTGGCGGAGAGACTCGACACGACGTCGAAGCGCGTCAACAGCCAGCGCTCGACCGCGAGCGCGATACGCCTGGAACGCGAGCCCTGGATGAGTCCGAGATCGAACGCCGCATCCACCTCGTAGTCCTGAATGTGCAGCCACGCGCTCGCCCTGCTCAAACGTGCCACGAGCCAGGCGGCGGGCGCGCTCATCAGACTCGGCGCGATGCTCATCACAACATCGGGACGCCACGCGAGTTGCGCCGCGAGAACCGGCAACGACGTCAGCGTATAACTCGCCAGATGCAGGAGACGCGCAACGCCGGTGGGCCGTGCCGGCACCCACAGCGGCACTCGCTGCACCCGCACGCCGTTGCGCATTTCGCGGCGATAGCGCCATGCGCTGAAGCTTTCGGCGACGCGCCACTGCGGGTAATACGGCGGCCCGCAAACGACCCGCACCTCATGACCTTCGCAGACCAGCGCTTCCGCCATCTCAGCAGTATATTTGCCGACCCCGGTGAGCTCTGGCGCGTAGTTGAGCCCCACAATCAGTATTTTCATACCCATCCCCATTCGGCACATCACGCGGCGCGCGCCGGCGCCTGCGTGTCAATTTTTGCAACCGCTTCCTCGTCAACCTAGCTTGCGAGCATCACCGCGCAGCCTCTCGCGATGTTCGACGCGGCGTTCGGTGGATCGAAGCGCTGAATGACATCCATGCAGGCGCGCGCGGTTTTCTCCGTATCCGCAAACGCCTCAAGGGCTTTTAGCATCGTGCGATGCAGCGACGCACCGTCGCCGGAGCGAAACGCGTAGCCGGTCACGGCGTCGATCACGAGTTCGGGCACACAGCCGCAGTTGTCGCTGACCACCGCCGGACAGCCATGGCTGAGCGCTTCGTTGACGACAAGACCCCACGGCTCGCTGAAGCTCGGCAGCACCAGGCACGAAGCGCCGAAATATTCGCGCGACAGCCCTTCGTCCTGCAGGCTGCCGACGAAGCACACGGCCTCGCCGAGTCCGCTTTCATCCGCCCGCTTCTGGAGTTGCTCGCCCTGCGGCCCGGTACCGACAATGCGTAGCCTTGCTTGTGGAATGCGCTGGCGGATCGCGGCAAACGCATCGAGCAACGCCTCGACACCCTTCTCCTGCGAAAGCCGGCCAACGAACAGAAACACCGGATCCTGGTTGCTGCGCGCATGCAGACGCTCGTCGAGCGCGTGCTCCGGCACGAACGACCATGGCAAGGCCGCCGCCTGACACGGCACGAAGATCCGTTCACGTTTCGCGCCAAGCGACATCAGGTACTCGCGGCTGCGCTCGCCAAAGCCGAAATAGCCGTCGCACAACGAGAAAAATACCCGCTTCGGAATCGACGTCAGCAAGCGGCGCGGCCGGTCGCGCCCGGTGGAATCGCAGAACACCGCGCGGCGCTTGCCGGTCGCAATGCAGGCGAGCAGCATCGCCCAATACTCGGGCCGATGGTAGCCAGGCAGCACCACGAGATCGGCCGGTGTGCGCAAGACTTCCATCGTGAGGCGGTACATCATGCGCCACGTCGGCACGTCCTCGTAGCAGCCGTTGAACAGCGTGCGCATCGGATAGCGGTGGTACGAATAGTCCACCTCGGAAAAGCCGAGCCGGAAGTGTTCGGTTTCGGAAATCTGCACGATCGAATATTTGATCGGGCTCGCCGCCGAAATCGTATGCAGTGCAGAGAAAACTACAGCCTTGTGGCGCGACCAGACCACGTTATGAAAGATCGTGACCGAACCCGTCGCCATGTCACACCGTCCTTTCGGAAAGCGTGGCCGCGCCAAAGCGCGTGACGAAGTCGCGATAGGTCGCCTCGATGCCTTCCTGCAAACCAATGCTTGCCCGCCAGCCCATCCGTGCAAGACGCGATACGTCGAGGAGTTTGCGCGGCGTGCCGTCAGGCTTCGAGGTGTCGAAAACAATCTCGCCGTCGAAGCCAACCGTATCGGCGACCTGCTGCGCCACCTCACGGATCGACAGGTCGTCGCCCATGCCGACGTTCAACAGCCCATCGGCCACCTCGCGATCCAGCACGAACTCGGTGGCTGCCGCCAGGTCGTCGACATGCAGAAACTCTCGGCGCGGCGTGCCGGTGCCCCACACGGTCAGCACGCTGTCGCCGTGCAGTTTTGCTTCGTGTGCCTTGCGAATCAGCGCCGGCAGCACGTGGCTGCTGCGCAGATCGTAGTTGTCGTTCGGGCCATACAGATTGGTCGGCATTAGCGCGACGAACTTCGTGCCGTACTGGCGGTTGTACGCCTCGCACAGCTTGAGCCCGGCGATCTTGGCAATCGCGTAAGGCTCGTTGGTCGCTTCGAGGGGCGAGCTCAACAGATACTCTTCCTCGATCGGCTGCGGGCAGTTCTTCGGATAGATGCACGACGAGCCGAAGAACACAAGTCGCGTCACGCCTGCCTGATAGGCCGCGTGAATCACGTTGGTCTCGATGGCGAGATTCTGATAGATGAAGTCAGCCGGCTGCGTGGCGTTGGCGAGTATGCCGCCCACGCGCGCTGCCGCCAGCAGGACGACATCCACGCGCTCAGCGGCGAAAAAGCGCTGCACTTCCTTCTGGTCCAGCAGGTCGAGCTCCGTGTGCGTTCTCGTCAGAATGTCCGTGTAACCGTCTTCCCGCAGACGGCGTACCAGTGCCGAGCCGACCATACCGCGATGGCCGGCCACGAAGATGCGTGCGCTCTTGTCCATAACCGTTACTCTCGATGTTATTCGTGATGTTCGAGGGCCTTGAAACCGGCCAGCGTCACCAGCGCGTCGCGACGCGCAATCTGGAAATCCGAGCGCACCATTTCCTTGACGAGCGTCAGGAACGGCGTGGTTGGTCTCCAACCCAGTTTGGCATGCGCCTTCGACGGATCGCCGAGCAGCGTCTGCACCTCGGTCGGCCGGAAGTAGCGCGGATCGACCCGCACGAGCACGTGGCCCGGCGAAAGGCGCGTTTCCTTGCCCTCCACCCTGTCGACGATACCGACTTCATCCACGCCTTGGCCCTCGAAGCGCACCATCACGCCCAACTCCGCAGCCGCGGCCTGGACGAATTCGCGCACGCTGTACTGCTGGCCCGTGGCGATCACGAAGTCTTCGGGCTCCTCCTGCTGCAGCATCAGCCATTGCATCTCGACGTAGTCGCGCGCATGGCCCCAGTCGCGCATGGCGGACAGGTTGCCGAGGTACATGTCGTCCTGCAGGCCCACCGCGACCCGCGCAAGGGCGCGGGTGATCTTGCGCGTCACGAAGGTTTCGCCGCGCACCGGCGACTCGTGGTTGAACAGGATGCCGTTGCAGGCATACATGCCATACGCTTCGCGATAGTTGACGGTGATCCAGTACGCGTAAAGCTTCGCCACGGCGTACGGACTGCGCGGATAGAACGGCGTGGTCTCTTTCTGCGGCGTTTCCCGCACGAGCCCATACAGTTCGGAGGTGGACGCCTGATAGAAACGGGTCTTTTTCTCGAGTCCGACAATGCGCATCGCCTCCAGAATCCGCAACGTGCCCAGGCCGTCCGCATTGGCGGTGTACTCCGGTTCCTCGAACGACACCGCGACGTGGCTCTGCGCAGCCAGGTTGTAGATCTCGTCCGGCTGCACGCGCTGAATGATGCGCACCATGCTCGACGAATCGGTCAGATCGCCGTGATGCAAAAAGAAATGCCGGTCGTTCACGTGCGGATCGCACATCAGGTGATCGATCCGATCGGTATTGAACAGCGACGTACGGCGCTTGATGCCGTGCACGTCGTAGCCCTTGGCGAGCAGCAGGTCGGCGAGATACGAGCCGTCCTGGCCTGTCACGCCGGTAATCAAAGCGACCTTACGATCCATTGTCTTCCCCTCGTCGAAACGTTTGACTACAGTGCTGCGCGTGCGGCGGCCAACCGCACGCGCGTAGAAATCGTCTTGCCTGACCACACGACGCGTGACGCACGCGCCGCATCAATCCGCGCGGCTTTCGTATCCGTAGTAGCCGGTGTAACCACCCAGGTTGAGCTTCGGCGGCGGCACATCGGTCAACAGCACGCCGTGCAGGTTGACGCCTGCATTGACGAGGCGCTTGAGTGCTTCGGAGATTTCCGTCGGCGGATGGCGGCCGTGGCGCACCACCATCAGCGTGGTGCCGGCATGCTTGCCGATCAGGGCGGCGTCGGTTACGGCCAGCACCGGCGGCGTATCGACGATCACCAGGTCGTAGACCCGCCCGAAATGTTCGAGCAGGGTCCGGAAGCGGTCGCTCATCAGCAGCTCGGACGGGTTGCCCGGCAAGCCGCCCTTGGTGAGCACGTCGAGGCCGGGCAGCACATCGCGCAGCACGCACTCCTGAATGTCCGCGCCATTCAGCACGTCGGCGAGACCCGGGGTATGCGGCAGACCGAAATGCTTGTGGATATCGCCGCGCCGCATGTCGCCGTCGATCAGCAGCACGCGTTTGTGTGCCGAAGCCACTAGCGCCGACAGATTGACTGACATGAACGACTTGCCGGCGTCCGGCCGCGAGCCGGTCAGCATGACGACGTTATTGCGTGCCGAGGTCAGCGCGTACTGCAGCGTGGTGCGCAGGCTGCGCACGCCTTCCACGGCGACGTCGTCCGGCGCCTGAGCGGCGAGCACGTGCACGCCAGCGCGACGTAAGCCGACATTGCGCTGCACGCGAATCTGCAGGTTGCTGCGCGGCACTACCGCACACACAGGCACGCCGAGCAGCGATTCGATTTCCGTGGTGTTCTGCACGCCGCCATACAGCGTCTTGCGCGTGAATGCCGCAAGGATGCCGAGCACGAGGCCAAGGCCGGTGCTGATCAGGATCAGCAAGGCGCGTTGCGGGCGCACGGGATCGTCAGCCGGCTCGGCATAGTCGACCACGCGCACGTTGCCCACCTGGCCCGCCTTGACGATGCGCAACTGCTGCGCGCTGTTAAGCAGGTTGGTGTAAAGCTCAGTATCGACGCGGACGTCGCGCAACATCCGCAGCGCGGTCTGCTCGGTGTCCGGCAGCGTCGACACGTTACGCGTCAAGCCGCCCTGCACGCTTTGCAACTGGGCAATCTGCGCGTCGAGCGCGGCCACCGCCGGATGCGCGGCGGTAAAACGCGTGGCCAGTTCAGCGCGCTGTTGCTGCAGATCCACGAGTTTGGTCTTGTTCTCGACGATCTGTTGCAGCAGCAGCCGGCTTTCTTCGCTCAGATCGACCGTGCCCTCCTTGTTACGGAAGGTGTTGTAGCGCTGCTCGGCCTGATCGAGTTCGGTGCGCAACTGCGGCAACTGCTGGTCGAGAAACGCCAGCGTATGCTCGGCCTCGGCCGACTTGCGGTCGATGTCCTGCTGCACGTACTGACGGGCAATGTTATTGACAATCGCCGCCGTCAGTTCGCTATCGGCGCCTTCGAGCGTCACCGCGATGATGCCCGACTGCACGGTCGTCTCTACCACGTTGAGTTCTTTCTGCAGCTTGTTGACCGTATCGAGCGTCGACGCGCGGCTCAGACTGAACTGCGTGCCGGGACGCGCGGTCAACTGGTCGATCTGCAGCCGCACGGGACCGCGCGAGGTGGTGCCGACCGCGAGCTGTCCGGTCCGCGCACGCAGCACTTCAGCGCCGCTTCCGTCCGTCACCACATACGAGTCGTCCGGCAGGACGGTCAGCGCAAACGGCTTGTCGTACATTTCCTTGGGCGTGTCGAACAGCGAGACGGTGATCTGCTCGCCGCCCCATCCGTACTGCGGCATGCCGAACAGCGGCGAGGCGAGACCGTCGCTGCCGCGCCAGCGCGCCAGCATGTTGCCGATCACGGGGAAATGATGCGGCGTCGCGGTGATGTCGAGATGGAGCTTGCGCACTGTTTCATCGATCACGAGCCGCGAACGGAGCAACTCGATCTGTGCCGAGGTCACCGCCTTGGTGTCGAAAATCGACGCCATGGTCTGCAATGCGTCCTTGTTGCCGTTGGCATTGCCGCCGTTGCCGTCGTTTGCGGTGTCCTCCACCTGGATCATCGCGTCGGCGCGGTACACCGGCGTCTGCACGAACGCCACCGTCGTGCCGATTAGCAGCGCCGATAGCATCACCACGAGGATCATCCGCCAATGCTGCGAAATGACGGTCAGGTAGTCAGACAGACGCAGCTCGTCGGCGCTCTGGACATCGACATATCGGTTTTCAAAATTGGTAGCCATGGTGTCATCAATCCCGCACAACAATTACGTTGAATCGGCGTGTCGCGCCGGGTACGGTGCTGCCCCAACGTACCCGGCTACGGCTTACTTCGTCACGATTGCCGCAGTCAGTCCTGCGTTGACCAACGGCAACAACAGGTTCAGCACGCGGTTAAAGCGCACCAGCCCGCCCGCGTCCACATACACGACATCTTTCGGCTCCAGTTCGAACTGGTTCGCGAGCAGCATCGAGACCGGCGAAGTGGCGTCGAGATGCCAGACCTGCGGCTTGATTCCGGGGCCACCGCGAATCACGTAGAGTTCCTTCGCGGCCGCGGTGGCGGAATTCAGGCTGCCCGCCTGCGAGATCGCCTCGCCGAGCGAGAGCTTGCCGTTCTTCATCGGCAACACCGTCGCGGGCTTGTTGACTTCGCCCATCACGTAGACACCGTAGTCTTCACGTGCCTCGACACGCAGCAGATCGCCGTTCTGCAGCATGATCTTCGAGGGGTTCTGATTGTTGTGCAGCATCTGCGAGACATTGATGTAATAGGTTTTGTCGTCGCGCACGATCACCACGTGGCCCTGGTCGGCGGTCGGGGCAAAGCCGCCCGCACGGCTAATCGCCTCGGTCAACGTCATCGGAATGTCGTTGATGGTTTGCGAGCCGGGCGCGCGCACTTCGCCGTCAATGTAGACCTGCGATGCGCGGAACGACGCGATGCGCACAGTGACCTGAGGCTTGACCATCACCTTGCCGAGATCGGCGGTAATCCTGCGCTGCACCTGCTCCGCGCTTTCGCCCGCTACGTGCAGCGTGCCGACATACGGAAACTGCAGGTTGCCTTCGTGATCGACCAGAAAGCCCAGCGCGGCATCCGAGGGACGCGAGGGTGCGACCGGCTGACCGAGCGCGGCCGCCAGTTCCGGGTGATCCCAGACGGTAATCTGCAGCACGTCGCCGGGTCCGACCTTGTAAGGTCCGACGGTACCTAACAGCGGCGTCAGATCATTGCCGTCGCCGCTCACCATCGACTGGTGCTCCTGCTGGATGGTGGCCAGCGTGATATCGGTGATCGGAATCTCCTGCGAGCCAGTCGCCTTGCCATCGTCAGTATTGCTAACCGGCAGGCTTGGCGGCTGAACCATACGCTGGCCAGGCACCACCGAGCACGCTGCCAGCATCGCAACAGCCGCCATGATGCCGAACAACCGCGCACGCTCAATTGCCGTGTGCCTGGCACCAACCCTGTACGTCGCGCTTTTTATTTGACTCATTTCAGTCTCCCTCACCGCGTCAATATGCATTGTTATGTACCAGGCCTTTGACGATCGTTGCAGCGATGATGCGCATGTCCAACCCAAAGGACCAGTTACCGAGGTAATACAGGTCATGCTCCACACGCCGCTCCATTTTTTCGATCCGATCGGTCTCGCCGCGATAGCCGTTGATCTGCGCCCATCCGGTGATGCCCGGCTTGATCCGGTAACGCTGGATGTAGCCAGCCACCACCTTCTGATACAGATCGTCATGCTCAAGGGCGTGCGGGCGCGGTCCGACGACCGACATATCGCCGCGCAGCACGTTGAAGAATTGCGGTAGCTCGTCGAGACTGGTGCGGCGCAGGAACGCGCCGACCCGCGTAATGCGCTCGTCGTGACGGGTCGCCTGACGCAGCGTTCCGGCCTTTTCGGTGTGCAACCGCATGGAGCGGAACTTGTAGATGGTGAAGACGCGGCCGTCGGCGCCCTTGCGTTTCTGCCTGAACAACACAGGTCCGCGCGAGGACAGCTTCACCGCAACCGCAATGCCCAGCAGCAGCGGCGCGAGCGAAATCAGCGCGACGGCGGCGAACAGGCGATCGAACATCTCCTTTTGCAGCTCCGAGGTCTGCGACAACGGCGAGGCGACCAGGTTGATGGCCGGCACACCGAGCAGATCGATCATCGAGCTCTCGAACATCGCGACGCTGCGCAGATCGGGCATGAAGCGGATGTTGACGAGGTCTTCACGCAGTTCCTTCACGCACTCGTAGATCGTGTGTTCTTCGGAAAGCGGCAACGCCAGCCACAACTCATGGACGTCCTGCGCGCGGATGTAGTCGGTGAAGGTGCGCAGATCGTCGAAGGCCGGGACCGTCGGAATCACGTTGCTGAGCGCCGGGCCATCGTGCAACACGTCGAGCACCGCCGCGGTACGAAAGCCCGCCGCCGTGCAGCCGTCGATCTTGCGCACCAGCTCCGCCGCGTGCGAGCCGCGCCCCACCACCGCCACCTTGCGCAGATTCAGACCGGCCACGCGCATGCGCGCCAGCACGCGGTGCACGACGATCCGCGAGACGATCATCAGGGCGCCGGTCATGGCGGTCCAGTAAGCGAACCACAGGCGCGAGACGAAGTCGCTACGGTGCAGGGTGAACATCAACACGAGCGCGCAGGTTTGTACGGTCAGCCACGCGAGCGACACCTGGCCGGCCAACCCCATCTTCGAGCGGCCGCGCCACGACTCATAGACGCCGAAGGCGGGAAAAAGCGCGAGGGCGAACGCCGCCGCGAACGCGACGAAGGCGTAATAGAAACTGCGCTGCCCGATGTCGTCAAAGCGTATCTGGGACGCGAAATAGGCGCCCGAAACGACCAGCACGACATCCAGCACGCGCGCGGCCAACGCTACAGGCTTGATCATTTTTCTCTCCCCACCACCTGCATTGAAACGGTTTCGCCAACTACGCCAGACTCAATTGCAGCGGCCGTACGTATCGTCGAACCGCACGATATCGTCTTCGCCGAGGTACGATCCTGATTGAACTTCGATGATTTCGAGCGGCACCTTGCCGGGGTTTTCAAGCCTGTGACGTACGCCGAGCGGAATGTAGGTCGACTCGTTTTCGCTCAGGAGAAAGCTTTCCTCGCCGCGCGTGACCATCGCCGTGCCGCGCACGACGACCCAGTGTTCTGCGCGATGGTGATGCAGTTGCAGCGAGAGCCGCGAACCCGGTTCGACCACGATGCGCTTCACCTGGAAGCGGTCGCCCTGATCGATGGAATCGTAAAAGCCCCATGGGCGCCGCACCTTGCGGTGTGCATCGGCCTCGGGCGAGCGGTCAGCCTTGATGCGTGCGACCAGCCCCTTGACCTCCTGCACGTGCGAGCGGTCGGCGACCAGCACGGCGTCCGCCGTTTCAACTACAACGATATTGCTGAGGCCAACGCAGGCCACCAGCCGCCCTTCCGAGTGCGCGTACGAAGAGTTGCTGCCTTCGAACACCACGCGGCCCCGGCCGACATTGCCGGCGTCGTCCTTGTCGAGCGCATCCCACACAGCGTCCCACGATCCCAGATCGGACCAGCCGGCCACCAGCGGCACGACGACACCCTCGAAGGGCTGGCCGTCCGGTCCTGCTGTATTGAGCCGCTCCATCACGGCATAATCGATCGAATCGGACGGCGCCTTGGCAAACGCCTCCGCGTTTGGCCGGAAGAACGCACCATCCGTCTTGCCGCCGGCCACCGCGGCGAGGCAAGCCTCGGCCATGGCAGGTTGCAGACGTTCGACCAGTTCGAGCCATACCGAAGCGCGCACGACGAAGATGCCGCTGTTCCACCAGTACGCACCCGAGGCGACGTATTGCGTGGCCAGTTCGAGCGCGGGCTTTTCGACGAAACGGTCGATACGGAAAGTGTCCGGTTCGATCTCGGCGCCGAGGCGGATATAGCCGAATGCAGTGTCGGGCCGCGTCGGCGGCACGCCGAGCGTGGCGATTGCGCCGCGCTGCGCATGCTCGGCGGCGCGTGCGAGGGCCTGCTGGAAGGCAACGGTGTCGAGCACGGCGTGATCGGCCGGCATCGCGACCAGAATCGCGTCCTCGCCGCCGGCTATCGCCAGTGCGGCAGCGAGCGTCAACGCCGGTGCCGTGTCGCGACGCGCGGGCTCAACGATGAGTTGCGCCTCGACGCCGTTCTCGCGCAACTGTTCGGCCGTCACGAAGCGATGCTCTTCGCCACAGATGATGATCGGCGCGGACCTGACCGTCCATTGCGCGGAAAAGCCTTGCATGCGGGAGACAGTGTCCTGCAGCAGCGATTGCGTGCCGATTACGTCGATCAACTGTTTGGGGTGGTTCTCGCGCGATAGCGGCCAAAGGCGGGTTCCCGAGCCGCCCGCAAGAATCACGGGGGCAATGCTCAAACCGATCAACGGCTGTTCGGTAAATGTCAGTTTCTCCGCGCCGTCGCCGGTGCTGCCGTCCTGGTCGGCGTTATCCCGGTACGCATTTTCCATTTTTAGTACTCCTACACCTAAATAGGGCGTTCTTTTCGTTGACAGGCTGCGGTGCGCAAACACGCGCATCCAAGCCACGCTCACGGGCGGCCTGCCCCGTTCGCACCCCCAGATCTCAGGCGGCGATGCCGCTCGCCGTTCCCGGATCCGTCGTGTTTATTCCTGCGTAACAGTACGGCTGCGAGCGCGGTATTCCGTCGGTGAAAGCGCCATGCGTTTGCGGAAGATTTTCGCCAGCCGGTCGCCATTGCCGGTGCCGCTGCGCCTTGCAATCTTGTCCACGGGCAACTCCGTTTCCGCAAGGAAGTTGCATGCGATACGCAAGCGAACCTGCAACAGGTAATCGGATGGCGTGACGTGCATCTCGTGCTTGAAGCGGCGCAGGAAATTGCGTTCGCTCATGGCCGCCACATGCGCCGCATCGGCTACCGACACCGGTCGATCGCAGTTGGCCTCCATCCAGCGGGCCGCCGCACGGATCTTTTCGCCAACGCTCATCGTGCCGCCCTCGGCGAGCCGTGGCATCAACGCCGCGCCCATGCCGGGCATGACGCGATCGGCGACATTGCGGGCCACGTCGAGACCCAGATCGCGCTTGATGGACATCAGCGCGCTCTTGCTCGAGTCATGGTGGTCGTTGGCTTCGCTGAGCGTGCTGTCATTCGCGACATGCGTCAGATACGGACTCGTATGTCTGATGTCGTCGTGTTCGGCGAGACCCGCGGCCGCCAGGATCAGACGGCCTTCGGCGATCGGTTCGATGGTGCGGGTACGGGCACGCACCGAGCGCAACCACCCGAGCAGGCGTTCGTCGCGTGCCGCCAGGTTGGCGCCATAGCCGCCCGCTACGAACAGCACATCGAAGCCGGTGTTGTAGCGTGCGTCGACGCCATCCGTCCACATCCGTGCGGATGACGAACTGGCAATGCTGCCGCCTTCCATCGAGAGGAATTGCACTTCATAAGGAGGGTCGTCGCCGCCATGCGCGGTGGCAATCTCGTTGGCCGTATGGAACATCTCGGCCACGATGCCCGCGCCCAGCAAGCCGAATCGTTCGAACAACAGGATGCCTACGCGGCGCGCTGCACATCGCACATTCACGTTAGGCGTATGCAGCCAGGTAATCCTCGCGGTATCAACGGACATATGCGGCATGATCTTCCCCTACCATGTCATGCGTTGCGGGCCGAATCTTCTGATTTTCTAACTTTTTAATAACATTGCACTGCATCATATCCACGCCGAAAATCGCCGTTGACGACAGTGACCGAAATGCGCGCGATGTTGGCGGATTGCGTCGCTATATATAAATTCGCAAAATGGAAATTCGATGCGAACGTACAACAGCTTGGCTAATCGCGACATTTGACTCATTGATATTGTCGTGCCGGATTGGCGGAACGTATAAAACATCAGATGAATCAAAACAGTCTACTGGACGAGCGCAAGCCGGTACGGCAGGCGAAATCGCCGGAAACCGGCAATGTTGCGCTGCATGTGAAAGGAGTCCGCGGGGGAATCCTCGTACGATGGCCTGTTTTGAACTTTATGATGCATTGCACCAAGCACGTCGCGTACCAGCCTGATGTGGCGCGGGGTTGCGGGGTGGAGCCCCTGGCCGTGCGGCCCCGGACAGCGAAAAACGTTTCAAAGGTGAAATTACCAGAGGCACCCAGATCGGCTTTAAGCAAATGGAACGAAGAAGTAAGGCCTTTATTATTTTCTAAAAACGCCGCGAATACCCTATTTGCAACCCACGACCGAATTTGTTTCAAAACCATACAGAATCTGGAGCTGTCGAAAATGTTTCAATACTGAAACGCCGTGCCAATTCAATAAGTCTGATCTATTTGTTTTTCCAGATTTCGAATCGGCTTGCGCATAAGCATCCGGTTATGCCAACAGCGTTTCATCCGGGTAACTATTTCGCACGTCAGACGATTTATCCTGACGGCGGCAGGCATCTATTACTGATTAATAAGCAGCGCGATCGCAGCATTGCATATTTTGTCTGTAAGCTCACGCGGCTTGCACAACGCGCGACGTTTATTGCTCCGATGACCTGGAGTTTGTCGTGGCGTACCAGGTGCGCGTCCCCTATGCTGAGATTTGACACCAGAAGCGGGCATACACCGGCGATGAGGGTGCCAGCGTTGCACCACGTTGACGAATCGCTGCACCGCGCGTGGCACAGCCAAAAACAATCGGTGAGATGCGTGGTGTAACGCACTGGACGGGGTTTTATCGTGTGCCTGAATGATGTGAGTATTGCCTCCGCCATGTTCACGGCGCTACTCGCGCGCGCCGTTGCGTCATTCTTCGGACCATCATGAGACACACACCGCCCTCGCAGCACGAGCTTGCGCCACCTGTGTCCCTCTTTCGGCGTGGCGGATTTTCACTGACGACGCTCGTGCTTCGTCTGATGGTGGCGCTCACCATCGCCGCCTGCAGCCAGCACGACGTCGCGGCGAACGCGGCCACGGAAGGCGATCAGCAAGCCCCACAGGCATCATCGGCGCAGACCGCCAGTCCGGCGGCGACCCCGTGCGCCGCCGAGCGCGGCTTTTGCCGCTTCTCCGGCACCGAACAGATTCGCTATGGCACCTCGAGCCGCTATGTCGTGCTCACGCTCACCGGTGGCAAGCCTTGCAATAACAGCGTATTCGGCGACCCGGCACCGGGCTCGCAAAAGAGTTGCTGGATCGTGCGTACGTCGGCGACGAACGCGGCGACGCAACCGAACCCAGGCGCAACGCTTGTCGCAGACGGAACCGACGCCCGCCCGCAGGATCCGCCGCCAGCCCCCGCTGCCGCGCCCCACCGCGCCGCTATCACCTGGACCGCATGCGCCAGTGAGCGCGGCACGTGTGCTTTCTCAGGTACGCACGACGTCAGATACGGCAGCGATGCAAAATATGTAATCCTGACCTTTACCGGCGGTACACCGTGCAACAACACCGTGTTCGGCGATCCGGCGCCCGGCGCGCAAAAGCGCTGCTGGTACGACAGCGGCGTCGCGCCGGCGCCCACGGCGACGTCGATCATCGCTACGCCTGGCAAGAGTGCGCTGACCTGTGGCGCACCGTCCGAGCCCGCCAACGCGGCGCCGGATGGCCCCGCGATCGAAGCGGATACACCCGGCAGCGACGGGACGCGCATGTTCGCCAACGGCCGCCCCTTCGCGGTGGATCTCACCACGCGTGCCAATCGGCGCGATACGCTCGACTGGCAGATTCTCGATACGTGGAGCAACGTGCGCGCGTCCGGGCAACTCCAGATCGCGAGCGGCCCGCAAGTCGTCACGCTCAATTGCGTATCGACGCTCGCCGGTTACTTTGCCGTCTCCGCGAGCCTGAGTTCGGCCGGCACAGAACTGCCGACTCGCGGCACGCGGCCGGTCGGCATGGCGACCTTCGGGGTACTGCCTGAACTGTCTGGCGTCATCACCCCGCCCACCTATGCGCGCGAGGATCTGCACCGTTTCGGCGGCCAGGGTTCGGCCTACGTGACGCCCGGCCAGCACTGCTGCTCGGGCGACGGCTACCGGCCGCTCTATTCCGATCTGGGACTGCGTTGGGTCAACGACAACCGCAACTGGTACATGATGGAGCCGAACGGGCCGAACACCTTCAACGCCGCGTCCTATCAGCTCGCACCGTTCCTCAAGGGCGGCGATCTGCTGCGTCTGATCCAGCTGGACGGTATCCCTGCATGGGCGAGCCCCACGCACGTCGCCACCCACAGCTATTTGCCGGTCTCGGTGCCGGCGTATGAGGCCTTCATGACCCGGGTCGGCCAGGAATCGAACCAGGTGCGCGCCCAGCACTTTCCCCGGCAATCGCGTAACTACTATCAGGTGACGTGGGAACCCGATTACAACAGCGGCTTGCCATGGAAGGACACGGATGCCAATCTCGTCGCGCTGTATCAGGCCACCTGGCAGGCCATTCACGCAAGCGATCCTAACGCGGTGATCATGGGCACCACCAACGCCTCGGTCGCCACCAATACAGAATGGCTGCAGCGGCTCCAGCCGCTCGGCATCGCGAAGTACCTCGACGGTGTGTCGATTCATGGCTACTACGACGTCGGCACCACGCCGTCGCATCCACCTGAGCGGCTCGTGGGCGACAGCGATCCGTCCAAGGCGGCCCAGTCGCTGCCGGCGACGATGCGCGCGCTGCGCCAGCAGATTGCCACGACGCTCAAACCCGGCGCGCGCCTGTTCGTCACCGAAACCGGCATCAGCTACGACATCGGCTCGAAATACGGCCCGAACACTCCGACGCCGAACGTGCTGTACGCCCAGGGCGCGCTGGTCGCGCGCACGCACCTGATCCTCCTCGGCGAAGGCGCCGATGTGACGTATCTGTTCTATGCGACCGACTTTCCGGACCAGACCGGTTATGGACTGTTCTTCGATCTCGCCGATCCCCAAGGTGGCTACGGGCCGTCCGCCATCAGCCCGAAGCCCGCGGCGATGGTCACCGCCGCGATGACGCGGCTTATCGACGGCACCAACACGCTCGGCCCGCTCAATCATCTGCCGGCCGGCGTCTATGCGTATGCGTTCCAGCAACTGAATAACGGCGCAGTGGTCACGGCCCTTTGGACCCATAACAATGCGGCCTGGAACGCCAGCAAGGGCTTCAG
>Ga0302313_10000462_pt1 | contig 36410 bp, 25 predicted proteins | sample III_Palsa_N2_2_FD_200454 | JGI IMG/M metagenome (GOLD analysis project Ga0302313, IMG submission 200454) | Peat permafrost microbial communities from Stordalen Mire near Abisko, Sweden - III_Palsa_N2_2 | ecosystem: Environmental > Terrestrial > Soil > Palsa > Peat permafrost | place: Sweden...
GGCCCATTCTGAACAAAGTCTTGCGGCGCTCTTATATTACGTCGCGACGTACGCGCTGGCTACGCTTGGTATCTTCGGCATCCTCACTGTTACCGAAAAGCAACTTGGCAGCGACAAGATCTCCGACCTTGCTGGCCTCAGCCGGCGCGCACCCTTCCTCTCCGCTTGCCTCTTCATCTTCGTACTCTCCCTAGCCGGAATTCCCCCGCTGTCGGGATTCTTCGCGAAGTTCCTTCTGTTCACCGCAGTGCTGGCGGTGAGTTCAGGCTCGAAGCTCCTGATCGGCCTGATTATTTTCGCCATTGGCATGAGCGCGGTGTCACTCTATTACTATCTCCGAGTGCTCAAGACTGCGTTCGTCTCCGATCCTCCGACAGATGCCGCACCCATTCAGTCGCCTGTGCTGCTGAAGCTAGTGGTTGGATTGCTGGCGGCTGGCGTTGTCGCCCTGGGTTGCGCCCCAGACCTGATCCTCAATCAGATCCTGAAAGTAATTCACGCCTCGGGGCTCTAATCGCTGCTGTCTTTCAGGCAGTTTCGAGCCGTTGAATGATTGCTCGAACAGCATCAGCATCCACGACATATTGATTACCCATCGACAGTGCTCCGCCTCCAACTTCGGCAGTCGAGCCCTGCTCGCTTGATCTTCGCCGAAGCGAGCCGTGAAAGTGCCGAGCGCGGGTAGCTCGCGAAATCGCGGCAGCATTTTCTAACCGCAATCCTCCACCCACCGCAATCTCAATCCGATCCACGGCCAGCCGAACCAACTCGGCGAGCGCCGAGGATCCAGCGACTACGTCCGGCTTGCCCCCCGCAGTGAGGAGTCGATCCGCCCCAGCGGCAATCACGTCTTCGAGCGCTTGTGGAAGCGACGGGGTGAAGTCGAACGCGCGATGAAACGTCACCTGCATCGGATGCGCAAGCTGAACCAGCCCGCGCGTCCCCTCGACATCTACCCGCCCATCCGGCACCAAAATCCCGAACACCACTCCAGCGGCGCCAAGCTCTTTGCTATGCATAATGTCACGCCGCATCACTTCAACTTCCGACGCCGAGTAGACAAAATCCCCACCGCGCGGCCGAATCAGCACATGCACGGGCAATCCGCTCCGCCCAACCGCATCCAGAATCAGTCCATGGCTTGGAGTAACCCCACCCTCGCTAAGCCCGGAGCATAATTCGATTCGATGCGCCCCGCCCTCTCGCGCCGCGAAGCACGCGTCGATCGTCTCGGCGCACAGTTCAAAGATCATCCCTTGCATCGGCCTAACCTGCCCAGACGGCTGCGGAACAACATCCGTGTTGAGTCACGTGGAAGCCTCGATTCTACCTTTGCACGGTCTGCAAGATCTCCTTCGGGCCTTCCCGCCGAACCCTATTTGAGTGCCATCGCCTTCGCCACCATCGAGGATTTAGCGACTCCCCAGACCTCGATTCCGTGTGGTATCGTCACTCTAACTGAGCGTATCGACACCAAACAATCAAATCGGGGTGGCTTTTCGCTCTTCCAAAACGGCCCGCCAAAATCGCCGGCGGCCGCTAAACATCTGCACCACACGCTCTTCAGCAACAAATCACAGGAGACACTCATGGCTGTTGGAACCACCGGAGACGCAGGCACAATCGTTCGCAGCGAAGCATCCCGGAGCTACGTGCTGCCGATGGTTCTGATGGTGGCACTCTATTTCAGCATCGGCTTCATCACCGCGCTCAACGATATCCTGATTCCGCACTTCAAAGATCTCTTCCATCTGACGAATGTTCTCGCGCTGCTCGTGCAATTTTGTTTCTTCGGCGCCTACTTCGTCATGTCGCTGCCCTGCGGCTGGATCGTCGGCCGAATCGGATACAAGCCCAGCATCATCACCGCGCTCTGTGTCATGTCCGCCGGCCTGTTTCTCTTCGTTCCAGCATCCATCGTCATCTCCTATCCCGTATTCCTGTTCGCGCTCTTCGTCGTGGGCAGCGGCCTCGCGCTGTTGCAGGTCGCGGTCAACCCGTACGTAAGCGTCCTCGGCCCGCCAGACAAGGGCGCCTGGCGAATCAATCTCTGCGGTATCTTCAACTCGTCTGCAACGACCATCGCTCCGCGTGTCGGCGCCATCTTCATCTTCATCGCAGCCGGCGCCAGCACCGCACAACTCGCGCACTCGGTGCGCATGCCCTATGTAATTCTCGGAAGCTTCGCACTGCTCGTCGCGCTCATCACCGCCGCCGTTCCCCTGCCCTCGCTGATCGAGACCAATTCCACCACCATTACCACCCAGGCCGACGGCAGCGCCTGGGGCTTTACCCACCTGCGCTTTGGTGCGCTCGCGATCTTCTCCTCGGTTGGATCCGAGGTCGCCATCGGCAGCATCCTGATCAACTTCCTCGGACAGCCATCGATGGGCGGGTACACCCATGCCGCCGCGGCCACGTTCGTCTCCTTTTACTGGGGAGGCGCGATGGCCGGCCGCATCATCGGCTCCGTCGCGCTGCTCAAGGTCAAGGCCCAGCACGCCCTCTTCGCAGTCGCTACCGCAGCGGCAGTAATGGTGCTGATCACCATCTTTGGTCACGGCGCCGTAGCCAAGTGGGCCATCGTCAGCTGCGGCCTTTTCAACTCCGTGATGTGGCCATGCATCTTCCCGCTGGCGGTCAAGGGCCTTGGCAAATTCACGAGTCAGGGCTCTGGAATTTTGATCACCATGGTGGTCGGTGGAGCGATTGTGCCTGTCCTTCAAGGCTTCCTCGCCGACAAGTTTGGCTATCAGCCAAGCTTCGTAATGGTGCTCCTCTGCTACTCCTACCTGATCTTCTTCTCGACCAGAGGTTACAAGGTTCGTCAGCCTCGCTTCGACTCCCTGCCCAACTACGTTCCGCCTGTTGAGATCTAGTAAGCGACTCGCGCCGCAGTCCAGTCTTCGGTCGATGCGCCGGACAGGCGCGATCATCCGCAGCACGATTCGAAGCAAACTCGCCGGCCTCTAGATCCATCACGGTCGCTGCCGGAGTGCAACCGAGTGCCCCGCAGGCAACTCCTCCAACCATCCCCATTTCTACCCCCAACTCTCAAGCGGGTTCGACTACTTGGGTGCCAAACGCCCAATTTCACCGCTCGGTTGCCCCTGATTCAGCCGGAACTTTGCCTCGATTAGGCCCAAATAACCCAATTCCGCCCCAGGACGGCAGTTTTTTTAACTTATCCTCAATTTCGTTCTTGCAAACCGCATCGAGACAAGGTAGATTTCACTAAATCGTCACACTTTTGAGCAACTCGGCCCCATTTGAACAAAATAGTGTTCGAGAGACCCTAGAGCAACAGTTTGAGTCACAGGCCATTAACTCATGTGTGACGTATCGCACAAGGTTCGCCGCAAGGCTTCGAGAGAGAGCAGACATGACAAGCGAATTTGCATTGCATAAGGAGATCCCAGTGAAGCTGAAATTTTTTCCAAAGTTAATGATGGTCCTAGCCATCTGTTTGGGCACGCTCGTATTTGGAGCGTCATCGCCTGCGTGGGCCCAGCAAGCCGCTGGCTCGATTACCGGAACCGTCATTGACCCCGGCGGCGCCGCCATTCCGAATGCAACCGTCACCGTCCGCGACGCCGATCGCGGTACCGTCTGGACCACCAAGACCAGCAGCGCCGGCTTGTACAACTTCCCACAAATCACCGAGGGCAACGTAGTCGTCAGCGTCGACGCGAATGGCTTCAGCAAAGAGGTTCGCAACGCCTTCTCGCTCTCCGTCAATCAGGTTGCTGAGATTGACTTCAAGATGCAGCTCGGTGCGCTCAACTCTGTCGTCGACGTGAGCGCCGCTCCTCCCCTCCTTCAAACCGTCTCCACTGAAGTCAGCACCGTACTCGACGCCAACACCGTCGGCAATCTCCCGATGGCCTCGCGCGACATCAACCAGCTCACCCTCCTTGTTCCGGGCGCGATCAGCCCCAACATCTTCGCCTTCCAATCCGCACAGAACACCTTCGGCACCGGTCGTCCCTACGTCAACGGCGCGCGTGAGCAGGACAACAACGCCAGCCTCGACGGCATGGACATCAACCAGCCCGATAACAACGACGCGGCTTATGTAGCCAGCCCCGATGCCATCGGAAACTTTCAGGTCATCACCAGCAATGCTCCGGCCGACTACGGCAACTACATCGGCGGTGTCATCGTCGAGACAACCAAGTCCGGTACGAACCGTTTCCATGGAACCGTCTACGAATACTTCCGCAACACCGATCTCAATGCCAATACCTGGCAGAATAAGGCCCAGGCCTTCCTTCTCATCCCTGACACGAACGGTGATGGTGGCTACTACACGGGACCTGCAAACACTCGCCCGGTTCTGCAGTGGAACAACTTCGGTGCCGCCGTCGGTGGCCCGATCATCAAGGACAAGCTGTTCTTCTTCGCCGACGAGACCAACATTGTTAACAACACGCCGAGAACAGCGAACAATAACTCAGTCATCCCGACGGCCTTTCTCGGCGGCGATCTGAGCACACTTTGCACCAGCCAGGGCGCTTCCTTTGTCAATGGCGTTTGCTCCAACCAGGCCCTGCAGCTCTACAGCCCGGTTTATCTCAGTGGCCCACTCGCCGGCCAGGTTGCCCCTGTCGGTTCACGTCAGCCGTTCCTGAACAACCAGGTGCCCATCAACAGCACCGTAGCGGGATCGATGGTCACGTCCTCGCTCTTCAAGGAGCAGTTCGAGCAGCCGACCTATTACACAAGCGGCTATGTGCACAGCTACCAGGGTGATCTCAAAATCGACTGGCAGGCCAGCCCCAAGGATCACATCAATGGCCGTTACACCCAGGCCTACACGATCAGCGAGACCAGCAATGGAACCAACGTCCTGACGCCAAACCTTACGCGTGAATATCCGCTCAAGAACTTCGTCGCCAACTGGGATCACATGATCACCCCATCGCTGGTAAACGAAGTTCGTGCAGGTATGCAGATCTTCCCGGCCAACGATCAGATCTACACCAATGCAACCAGCCAGAACCTGCCAGAGGTATTTGGGCTTCCCGGCGTTCAGGGAACCATCCTGCCTCAGATGAGCTTTGGTTACGGCTTGGTGGGCAGTACCAACGGAGTGGAGATCTTCCACGACACCACGATCGAGGCAGAGGATACCCTCACCTGGACGCACGGCAAGCACTCCATTCATGGCGGGTTTGAGTACTACCACTACATCATGAACGACATCTACGCCGGTAACCAGGGCGCTTCCGGTTCGTTCGGCTTCACTGGTCAATACACCGGCAACGGACTCGTTCCGGGAACCCAGACGGCCATCTCCGGTAGCGCGTTCGCCGACTTCCTGCTCGGCTTGCCCCAGAATGTTCAGCAGGGTGAACCCTTCAACTTCCACCTTCGCAACAGCCTCTTCGCAGCGTTCGTGCAGGACAACTACACGGTGTCTCCCGCGCTCACGCTCAACCTCGGTCTCCGCTACGAGCTCACCACTCCCCGCGGCGATAAGGATGCGGCCAACAACGTCAACTTCGATCTGCTTACCGGAACGCCTCAGATCGGAACCAACTACAAGACCTACACGGGCATCACCAACTTCCAGCCGCGCATTGGCTTTGCGTGGCAGCCTGGATGGATCCCGCGCTTCGTCGTTCGCGGCGCGTACGATATCTCCACCTACATGGAAGGCAATGGCGTCAACAATATGGCGGTCGTCAATCCTCCCAATGTCGAACTGCATAGCGAGACCAACATGGCAGGCGCGGGACTCAACTTTCCAGCAACCACGCTGGATGAAGGCTACCTGCCCTTCGAATCCGCTGCCTGCACCCCGGCACTCTTGCAGGAGTTCGCATCCGAGTGCTTTGCCAGCGGACAAGTTCACGCTACCAATCCGAACCTGCGCCCCGCTGTCGATCAGCAGTTCAGCCTCGCCGTTCAGCAGCAGTTCGCCGCAAACTCCTCCATCACCATCGGCTGGGTAGGAAACAAGGACGACCACATGTCCGACATCTACCTCTACAACCAGAAGCAGATCAACTCGGCAGGCCAGGTTGTTCCCGGTCCTTACATGCAGCCCATCGTGAACGCAGGAGCTCAGGCGCGCTACAACGCGTCCGACGGTATCTCGCGCTATAACGCCTTGGAGCTCATGTTCTCGCAGAAGCAATGGCATGGCCTCGATGTCACGGCCAGCTACACCTGGTCCAAGTGCCAGGCCAACTCCCTCGGCTACTTCGGATCCTACGGTGATGAAGAAGGTGCAGGCGAATCGCAAACCCAGGCTACCCAGAACTTCTTCCAGAACGAGTACGATCCGAAGGCTGACTACGGTCGCTGCACCATCGACGTCGCGCAGTATTTCGTAGCCTACGGCGTGTATGACTTGCCCTTCGGCCGCGGAAAGCTCATCGGCAACAACGTCAGCCGCCCGGTCAATGCAGTGATTGGCGGATGGAAGCTTGCTGGTGATGTAACCCTCCACTCCGGCTTCGGCATCACTCCCTTTGCTGGTCAATACGCTGGTGACCAGAATCCGGACTCCGCATCCACACTCACCGGCTCCTATCAACCACGTCCCGACTGCGTACAGAACGTGAGGAGCAGTCAGCCCATGCAGACCGTGCAGATCGGCGGAAGCATTGGCAGAACGGATCTCAACCCTGGAGCAGTAATAGAAGTTGCTAACGTATCCGATGGTGGAACGTTCGGAAACTGCCAGAACGGATCCCTCCGCGGACCCGGCCTCAAGACGGCAGACCTGAACATCACCAAGATGGTCTACTTCACGGATACCTTCAACCTGGCTTTCTCTGCACAGTTCATCAACCTGACCAACACGCCCATCTTCAGCGTGCCGGCCAGCTGGTGGGGTCAGTACAGCTCCTGCGCAGCTTGCAACGGCGTTCGTACCACCGGCCCACTCGGCGGTGGCTCGGGGACAACGGGTCTCTTCGGCCTTGTCGATGGATCGAACCCTGGACGACAAGTTGAGTTCGCTCTCAGACTCAGCTTCTAACCCTCAACCAACACACAGATGCCACCCCACACCGGGGTGGCATTTGTACTTAACGCCAACGAGATTTTCTTCGGGTACATTTGGATGACTGAGGTTTTCATGAAGCAAATCCTTTCCGCGTTGATCGTCTTCAGCAGCATCGGCCTGATCCAACCTGCACACGCGCAGAAAACTGAGTTCTGGATGAGCAACGACGCCACGTCCGTCGCGTCCTTCATGGCGCACAAAGAGAAGATCGACATCCTCTCGCCCACCTGGTACCAAATCGACCAGAACGGCTTTGTCAGCGGCGAGCCGCAGCCAGTCGTCCTGAAGGCCGCCAAGGACGCGCACCTTACCCTCATCCCCCTCTTCGCCCTCTTCAATCCAGAGAAGGCTCATGCCCTATTCAACGATCCCAAAGCCGAGGACGCCCTCATCGCTTCCCTCCTCCGCGAGTGCAAAGACAACGGCTACGATGGCGCTAACCTCGACATCGAAGACGTGATGTGGACCGATCGTGATGGCCTCTCCGCGCTCGTAAAGAAGATTGCCGACGCCCTCCATCAGCAGCACCTGCAAGTGCAGATCGACGTTGTTCCCAACGCGCCCGGACATTCCGGCGAGACTGCCTTCAGCACCTGGATGTTTCAGGAGTGGCGCGGAGCCTACGACCTCAAAGCCCTTGCCGACTCCGTCGACCTCATCTGCCTCATGACCTACGACCAGAACACGCGCTGGACCGAACCCGGTCCGGTCGACGGCTGGATCTGGACCAAACAGAACCTCGACTACGCGCTCAAGTTTGTGCCGAAGAACAAGCTCTCGCTCGGCATCGCCCTCTATGGCTATCACTGGTACACCGGCGAGCCCGGCTTCGACGGCAAGGAACGCATCCCTCACCCCACCGCCGACTACATCTCCTACGCCAACACCATCTATCTCCGCGACACCTACGGCGGCAAGACTCAGTGGGACGACGAAGAACACACCCCCTGGTTCTTCATCAACCGCGATCAAATGCGCGAGTGGTTCTTCTACACCGACAAACGTGCCTTTATGGATCGCTTCGACCTCGCGAAGAAGTCTGGTCTGCAAGGCGTCTGCGCCTGGGTGCTCGGCGAAGAAGATCCCGCCATATGGGACGCGATCCCCGCCAGGCGTTAGCGCGAAGTTAGCTTGGACGTTGCACTGCGTTTCCGATGTCCATTGCTTACTTCGGGCGGTGAGCCCAATTTGCGGACGCCGTCACCAGTGGAGTTGAAGCAGGGGCACGGCCAACCAGGTGATAGTATTCCCGTATCCCTCCAGAGCTGTTTTCACCGACCCCTGCATGCACCGCGGCACGCCGCGCACCTACGTTTAAGGAAAATATTCATGATTGGCTTACCAAAATCGACGACCCTACGTGGCCGTACGTCGTTCGCGCACACCGCAGTAACGCTTGCCCTCGCAGCGCTGACCCTCCCTTCCGGAATCGCGGCCAACGCCTGCACGCGCGCCGTGTATCTTGGATCCGACAACGTCGTCATCACCGGCCGCTCGATGGACTGGGCGGAAGACGTCTACTCCAACGCCTGGGTCTTTCCCCGCGGCATGGCACGCGACGGCGCGACCGGCGCGAACACCATCAAGTGGACCTCCAAGTATGGCAGCCTGGTCGTCTCCGGCTACGATGCCGGGACCGCGGACGGCATGAATGAGAAGGGGCTCGTTGCCAACGTCCTCTACCTGGCCGAATCCTATTACGGCACGCCCCAACCCGGCAAGCCCACCCTCTCGATCATGGCCTGGGGACAATATGCTCTCGACAACTACAGCACCGTCGCCGAGACCGTCGAAGCCTTGCGCGCTGAACCGTTCGTTGTCATCGCTCCCATGCTGCCCAACGGTAAGGGCGCACAGCTTCACCTCGCCGTCTCCGATCCCACTGGCGACTCTGCCATCTTCGAATACCTCGGCGGCAAGCTCGTCATCCACCACGACCGGAAGTACCAGGTCATGACCAACTCGCCCAGCTTCGACGATCAGCTGGCGATTGCGACGTACTGGAACGGTGTAAACCCGCTCGCTTTTCTGCCGGGCTCCATCAGCGCGGCCGATCGCTTCGTCCGCGCTTCGTTCCTCATCAACGCCATTCCGAAGCAAGCTGATCCGCACACCCTCAAAGCGGTGCCGGGCGGCACCTACGAGAATCAGGCCGTAGCCGCGGTGCTTGGCGTTATGCGCTCCGTCAGCACACCCCTCGGCATCTCGCAGCCTGACAAGCCCAACCTCGCCTCCACCCTTTGGCGCACGGCCTATGATCAGAAGGGTATGGTCTTTTATTTTGACTCTGCCACTAGCCCCAATGCCTTTTGGGTTCCCTTCGCCGACCTCGACTTCAAAGAGGGTGCGCCGGTCAAGAAGCTCACGATGGCAGGCGGCAAGGTCTACGCGGGCGACGCCTCCAGCAAATTCGAGAAGGCAACGCCGTTCGTCTTCGGAGCAGGACACTAGAGCATAGCCAGGCCCACATCAAGCCTTCATGAAAAAGCCCTCTCACGCGAGGGGGCTTTTCTCCGCCAACAATTTGCGAGCGCTACTCCACCAGTCGCCCGCGGAAGATCGTCCCCGTGTGATCGCCCGCCTCATCGAACACATTGAAATTCGCAGGTGTGCCCGGCGCCATCGTCGAAAGCTGTGACATACCCATCATCCGCGCTGGATTGCGCGAAGCCAATCGCACCGCCGCACCCAGCGATGTCCCGGTGAACTTCTGCACGTTCGCGACCGCCTGGTCCATCGTCAACACGCTGCCAGCCAGCGTCTCGCCCGACAGGCACACACCGTCCTTCACCACCACCTCAAAATCTCCCAGCGTGTACGTCCCATCCGGCACACCCGTCGCCGACATCCCATCGGTCACAAGAATCGCCCGCTCTTCCCCTTTGATCTTCAGCCACAGCCGGATGATCGCCGGATCCACATGCACGCCGTCGCAGATCGCCTCGGCATAAATATCGTCGCGATCTAAAATCGTTCCCACAATTCCCGGCTCGCGATGATCAATGGGCCGCATCGCGTTGAACAGATGCGTAGAACTCGTTGCACCCGCCGCAATCGACGCCAGCGTCTCCTCCGACGTCGCCGTGCTATGCCCCATCGTCACGCGCACACCCGCCGCCGTCGCGTGCTGAATCAGTTCCAGCGCATGCGGCAGTTCAGGCGCCAGCGTCATCAACCGGATGTGACCTCGAGCCGCAGCCTGAAAGCGATCGAACAGCTCGAGATTCGGTTCGCGAATGCTGACCTCGGGATGCACGCCACGCTTTCCATGCGACACAAACGGCCCTTCCAAATGGATCCCAACCGGCACCGCGACAGGAGCGCCCGCGGCACCCTCAGCCGGATGCTCGATCACATTGGCCAGCCGCTCCAACGCCTTTAGCGTCAGATCCAGCGGCGCCGTCACCGTTGTCGGCAAGTAGTTTGCAACGCCGCGCGTTACCAGGAACCGCCCGACCTCCGCAATGCCAGCCGCATCCGATGCCATGAAGTCGAACGATCGCGCTCCATGCACGTGTATATCGAAGAAGGCTGCCGTCAGTGTTTCCGTCGATCCATTCGCATCTCCGGCCTCAATGCGAACGATCTTCCCGTCCTCCACCGATATCACCGGGTACTCAATCTCTCCCGTGTCGGTGATCAATCTACGTGCAGTAATTGTCGTCAGCATCGATTTCCATTCTTCTTCTTACTTGCCATGCTCAAGCCCGATCCATCGCCTTCTTCGCAACCCATCCACACCAAGAACGTATGCACTCTACTATCACAAACTTATGCTCGATCCGTGTGATGCCCTCGCCAAAACGCGCTTAGCGACACCTCGGAGTTACCTTCGCTCATGGCACACAAACAGGGCCCCACGCGGCTTCCAGACGAGTCGTCGCGCATAAAAAGTTCTTGCCCACACCAGACGGAGTGTGTTCTTGTAGTACACGATAGCTCAGAACTTTGCTCACTTCAATAGAAAACAATCACTTTGGCCGGAGAAAGTCCTCTCACATGATCGAACGAATCCAAACGGCATCCCGGCCCAACCACTTTCGATCCGCTTTCTCTATAGCCGCCATCTTCTGCGCGTTCCTCGCCTCCTCTCTCCTCCTTTCCGCGCAATCCATTACGTCCGTCGGCGGCCCCGCGTTGTCTCCGCAGCCAAAGGAGATTCAGCCCGGCACGTTGATCTCCGTTCACTCTGCCTCCGTCCTCGTTCCCGGTGCCGATCCCGACGACCTCTTCACCGCGCAAAACCTCACCCAATCCCTCACCCAGTCCCTCACCCAAAGCGGCCTCAGCATCGGCTCCGCCTCCGACCTAACCATCCACCTCCTGCGCGCCGACTCCGCACAAGCCCTCCAGCTTCTATCCTCCAACCACCTCGCCTTCGACGCCCCCATGCACGACGAAGGCTACGTCCTCCTCTCGCAAAAAAATCCCACCGGCGGCGAGACCGTCGACATCATCGCCCAATCCTCCGCCGGCATCTTCTACGGCGCGCAAACCCTGAAGCAATTAATCGAGCCCTCCACAACCGGCCCACAGATCTGGTCCGCCACCATCCGCGACTGGCCCGCCATGAAGTACCGCGGTCAGCACGACGACCTCTCCCGCGGCCCCTTCCCCACCCTCGCCTTCCAGAAGCATCAGCTTGAAATCTTCGCCGCGCACAAGATCAATCTCTACTCACCCTACTTCGAGAGCAATCTCGAATACTCCGCCGATCCCCTCGCCGCGCCTCCCGGCGGAGCCCTCACTCGCGATGAAGCCAAGGAGCTCGTAGCCTTCGCCACACCGCTCCACATCATGATCGTTCCCGAGCAGGAAGCCTTCGGCCACGTCCACCACGTCCTGCAATTCGAGAAATACGCCAACGTAGCCGAGACCCCGCACGGCAACGTCATCGCTCCCGGCCAGCCCGCATCCCTCCCGCTCATCGTCAGCTGGTTCACGCAGATTGCCACCGACTTCCCCAGCCCCTTCCTGCACATCGGCGCCGACGAAACTGGCGACCTCGGCCTCGGCCGCAGCCAGCCCGACGTCGCCAAGCGCGGCCTCGGCCCCGTTTACGCCGACTTCCTCGCCTCTATCCACACCGCCCTCGCCCCCCTCCATCGCCGCCTCATCTTCTGGGGCGACATCGGCGACTCCGACCCCTCCGCCATCCCTGGCATCCCCAAAGACATGATCGCGATCCCCTGGGTTTACGGTCACAAAGACAGCTATGACAACGACATTCTTCCCTTCAAGAAGCAGGGCCTCGAAACCTGGGTTGCGCCCGGCGATTCCAACTGGCGCCAGGTCTATCCCGTCGAAAAAACTGCGCTCGACAATATCTCCGGCTTCATCGCGGCGGGTCAGCGACTCGGCAGCATCGGCGAGCTCACCACCATCTGGAATGACGATGGCGAAGGCCTCTACAACCAGGATTGGTTTGGCACGCTCTTCGGAGCCGCCGCCGGCTGGCAGTCCGGCAAAGCAGACGCCGCGCCCTACGAAGCATCCTTCGGCCCGAGCTTTTACGGCGATACATCCGGTCGTATCAACCAGGCAATGGCCGAGATCATCGCCGCCGAAGACCTCATCGACGTAAGCAACGACACCTTCTGGCTCGACCCCTGGAGCCCGGCCGGCATCGCCAAGGCCGACAAGCTTCGCCCAAATCTCTCCGCCGCGCGCCTCCATGCTGAGCACGCCATCGAGCTCATCGAAACCGCGCTCGCCACCGACCCGTCTCTCCGCGAAAAAGATTCTCTCCGCGCCATGGAACTCGGTGCCCGCCGCATCGACTTCATCGGCCTCAAATTCCAGCTCTCCGATGAGATGCGCGACCTCTACGGCCAGGCCTACGCCCTGCAGCACGATCGCAAGAAAGATTCCACCACCGAAAACCTGCTCTACAACATCAGCAGCATGAACGGCCGCTGCCAGGATCTGCGCGACGGTTTCTCTCTGCTGAAGAATCTCTACCGCGAAAGCTGGCTCGCCGAGAATCGTCCCTACTGGCTAGACAACGTGCTCGTCCGCTACGACCTCCAAACCCAGCTCTGGCAGAAACGCGGCGAAACCATCAATGCCGTCATCGAAGACTTCTACACCACCCGGACCCTTCCACCCGCAGCGCAACTCGGAATCCCCGCACCCACCACAAAGCCCTGAGCCCATTATGAACCGACGCAAATTCATGGCCGTCTCCGTGTTACTCGCAGGCCCGTCCATCCTGGACCCGCGCGCAGGATTCGCGATGTCGCGCGCCCTATGGCCCGGCCCGCAGCTTTCAGACGCGCAGCTTACCGCACTGCTCCACGGTTGGCTCGACGCCTTCAACGCCGATGATGCAACGTCCTATCGCACGTTCATTGCGAAATATCTTCCCGACGGCTTGCCCTACCTTGACGACGACTTAGCCGTGCGTGATGCCTCTGGCGGCCTCGATCTTCTTCGCACGGAGCTCACGTCTCCGAATCAAATCACGGGCTGGGTAAAGGACCGCAGCTGGGATCGATTCTCCAGGGTCATCTTGACGGCCAAGGATTCCGGTCACCTTTCCGACATTGGATTTCGTGGCGCACCGGCTCCCCCAAATTTCTCCATCCCGCGCCTCAGCGCACCCGATGCAGTGAGCGCCTTTGACTCCAGGCTGCACACCGAAGCCGCAGCCGGACGATTCTCAGGCGCTGTTCTCGTTGCGAAGAACGATCGCCTTCTTTATCAGCAAGGTTTTGGGATGACGAACATTGCAGATAAGACGAGCATCAATCCGCAGACACGCTTCTGCATTGGATCGATGGGAAAGATGTTTACCGCAGTGGCGATCCTTCAGTTGGTACAGCAAAAGAAAATCGCACTCGCCGACACCATCGCACGTTATCTGCCCGATTACCCGAACGATTCCTTGGCGAAGAAGGTAACTATCGAGCAGCTGCTGGCACATACCGGAGGCACCGGCGACATCTTCGGCCCCAAGTACGACGGCCACGCACAAGACTTCCAATCCCCCGCAAAGTTCATCGCCCTCTACGGCAAGCGCGATCTCGCCTTCGAGCCCGGATCGAAGTGGTACTACAGCAACTATGGCTATGTGCTTCTCGGTGCCATCCTTGAAGCCGTCACCGGTCAGACCTTCGACACTTATTACGCCGAAAATATCTTCCACACCGCCGGCATGCACTCCACCTCGCAGCTGCCGTCCCCTAATGCCGTGCCCTACGCAGGATCCTTAGCAACCGACCTCAAACCCGTGCCACCGTATTACGGAACTCCAGCAGGTGGCGGCTACTCCACGGTCGATGACTTTTTTGCGTTCGCTCGCGCCTTCCAGTCCAATCGTCTTCTCGATCCAAAACATACCGCCCTCCTGACGACGGGCAAAGTAGACACCGGGAATGGCACGTATTCGCTCGGCCTCGCCGTCTCATCGCGCAACGGACTGCCCTGCTACGGACACGGCGGGAGTGCCCCCGGAATCACCGGAGATTTCACAATCTATCCGCAACAAGGCTATATAACCGTCGTCCTCTGCAACCGTGGCCACCCGCTTGCGCTCAATGCTGCAAGCTACATCGGTGCCAGGCTTCCGGCCGGATAACCGCAGAGGCAGGCAACGGGCTACGCGAGAACCACCTCGATACCCCGCGCCGTCAGTTCTTCATGGATCGACTTCGGCAGATCCGAATCTGTAACCAGACAATGGATCGCCGATATGGGGCAGATGAGTGCAGGACTCACCTGCCCCATCTTCTTGCTATCTGCCACCACGATCACCTTTTTCGCGTTCCGGATAAACGCCAGCGAGACCGCCGCCTCTTCCGACTCGAGCGTCGTGATCCCGCGCTCCATATCAAACCCCGTGATGCTGATAAACGCTTTGTCCAGATAAACATCGCGGAGAAAGTTCAAGGCAGGCTGCCCCGCCAGCGCGAAGGTCCACGCCCAGGCCAGCGTTCCGCCCGTCAGCATCGTCTTGATCGCCGGCTGATTGCAAAGCTCCATGCCGATATTCACCGCATTAGTAATCACCGAAATCCCGCGCCGATGCCGCAGCGACCGCCCGATCTGCGTCGTCGTCGTTCCCGCCGTCAACCCGATCGTTTCGCTCTCGCCAATTAATTCGCTGGCCGCCACGCCGATCCGTCGCTTCGCGTCCGCCGACCGCAGCTCCCTCGCTTGGAACGAAGTATCGTGCCGAAATGGCTCATACAACAGTGGTTCCACCAGCGTCGCGCCACCGTGCGTGCGCAACACCAGCCCCCGTTTTTCCAGCCGCGCCAGGTCTCGCCGAATGCTAGGAGCCGACGTCCCCACCTGGTCCACCAGCTCCTGAACGGAGATATCCCCCGCCCGAAGCAGGGCCTTCATAATACGATCGCCGCGAACATCTGTCTTGGTTGACATACGATTTGAATCTAGATGAGTGTAGCGCCACAATGCTTGCCGTTAACTAAATATTTTTCTTGCAGCTTCCTGAAACGTGCCCTATTCTGATTGTATATAGCTCAAATGATCACTTTTGAAGAGGAAAGCCTTTCCGTGCACCCATCAACCAAACCCGCTCCCTTCGCCCACTGGATGCTCCGCGAGATCTTCGAACAGCCCGCCACCCTCGCATCCACAATTGAGCGCTACATCCCGGACGGCGAGCTCTGCGCTGACACCTGCGCCCCTATCCTCGAGTGGCTCAAGCACGTCCACAACAAAATCGTGATCGCCGCCAGCGGCTCCAGCCGTCACGCCGGCCAACTTGCCGAGCTCATCATCGAAGACCTCAGCGGCATCCCCGTCGACGTCGAGTACGCCAGTGAATATTCCTACCGCTCCGAGAAGGCCCTCACCAACTCCGCCGTCATGGTCATCTCCCAATCCGGCGAGACCGCCGACACCCTCGCCGCGCTGCGCAAAGCCAACTGCCTCGGCAACGAAACCCTCGCCATCACCAACGTCGACGACTCCACCATGGAGCGCGAAGCCACCGTCTCCTTCCCCACCATCGCCGGCCGCGAGCGCGCCATTCCTGCGACCAAGAGCTTCACCGCGCAGCTGCTCAATCTCTATCTCCTCGCCCTCATGAGCGCCGTCTCGCGCGACCTCATGGACGCCACCGAACTCAAGCAGCGTCTCGCCGAAGCCGCCACCCTCCCCGGCCAGATAGAAGCCCAGCTCCGCGGCTGGGAGGAGGCCATGCACGGCGTCGCTTACCAGTATCGTGAAGCCAAAAACTTCCTCTTCCTCGGTCGCGGCATCCATTACCCCATCGCCCGCGAAGGCGCCCTCAAACTCAAAGAGTCCGCCTACCTCCACGCTGAGGGTTACCCGAGCGGCGAACTCAAGCACGGCCCCAACGCCCTCGTCGCCGAGGGCACGCCCCTCGTCATGATCGCGACGGTAGACCACGCCGATCCCGACTCCATCCAGCGCTACGAGAAAGTCGTCCAGCTCATGCGCGACATGCGCGAGCAGCACGCCAGCATCCTCGCCATCGCCAACACCGGCGATGAAACTGTAGCCGCCCTCGCCGACCACACCGTCTATGTCGCCGAAATGCGCGAACCCCTCCTCGCCATCTGTGAGACGATTCCCTTACAGCTTCTTTCTTACTGGATGGCCATCAACAATGGCATCGACGTCGACCATCCGCGGAACCTGACCAAGGCTGTACTGGCGGAATAACGCATGGCGTACTTCTTAGCCCTCGACATCGGCGGCACCAAGACCGACTACCTTCTCGCCGACGAAACCCGCGAGCTCGCACGCATCCGCACCGGCACCATCAAGCGCATGCGCACCGACGCCTCCACCGCGGCCGCCAACCTCGACCACGCCCTCGCCCAGCTCACCGCCCTCTCCGGCATCTCACCACAATCCATCGCCCGCACCTGCATCGGCACCGCCGGTGAAACCGTACCGCTGGTCACCGACTGGCTCCGCGAAGCCTTCGCCTCCCGCGTCTCCGGCGACCTCATCCTCCTCGGCGATGTAGAAATCGCGCTGGACGCAGCCTTTCAAGGCGGCCCCGGCGTGCTCGTCATGGCCGGCACCGGCTCCAACGTCGCCGGTCGCATGCCCAACGGCACGCTCGTCACCGCCGGCGGCTGGGGACCCGAGCTCGCCGACCAGGGCTCCGGCCACAAGATCGGTCGCGAAGGCCTCCGCGCAGCACTCCTCGCCCGCGATGAACAGCTCCCCTCCACTCTCCTCGACGCCGTCATGAAGTTCTGGAAGCTTGCCTCGCTCGATCACCTCATCGAGTACGCCAACGCTCGCCCCGCACCCGACTTCTCCCGCCTCACCGAAGTCGTTCTCCGCTGCGCCAACCAGGGTGACGTCGTTGCCGCCGAAGTCCTCCGTCGCGAGGGCCAGGATCTCGCCTGGCTCGTGCGCGTCGTCTTCCACCGCATTCAAGCCGCGTCCCCCGCCGACGCCCCGCTCCCACCCCTCGCCTTCACCGGCTCCATCATGGAAAAAGTTCAACCCGTCCGCGACGCCCTCATCGCCTCCGTGCGCGCCGAGTTCCCCGTTCTCCACACCCTCGATGGTGTCATCGATCCCATCGCCGGGGCCCTCTGGCGCGCCCGCACCAGCAGCCATTCCTGAGGGAAAATTCACGTCCCCAGCATCACCATCCGCTCAACTCAACAAAACTCTTCAGCGAGATTGCTTACACTAGATGCATGAACCTCGATAGGCTCAGGGCCTTGAGCTTACCTCTCCAAAAAAGACAGCAGCTTCGATGGCCTGTCAGATTGGTTCTGTTTCTCATCGTCATTCCTGTGCTCGCCACCGTCGCGCATGCGCAAGGCGGTCCGCCCTTTCGCACCGACGATCCTGAAACACCCGGCAACAAGCATTGGGAGATAAACTTCGGCTGGATCGGCGATCGCAATCCCCAGGCAGGCGCCTACCAGGTGCCCGACTTCGACATCAACTACGGACTCGGCGACCGCATCCAGCTCAAGTACGAAATCCCCATCGCCATCGAAGAGACGCGCGCCCTCCCCGCAGCTCCCGGCCAGCCTGCGGTTCCCGGCCAGGTTATCGGCGGCCTCGGTGAAAGCTTGCTCGGCATCAAGTGGCGCTTCTACGAACACCACCCCAACGACCCCTGGCTAAAAAATCGCTTCGGCACCGGCCTGCTTGGAGCCTTCGGCCACCATCCATCCGATCAGCTCCAGCCCGCCGCTGCTTCCGGCGATTCTCCCGGCGCCGACGACACCTCCGAACCCATCGTCAACCTCAGCATCTCCACCTACCCGCAGCTCTACCTCGACAACCCCACTTCCTCGGTCCCGCGTGGTGTCGTTGCGCCCGGACCAAACTTCTTTCTTCCGATCGAAATCAACGGCCGCATTGGCCCCATTCGCCTTGACGGCGAAGTCGGCTATAACTTCGGCAATCACGCGCTGCCCCAGAGCTGGGGACGTGGTCTGCTGGTTGGCCACGAGTTCAATGACCGCACCGAGGCTTACCTCGAGCTATACGATCAGCAGGACGCCAACACACTTCCCGCCGGCCAGGGTGTTGGGCAATTTGCCACAGGCGGCCCCAAACAGCGCGAGACCACACTGGGCCTCGGCGGCCGTCGCACGCTCAACCATTCCAAAACGCTCAACCTGTTGCTAATGGCCGGCCGCAGCTTCCAAGCCATCACAACAACCAACAGCCAGCCAAGCTGGATCGCCTATGTCGGCGTTCAAGTCCTGCTAGGACCCGCCCAACCCGTCACCCCTCAGGTCGAACAAAAGCCCCCAGACGAAAGCAAGCGATAGCGCCGAAGCACTACCGCTCGATTCCTCCGCCTCTACAAACTAAGGCTGCACGCCAAACGTGAACACCGTCTCCGACTGCATCGTCTCACCCGGCTTTAGCAGCGTCGACGCAAATTTGGGCTGGTTTGGAGCATCCGGAAAATGCTGCGTCTCCAAACAAAACCCCGCGTACTTCTGATAGGTCACACCGCCCTTTCCGGTCTTCGTTCCGTCCAAAAAATTACCCGAATAAAACTGCACACCCGGCTGCGTCGTCGTGACCGTGAGCGTGCGCCCGCTGCTCGCCTCATACACCTTCGCGGCCACATGCAACCCGTCGCCCTTGCCATTCAGCGCCCAGTTGTGGTCGTAGCCGCCACCAATCTTCAACTGCTCATTCCCATCATTAATGCGTGCACCGATCGCGATCGGCTGACGAAAATCAAACGGCGTTCCCTCCACCGGAGCCAGTTCGCCCGTAGGAATCTGCGTCGCATCGACAGGAGTATAAAAGTCCGCCGGCATCATCAACACATGAGCGAGGATCGCCCGCTTGCCGTCCCCCGCCAGGTTAAAGTAGCTGTGGTTCGTAAGGTTCACCACCGTCGGCTTGGTCGTCGTCGCAAGGTAATTAATCTTCAACGACTTGCCCTCCACGGTGTACTGCACCCGCGCAGTCAGCGTTCCGGGAAACCCCATATCGCCATCCGGGCTCACCAGCGTCATCTCCACGCCGTCCGGAACTTCCTTGGCTGCCCAAACCTTGCCGCTGAAGCCCGCAGGCCCACCATGCAGCGCGTTGCCATTGTTGTTCAGCGGCACGTGATACGCCGTACCATCAATGCTGAACGTGCCCTTCGCAATGCGGTTCCCATAGCGCCCCACAATCGATCCGAAATACGTGGTGTCCGATTCATACTGTCCCAAATTGTCATACCCCAGCACCACATCGCCCATCTTCCCCTTACGATCGGGAGCCTCGATGCTCACCACGCGCGCACCGTAGGTCGCGATCCGCACCTTCAAATCGTTATCGCTCAGCGTATAAATCTGCACCGGCGTTCCGGCCGCCGTCTTCCCCCACTCCTCTTTTGTTACGCCAGCCTTCGCCAACGAACTCATCAAACTCACCACCACCGCAACCCCGGTTACTGCCCGCTTCAATGTCATGCCATCTCCTTGAAACTTCAATCGCTTTAATTCACCAGCGCCGCATCATTCTTTCCTAAGCGCACCAGCCTTGTCCACACAGACCTTCAGCCCTGCCCATAGGTAGCATTCGCACCGTGCTTTCGCAGGTAATGCCGGTCCAGCAGCGCCTGCGAAACCTTATCCGCGCTAGCTTTCAACGTCAGCGTGCGATACGCCATCTTTGCCACCGCCTCCAGCACCACCGCGTTGTGCGCCGCGTCCGCAGCATTCTTTCCCCACGCAAACGGAGCATGCCCCGCCACCAGGCAGCCAGGCACCGCCATCGGATCAATCGCCGGAATCCCCTTGAATCTCGCGACGATCGCCAAGCCAGTCTCGTGCACGTAGCGGCCTTCGATCGCCGCATCGCTCAGCGGCAAAGTCACCGGCACCGGCCCATGAAAGTAATCCGCATGCGTCGTTCCAAACGGTGGAATCGCCATCCCCGCCTGCGCAAAGCTGGTCGCAAACTCCGAGTGCGTATGCACCACCCCGCCAATCTCAGCAAACTCCCGATACAGCAGCGTATGCGTATCCAAATCCGAAGAAGGCTTCAGCGTCCCTTCCACAATCTTTCCGTCGAGGTCGGTCACCACCATGTCCTCAGCCTTCAACACGTCGTAATCCACGCCCGACGGCTTGATCACCACCAGCCCCTGCTCCCGATCCACACCCGAAGCATTCCCCCACGTGTACAGCACCAGCCCCTTCCGCACCAACTCCAGGTTGGCCTCTAAAACCTCTTCCCTCAGCTTCTTCAACAGCATCGATAGCTCCTAATGAATCGTTCGTACGTTTTCTTACCCGCGCCAGACCTTCGCCGCAATCTTCCGCAACTCCGGCAACACATCGCCCATCGCGACCGGCTCACTCGCCCTCAATCCAAACGCAAAGTAAACCTTCCGATACAGCGCAAACAACTCGTCATACAACGTCACCGCCCCGGCCTCAGGCTCATACGTCTTGAACGGCAGACACATCTTCGCTTGCGCCTCCCCAATCGTCTTGAACACGCCCGCCGCAACCAGCGCAAAAATTCCCGACCCCAAACTCGTCGGCACGCCATCCGGTACCAGCACCGGCTTACCCAGCACGTTCGCGTACACCTGGTTCAGCACCGCATTATTCTGCGGAATCCCTCCAGCATTAATCACCCGATGCACCGGCACGCCATGCTCGGCCATCCGCTCCAGAATAATCCGTGTATGAAACGCCGTCCCCTCAATCGCCGCGAACAGCTCATCCTTCGAAGTATGAATTAGGTTCCACCCCAACGTCATTCCGCCGAGTTCAGGATTCACCAGCACCGTCCGATCCCCATTATCCCAACTCAGCCTTAGCAACCCCGTCTGCCCCGGCTTGTACTCCGCCAGCCCATCGCTCAGCGTCTTCACATCCGTCCCCGCACGCCTCGCAATCGCCTCAAAGATATCGCCGGTCGCTGAAAGCCCTGCCTCGATGCCCGCGTACGCCGGATGCACGCTTCCCGGTACCACGCCGCAAACCCCCGGCACCAGCGTCGTTTCGCTGCTCATCGCAATAATGCAAGTCGACGTCCCCACCACGTTCACCACGTCGCCCTCTTTACACCCCGCGCCAATCGCATCCCAGTGCGCGTCGAACGCCCCCACCGGAATCGGTATCCCCGCAGGCAATCCCATCTCAGCCGCCCACCGCTCGCTCAGCCCACCCGCAACCGCATCGGACGTCCGATACTCCCCGCCGAGCTTCTCCCTCACCCCATCAAACACCGGGTCCAGCTTCGACAAAAACTCCTGCGACGGCAGCCCGCCCCACTTCGGATTCCACATCCACTTGTGCCCCATTGCGCACACACTGCGCGGAGCCTTCGCCGCATCCGTAATCCCGATCAGCGTAGCCGCCACCATGTCGCAATGCTCCAGCGCCGTAGCAAACTTCTCCCGCTTCTCAGGATTATTCCGCAACCAATACAGCAGCTTCGCAAATCCCCACTCATGCGAGTACACGCCACCGCACCACTCAATCGCTTCGAGTCCCACCTCATGCGCAAGCTGCGTAATCTGCTGCGCTTCCTTATGCGCGCGATGGTCACACCACAGCATGTACTCATCCAGCGGCTGCAAGTGCGCGTCCACAGGAATCACACTGGACCCCGTCGTATCCAGCGCCAGCGCCACAATCTTCTTCGCGTCCACGCCCGTATCCCGAACCACCGCGCGCACCGCCTCCACCAGCGCCCGCATCTGGTCTTCATGCGACTGCGTTGCAAAGTCCGGATCTTCCTGCTTCCGATGCAGCGGATACTTCGCCGAAGCAGTCCCCAACCTCCCGCGCTCACTATCCAGCAATGTAACGCGAACACTCAGCGTGCCAAAATCCACACCCGCAACGATAGCCATACGATCCGTCCAACCCTTCTCTTACCCTCGCGTACCTTCGCCGGTTCGCGAGGCGCCACAATCGAAATAATGCCTAGTGTAAACGTTTTCCGTGCGGTACGATACCTCTGTGAACGCGCCCTAGTCAATCCCGTCACCGCAATTCGCTTCCATCCCCGCGCTCGCGTATGCTGATCCACAAAACCACAGGTCGCCTTTCACGTGAAACGAACCCGCAAGCCCGCTGACGTCGCCACTCCGCCCAAGATCGACATCCGCGGCGTAGCTTCGCTTGCCCGCGTCTCCATCGCCACCGTCTCCCGCACCATCAACCACGTTCCCACCGTCGACCCCATCCTTGCAGCCCGCGTCTGGAAAGCTGTTACCGATCTCAACTACTTTCCCAACACCCAGGCCCGCGCCCTCGTCTCCGGCAAAAGCCGCCTGCTCGGCCTCGTCGTCTCTGAAATCACTAACCCTTTCTTCCCCGAACTCATCCAGGAGTTCGAACAGATCGCGGTCGCCCGCGGTTACGAAATCCTCATCGGCTCCACCAACTACGAAACCAAGACCATGGAACTCTGCGCCCGCCGCATGCTCGAGCGCCAAGTCGACGGCGTAGCCATCATGACCTTCGGCATTGAAGACTTTCTCCTCGACCGCTTCGCCGCCGATAACATTCCCTTCGTCTTCATCGACCCCGCGCCCTCCCGCCCCCTCAACAGTGTTCTCGCAGTCGACTATCGCGCCGGCATCTACGAAGGCGTCCAGCATCTCGCCGTCCTCGGCCATCGCAACATCGGCTTCATCAGCGGCCCCTTAACCCGCCGCTCCGCCCAGAGCCGCAAGGCCGCCTTCCTCAGCTGCCTCCAGTCCGCCGGCCTCAAGGCCAATCCCGAGTGGCTCATTGAAGGCAATCACGCCCTCGACGGCGGCCGCGACGCCATGCACAAAATCCTCGCGCTACCCACGTGGCCAACTGCCGTCATGTGTTCCAACGACATGACCGCCATCGGCGTCCAACACGCCCTCTTCGAAGCCAACCTCCGCGTCCCCGACGATTTCTCCCTCATCGGCTTCGACGACATTCATCTCGCCGAATACACCATCCCGCCTCTCACCACCGTGCGCATGTCCTGCCGCGACCTCGCCACCCAGGCCGTCGACAAGCTCCTCTCGCGTCTCAAATCAACAGACCCCGCTGTGAATTCTCCGGCCATGATCAGCACGCGCCTCATCGTTCGCCAGACCACCGGCCTACCCCGAAACACGCTACAGGACCTTCCCCAGATGTCCACCACCACCCAACGCAAGCGCTAGCCCTTCCCAGCGTTTACTCCTGCCCTTGCTTTTCTTTCTGTCATTCCCCTTGGGAATCTGCTTCTGTTGTCGCGAGCCCTCACCGCTACCCCACAGGAACCGGCGCCACCCGCGCCCGCGCAACACTCCGATACACCGGCTCATACCCCAAGCTCCGCGCAAACGCCAAAATCTTATCGAACTGCAAACTGATAGTAGCCCCCGCCTTCTGCGTTACCTCATCCTCAATCGGCAGATCGAAATCATCGGCGCCATACAACAGCCCCTCCAGCGCCCGTTCATTCTGCGTCAGCACCGAGGTCCGAATCCGCGGCACGTTGTCCAGGTAAATCCGGCTCAGCGCTAAATGCCGCAGATACTCGCTCGTCCCAATCTCGATCTGCCCGAGCGCATCCCCAAGCGGCGTGAAGTACGGCTTGAACGTCCAGCACAGAAAGCTCCCCAACCCGCCCACTTCATCCTGAAACTGCCGCGTCTGCTCCAGGTGCTCAATCCGTTCCTCAATCGTCTCGTCGAACCCAATCACCATCGTCGCCGACGTCTTCAACCCCGCCTCCACAATCGCCTTCTGCGCCTCGAAGTATTGCGCTACGGTGTACTTGAACTTGCTATGCCGCCGCCGAAACTCCTCCGTCAAAATCTCGGAGCCACCGCCAGTAATCCAGCGCACGCCAGCGTCCTTGAACCTCTGCGCGGTCGTCGCGTAATCCAGCTTCGCGTGATCGGCCAGGTACATGAACTCCGCAATCGTCAGCGCATAGAACTCCATCGTGTCGCCGTATCGCTCGCGCACCGCCCGAAACAACTCGCAGTAATACTCCAGCGCCAGCGCGGGATTGAATCCTCCGTTGAACCCCACCAAATCCCCGCCCAGCGCGATCAACTCATCAATCTTCGCGAACACCTGCTCCTGCGTCAGAACATATCCGCCCTCGCCTCCAGGCAGCGTGTAGAACGCGCAGTAGTCGCACTGCGCCACGCACACATTGGTGTAGTTGATAATCCGCATCAGCATGTACGTACAAGCATTCGGCTCGACGTAACGCGCCCGCACCCTCTGCGCCAGCTCGCGCATCTCTTCATCGGTCGCGTTCTTCCATAACCACAAGGCCTCATCCGCCGTAACCCGCCCACGGCTCTGAACCTTCGCCCGAATCTCACTCATCAACGACGTAGCAGTATCCACCCCTCCAGTCTAATCCCACCCCAACCCTATCCTCTATCCCCTATCCCTGCTCTCCTCCGCCACCGGCAGCGTAAAACTAAACACCGACCCCTCCCCCAGCTGGCTAGTCACCGACAGCGTCCCATGATGCGCATCGATGATCGCCCGGCTGATCGCCAGCCCCATCCCCGTCCCCCACGTCTGCTGGCTCGGTACGCTCGCCCGATAAAACCGCTCAAAGATCAAACTCTGCTCCGACAAATCAATGCCAATCCCCCGGTCCGCCACGCTCACCGTCACCATCCCGTCCTTGCGTTCCGCCGAAATCCGAATCGGCGTCCCCGCAGCCGAATACTTCGCTGCATTCTCAACCAAATTCGTCAGCACCTTCGTAATAAAATCCGCATCCGCCATCACCAGCGGCAGCCGCGGCAAATCCACCTTCACCTCACGCCCGTCCAGCAGGCTCGAGCAGTTCTCCACCGCCTGCTCCACCATCGCGCCCACCGCCGTCGGCGCAAACGTCATGTGCACCTCCCGCGTATCCAGCTGCGCCATCTCCACCGCCTCACTCACCAGCTGGTTCAGCCGATCGCTCTCCTCATCAATCACCGTCAACAAATCATGCTGCCCCTCCGCATCCATCGTCCCCGGCGAAAGCAGCGTCGACGCAGCCGCCTTGATCGCCGTCAGCGGCGTCCTCAGCTCATGCGTAATCGAGTCAATCATCAGCGACCGCAACCGCTCACTCTCCTTCGCCGCTTCGCCCCGCGTCACATCCTCCAACGCCTGTGCCCTATCAATCGACACCGAGATCAATCCGCCAATCGCCTCCAGCGTCTCAGTCGACAGCCTTACCCCGCGGCTCAACCCATCGATCAGCAGCAGCCCCCGCGGCCGCACTCCCTCGCGCAGCGGAATCCTCGCCTGCAGCCCCACCATCTCCGCACCCGGCAACGTCTGCGCCAACTGCCGCAACCCAATGTCGTCCATCTGGATCGAAGCGCTCTCGCCCGCCATGTATCGCCGATCGCCCTCCAGCAGGTACAGCACAATCGTGTCCGCCCGCGTCACCAGCATGATCGCTGGACTGATCGCATTCAGCAGCCCCGCAACATTCTCCGCCTGCAGCAATTGCCGGCTAAGCCCATACAACACCTCAAGCTCCCTCTGCCGCCGCCGAGCATCCGCGGCCTCTCCCCGCGCCCTCTCCGATAGCCGGCTCCCCACCACCGCCACCGTCAGAAACACAAAAATCGTCAACCAGTTCTGCGGATCGCTAATCGTCAGCGTCCCAATCGGCGGCAGAAAATAAAAGTTGTACGCAAGCGTAGCCGCAATCGACGTCACAACCGCATACCGCAATCCCCACCGCGCCGCCAGAAACAGCACCAGCAACAGCAGCGTTAACGCCACCGTCGTAGGGTTAACATGCAGCCATAGGTGATATACGGCTACAATTCCGGCAAGCACCGCTGCCGCCGACGACCACCGAAATACCTCAACTACCCGCTGGCTGTTCACAAGGAGATACTACGACTTGCCGACCGATTCCACACCTCGGAAGAGTCCCGAAGACTGGCTGATCACCGCCGATCCCGAGAAGACGCGCGGCCGCTTCAAGATCTTCATCGGCTACGCCCCCGGCGTCGGCAAAACCTTCAGCATGCTGTCAGAAGGCATTCGCCGCCGCCAGCGCGGAGAAGACGTCTGCATCGGCGTCGTCGAAACCCACGGCCGCAAAGGCACCGCCGAGCTCGCCGCCAAGCTCGAACACGTTCCCACCCGCGAGATCGATTACAAAGGCACCCTCTTCCACGAGATGGACGTCGACGCGATCCTCGACCGCCGCCCGCAAGTCGTCCTCATCGACGAGCTCGCCCACAGCAACATCACCGGCTCTCGCAACACCAAGCGCTACGAAGACGTCTTCCTCCTCCTCGAAGCCAACATCGACGTCCTCTCCACCATCAACGTCCAGCACGTCGAAAGCCTGACCCCACGCATCCAAAGCCTCACCGGCATCCCCGTCCGCGAAACCGTTCCCGACTGGGTCCTCGATCGCGCCGACGAAATCGTCATCTCCGACCTCACCCCCGAAGCCCTCGTCACCCGCATGCGCCGCGGCGACATCTACCCCGTCGACCGTGCCGAGCGCGCCCTCGCCAACTTCTTTCGCCGCGGCAACCTCATCGCCCTCCGCGAAATGGCCCTCCACCGTGTCACCCGCGCCGTCGACCGCACCCTCGACGACTACGTCAAGCGCAAGCAGCTAGGCCCTCACTGGTCCGTCACCGAAAAGGTAGCCGTCTGCATCAGCAACCGCCCCCAGGCTCGCGACCTCATCGCCCGCGGCGCCCGCCTCGCCGAAGGCCTCGGCGGCGAGCTGTACGTTCTCCACGTCCAGACCCACAAAGACGAATCCGCCGACTGCAAGCGCACCCTCGAAGCCAGCCTCAAGTTCGCCGAAAACCTCGGCGCCCACGTCGTCCACCTCTCCGGCAAACGCATCGCCTCCGCCACCGCCGCCTACATCACCGAGCAGCGCATCACCCAAGCGCTCTTCGGCCGCTCCGCCCTCCACGGCCTCCGCAAATACCTCTACTTCTTCGCCATCCAGCGCTTCATGTCCGAAGCCCCTCACGTCGACCTCCACATCGTCACCCAGGAAGACCGCTAAGCCATGCGTATCCTCATCGTCGACGACGAGCGCCAGATCACCCGCGTCCTCCGCACCTCCCTCCAAAGTTCCGGCTACGAAGTCACCGTCGCCAACAACGGCCTCGAAGCCTTCGACCTCTTCACCACCACGCAACCCGACCTCGTCATCACCGACCTCGCCATGCCCGAGATGACCGGCATCGAGCTCACCCGCGCCATCCGCCGCACCTCCGAAACCCCCATCATCATCCTCTCCGTCCGAGAGCAGGAAACCATGAAAGTCGCTGCCCTCGACGAAGGCGCCGACGACTACGTCACCAAGCCCTTCAGCATGCCCGAACTCCTCGCCCGTGTCCGCGCCAACCTCCGCAAGATCGCCCGCGAAGAACCCGCTCCCGCCGAAGTCACCGCCGGCGACCTCTACATCGACACCTCCTCCCGCACCGTGCGCGTCCGCAACGCCGAAGTCCACCTCACCCCCAAGGAATTCGACCTCCTCCTCGTCTTCGTCAACAACCCCAACCGCGTCCTCACCCACAAGTTCCTCCTCCGTCAAATCTGGGGCTCGGCCGGCGAAGATCAGCCTGAATACCTCCGCGTCCTCATCGGCCAACTCCGCAAAAAACTCGACCCCGCCGACAGCTCCCGCTACATCGAATCCGAGCCCTGGGTCGGCTACCGCCTGCGCTCCCCACTTACAACTTCTTAACGACTTCCCTACGGACTTCCTACCGCCCGCCACGGTCTACTAGCTTCGGTTCATTATTCGAGGCTCGTACTCCCATGCGCTTTCCCATGATTCAGCACCATCCGCACCGCACCGTCTTCGCGATCCCTGTAACCCTGTCTCTCCTGCTCGCGACCAGCATGCTCGCCCCTGCCGCAATCCACGCGCAGGCAGCGGACACCGCCGACGCCACCACCTCCACCAGCGTGCAAGCTCCCGCACCCGCCGCGTCCGTCACGCCCACGCCACCTGCGCTCGACCCCAGCTTCTTCCATCGCCTCGGTCGCGCCTATGTGGCCGACTGGGCCGGCACCGCCCCCGTCACCGCGCTCCCTCAAACTCGTCGCGGAACTCCCGCACCCCTTAGCTCCCCGCCCTTCCCCAGCTCCGACTGGCCCATTGGCGGCACCACCACTATCGGTGTCCCCGACGGCCAGTCCTACCCACTCATGCAGGCCATCAACCAGAACAAATCGCAGAGCAAAATCTACGGTTGGCTCGAAGTCGGCGCCAACGGTTCCACCAACAACAAGACCAACGCCAGCAAAGGCATCCCGTCTAACTTCCCCTCTGCTTACGATGAGTACGCCAACACCGTCCAGCTTGATCAGGCCGCCCTCTACTTCGATCGCATCCCCGACACCACCCAGACCACCCACTTCGACTGGGGTTATCGCCTCACCCTGCTCTATGGCGTCGACTATCGCTTCACCACCGCCAAGGGTATGTTGAGCCAACAGCTTCTCCTCAAGAACAATCAGTACGGCTTCGACCCCGTCATGTTCTACATGGAGTTCTACGTTCCCAAAGTCGCGCAGGGTCTCGACATTCGCGTCGGCCGCTACATCTCTCTCCCCGACATTGAAGCCCAGCTCGCCCCCAACAACTACAGCTACTCCCACTCCATCCTTTACACCGTCGACTGCTACACCCAGACCGGCATCAACGGCACCGTCAAGCTCAATGACCACTGGACGGTCCAGGCCGGACTCTCCGGCGGCTGCGACACCATGCCCTGGACCACCGACGCCAAAGTCACCGGCAACTTCTGCGCCCAGTACACCTGGTCCAACGGCGGCAACGATCTCTACACCTGCGCCAACAGCGTCAACGACGGCAAGTACGCCTACAACAACCTCGCCGCCTACTACGAGACCTGGTATCACCGCTTCAACGCCACCTGGCACACCGATACCGAGTTCTGGTACCAGTACGAAAAACAAACGCCCAACATGTACTGGTTCAACGGCACCGATCCCGCCACCGGCATTCAGTACGCGAACACCCCCAGCACCCCCTGGCCCGAGGCCACCTTCTATCGCCCCGGCCAAGGCGCTGTGAACCTCAACTTCGGCGCCGTCTGCAAAGACCCTCGCCTCCCCGCCAACGAGCAACCCGCGCGCTGCTACGCTCCCGAGCTAGCCATCACCAACTACGTCGAGCACAGCTTCTGGCACAACACCGCCTCCATCAACATTCGCAACGAGTGGGTCAACGACATCGTTGGCCAGCGCACCGGCACGCCCGCCATGTACGAAGAGCACATGGTCGGCTTCAACTTCTGGGCCGGTTCCACCATCACCTTCCGCCCCGAGGTCAGCTACACCCACGCCTTCGCAAAGTATGGAGTCACCGCGCTCAACATCGCACCCGGCGCCGCCATCTCCAACCTCGAAGCCGTCTCGCAAGGCGCACCCCCCAACCCCCTCGGCCTCGGCAAGAATCAGGCCATCACCTTGGCCGCCGATCTCATCTGGCACTTCTGATCACAAGGGGAGCACACTGTTTGTGCTCCCCGAAAGGCACCTATGGCAGACATCATCGCGCTCATCACAATCGCCCTTCTCTTCCCGCTGTCCCTGCTCTACGTCTCCGCCTGCGACCGCCTGAAAGGTAGCCGCCGCCAAGGAAGCCAATCATGATCGAAAACGTGATCCTCCTCGTCATCTGCCTCCTGCTCCTCGTCTACCTCGTCTACGCGCTCTTACGTCCGGAGAAGTTCTAATGTCACTCAACGGCTGGCTCCAAATTGCCCTCTTCATCGCGCTCATCCTGCTCCTCGCCAAACCCATGGGCAGCTACATGACGCGCGTCTTCGAACGTCGCCGCACCTGGCTCGACGCCGTCCTCGTCCCCTGCGAGCGCCTCCTCTACAAGCTCACCGACGTCAACCCGGACGAGGAAATGCGCTGGACCCAGTACGCCGTCGCCATGCTGGTCTTCAGCGCCGCCACGCTCATCCTCACCTACGCGATCGAGCGCCTCCAGGGATTCCTTCCGCTCAATCCGCAGCACCTCGCCAACGTAGCGCCCGACCTAGCCTTCAACACCGCCGTCTCCTTCACCACCAACACCAACTGGCAGGCCTACACACCCGAGTCCACCATGAGCTATCTCACCCAGATGCTCGGCCTCGCCACGCACAACTTCTGGTCCGCCGCCGTAGGCCTCGCCCTCGCCATCGCCTTCATCCGCGGCATCGCCCGCCGCGAGATGAAGACCCTCGGCAACTTCTGGGTCGACCTCACCCGCGGAACCCTCTGGATCCTTCTGCCCATCTCGATCGTCTTCGCCGTCGCGCTCACCTCGCAAGGCGTCATCCAGAATTTCCATCCCTACACCACCGCCAAGCTCGTCCAACCCCAAACCATCACGAGCGCCGACGGCAAGACCACCACCACCGTCACCACGCAAACCATCGCGCAAGGCCCGGTCGCCTCGCAGGAGGCCATCAAGATGCTCGGCACCAACGGTGGCGGCTTCTTCAACGCCAACAGCGCGCACCCCTTCGAGAACCCCACGCCCCTCTCGAACTTCCTCCAACTCCTCTCCATCTTCCTCATCCCCGCCGGCCTCACCATGACGCTAGGCACCATGGTCGGCTCGCCCAAACACGGCTGGGCTGTTCTCGCCGCCATGACCATCCTCTGGTTCTGCGGAGTCTTCGTCTGCTACTGGGCCGAAGCGCAACCCAACCCACTCATGCATAACGTCGACCAGCACGCCTCCCTCACGCAGTCCGGTGGCAATATGGAAGGCAAAGAAGTCCGCTTCGGCATCGCCAACTCCGCCCTCTTCGCCACCGTCACCACCGACGCGAGCTGCGGTGCTGTCAACTCCATGCACGACTCCTTCACCCCCCTCGGCGGCCTCGTCCCCCTCACCAACATCATGCTCGGCGAAATCGTCTTCGGTGGCGTCGGCGCCGGCCTCTACGGCATGCTCGTCTTCGTCGTCATCGCGGTCTTCATCGCCGGCCTTATGGTCGGGAGAACCCCCGAGTACCTAGGCAAGAAAATCGAAGCCTACGACGTCCAGATGGCGATGCTCTACCTCCTCATCTTCCCGCTCATCATCCTCGGCTTCGCCGCCGTAGCCGTCCTCATGCCCAACCTCGGCCTCAGCGCTCTCACCAACCACGGCCCCCACGGCCTCTCAGAAATCCTCTACGCCTACGCCTCCGCAACCGGCAACAACGGCTCCGCCTTCGCCGGCCTCACCACCAACACCCACTGGTACAACTACTCGCTAGGCTTCGCGATGTTCTTCGGCCGCTTCATGATGATCATCCCGATGCTAGCGATCGCAGGCAATCTAGCCGGCAAGAAAATCGTCCCCGAAACCGCAGGCACCTTCCCGGTCACCACGCCACTCTTCACGATCCTGCTCACCTCGGTGATCGTCATCGTAGGCGCGCTAACCTTCTTCCCCGCGCTCTCCCTCGGCCCCATCCTGGAGCACCTGCTCCTCCACGCCGGCCACACGTTCTAAGCATTCGGAGAAACACATGTCCACCGCAAGTCAAGCCAAAGGCCGCCGCTCGCTATTCGATTCCGCAATCGTCCGCCGCGCCTCCGTAGACGCTCTCGCCAAGCTCGCCCCCGCGACCATGATGAAGAACCCCGTCATGTTCGTCGTCGAAGTCGGCAGCGTCCTCACCACCGCTCTCCTCATCTACGACCGCTTCACCCACCACGGCCACTTCACCTTCGACCTCCAGATCACCCTCTGGCTGTGGTTCACGGTGCTCTTCGCGAACTTCGCCGAAGCCATGGCCGAAGGCCGAGGCAAAGCCCAGGCCGACGCCCTCCGTCTCGCCAAGTCCGAAACCACCGCCTACAAAGTCTCGAAGTCCGGAGCCATCGAAGAGATCCCCAGCTCCCAACTCCGCGCCGACGACGTAGTCCGCGTCATCGCTGGCCAGATGATCCCGGGCGACGGTGAAGTCATCGTAGGCGTCGCCAGCGTTGACGAGTCCGCGATCACCGGCGAGTCCGCCCCCGTCATCCGCGAAGCCGGAGGCGATCGTTCTGCCGTCACCGGTGGCACCCGCGTCCTCTCCGACGAGATCACCGTCCGCATCACCTCCAACCCCGGCGAAACCTTCCTCGACCGCATGATCGCACTAGTCGAAGGTGCCGAGCGCCAGAAGACTCCCAACGAAATCGCCCTCAACATCCTCCTCGCCGGCCTCACCATCATCTTCCTGCTCGCCGTCGTCACGCTGCAGCCCTACGCCATCTACTCCGGCGCACCGCAAACCGTCTTCGTCCTAATCTCGCTCCTCGTCTGCCTGATCCCCACCACCATCGGTGGCCTGCTCTCAGCCATCGGCATCGCCGGCATGGATCGCCTTGTTCAACACAACGTCCTGGCCACCTCCGGTCGCGCAGTAGAAGCCGCCGGCGACGTCAACACTCTTCTCCTCGACAAGACCGGCACCATCACCATCGGCAACCGCGAAGCCTCCGAGTTCGTCACCGCGCCCGGCATCACCGACGAAGCCCTCGCCGACGCCGCCCAGCTCTCCTCCCTCGCCGACGAAACCCCCGAAGGACGCTCCATCGTCGTCCTCGCCAAGCAGCAGTACGGCCTCCGCGGCCGTGAGCTCGCGCACCTCAACGCCGAGTTCATCCCCTTCTCCGCCCTCACACGCATGTCCGGCATCGAAGTCGACGGCCGCAGCATCCGCAAAGGCTCCGTCGACGCCATCTCCGCCTATCTCATCGAACACGGCTCCAAGCTCCCCGACCTCGTCCGCGAGTCCGTCGACGCCATCTCCCGCTCCGGCGGAACGCCCCTGGTAGTCGCAGAAAACGGCCGCGCCCTCGGCGTCATCCATCTCAAAGACATCGTCAAAGGCGGCATGAAGGAGCGCTTCGATCAGCTCCGCGCTATGGGCATCCGCACCATCATGATCACCGGCGACAACCCGCTCACCGCCGCCGCCATCGCCCGCGAAGCCGGCGTAGACGACTTCCTCGCCGAAGCCAAACCCAAAGACAAGATGGACCTAATCAAGCGCGAGCAGGCCGAAGGCAAGCTAGTCGCCATGACCGGCGACGGCACCAACGACGCCCCCGCCCTCGCCCAGGCCGACGTAGGCGTTGCTATGAACAGCGGCACGCAAGCCGCCAAAGAGGCCGGCAACATGGTCGACCTCGACTCCAACCCGACCAAGCTCATCGAGATCGTAGCCATCGGGAAACAACTCCTCATGACCCGCGGCGCCCTCACCACCTTCTCCATCTCCAACGACATCGCCAAGTACTTCGCCATCATTCCCGCCATGTTCGCCGGAGCCTTCCCCGTCCTCAACGCGCTCAACGTCATGCATCTCCACAACCCGGAGTCAGCCATCCTCTCAGCAGTAATCTTCAACGCCCTCATCATCGTCGCGCTGATCCCGCTAGCCCTGCGCGGCGTCCGTTACCGTCCTATGTCTGCCGCCGTTCTACTCCAGCGCAACCTCGTCGTCTACGGCATCGGCGGCATCATCGCCCCCTTCATTGGCATCAAGCTAATCGACATGCTCATCACCGCGCTCCATCTCGCCTAAGGTGCACTCATGAAAAAAACAATCATCACCGCCGCCCTCTACACCCTCATCTCCGCCATCCTCCTCGGCATCGGCTACCCCCTCCTCATCACGGGCATCGACCACCTCCTCTTCCCTAAACAATCCTACGGCGAACTCATCACGCGCAATAACGAAGTCATCGGCTCCCACCTCATCGGCCAAACCTTCACCGGCGACAACTACTTCAACAGCCGCCCCTCCGCCGCAGGCACCGGCTACGACGCCACCTCCTCCTCCGGCTCCAATTACGGCTCCACCAGCAAAGCCCTCATCGACCGCGTCCAGGCCAGCGTAACCACTACCCAGAACGCGTCGAAAACCCCCGTCCCCGTTGACCTGGTCACCGCCTCAGGCTCCGGCCTCGATCCCGACATCACCCCTGCCGCCGCCTTCTACCAGGTCCCCCGCATAGCCCACGCCCGCCGCCTCTCCGCATCCGCCCTCACCCAGCTCATCAACGACCACACCACGCAACGCCAGTTCGGCCTCCTCGGCGAACCCCGCGTCAACGTCCTCGACCTCAACCTCGCCCTCGACAACCTCACCACCCACGAAGCCAATCCATCGACAGCCCGTTGAAACTTTTCGTCGCCCCCACGGTCTAGGCAGGCCATGGCTCTGCCCAAGTTCCTTTGCGCGCTTCCCTTCCTTCTCGCTTCCCTCACGTCGGCTGCGCAACAAACGACCACACCCCGCATTGAACCGAGCGACTGCATCTACCAACCCGACGGCTCTCACAAAACCCATTGCGGTTACCTGGTCGTCGCAGAAAATCGGAGTCATCCCCTGGGCCGCACCATCAAGCTGCCCTTCATCTACGTCGAAAGCAACAACCCCTCAAAGCACCCGGATCCCGTGCTCTTTACCGGCGGGGGTCCGGGCCTCAGTTCCCTGCATCCCGTCACGTCCATCGATCGCAGGGCCCTCCTCCGTGACCGCGATTACATTGCCTTCGAGCAGCGCGGAACCCATTTTGCGCAGCCAAATCTCGAGTGCGCTGACCTCGGCCACGCCATCCAACGCGCCTATCTCGAGCACGCATCCGTGGACGAAGCAGTCACCGCCGCCATCCGGCAGTGCCGCACGAAACTCACGCAGCAAGGCATCGATCTCTCCGCCTACAACACCGACGAGAGCGCAGCCGACATCGAGGACCTCCGCCGCCTCCTCCACATCGATTCGCTCAACCTACTGGGCATCTCCTATAGCGGCGGTCTCATGATGGCCGTCCTGCAAAAGTACCCCGCCCATATCCGCTCCCTCATCCTCGACTCACCGCTCCCGGAGTTCGTAAACATCGACGAGCAGGAACTCGCCAACTTCAACCAGGTCCTCACCGCTGTCCTCAACACCGCCGATCCCACGCTCACCCCACGCTTCCGCACCTACTTCACCGGCCTCGACCACAAAGTCTTCACCCTCCGTTACACCCTCAACGACGGCCGGACGGTCACGCTGAACTACGGCCGCAACGAAATGCTCGCCATCCTCAAGGGCAAGTTGGAAGACTACGACGGCGTAAAAGAGTTGCCGCACGTTGTCAGCGATATGACCACCGGCCAACAGGAACCCTACCTCAAGGCGTATTTCGACGGCGTATTCGCCAACACCGGCGCCGTCTCCGGCATGCGCCTATCGGTCTATTGTTCCGACAAGATGGCCTTCGCAGACCCAGCCATCATCCGGCAGCAGGATACGATCATGCCCTGGCTGGCCGGTTTCCACGTCAACGACGTCTACCAGGCCTCCTGCGATGTTTGGCAAGTCAAACCCATCTCCGCCACCACCAAAAAGCCGTTCTACAGCAATGTGCCCGTCCTGCTAGGCGCGGGGGAGCTGGATGACGCCTGCCGGCCCTTATACAACGACATGATCCATCAATACTTCCCCAACAGCCAGCGCCTCCTCTTCACCCAACGCCAGCACGCCCCCCTGTTGAACTCCATGGAAGGGGATGTCTACATCGCAGCGTTCCTTAACCAACCGCTTGAGCGACTCAGCGGCCAGAAGGATATCGAGGCCTACTGATAATCCTGTCAAGCCCCCGCGGCCCCAAAAATCGCCAAACCCCCTGTCTCTATTGGCGATTTATATTTCAAAAACCTGGCATAGTTACCCCACTCAAAGGACTAAACTTTAACTAGCCCCTTAACCCATCCGCACCCTCGAGGTCAACCGACGACAGGTGAACCGATCATCGGGTTCGGGGACGTTCCTGACTCATAACCCGTTCCGATGGAACAACTTGGGCTAGTCTTGCGCATAAGTTACCCAGTATCGATAACTTACCGGCCGACCTCGGCGAAGGACTTCGCCACCTAAGTTCCTTGCTATCATCCGATTCCGGGCTAAAATCACTCCCAAACCTGGAAGGAT
>Ga0302313_10000465_pt1 | contig 36384 bp, 36 predicted proteins | sample III_Palsa_N2_2_FD_200454 | JGI IMG/M metagenome (GOLD analysis project Ga0302313, IMG submission 200454) | Peat permafrost microbial communities from Stordalen Mire near Abisko, Sweden - III_Palsa_N2_2 | ecosystem: Environmental > Terrestrial > Soil > Palsa > Peat permafrost | place: Sweden...
GAGGTCCAGTTTGTGGGACTTGTGTTTGCCCGCGGCCTACGTGTTGTTTGGGCTCGCTGCTGGCCTCGGCAAACTGATCCGCTGGTGGAAGGACAGGAGGGAGGCTCGTGATGCGGCGCTCAAGCGTGTGCATTCGCACCACGAGCTAAGGATGCCAAAACGTTGACGGAATCCTCGGCAAAGAAGGCTTCTCGCGAGGCCCCCCGAAGCGCAACGGCTAGCGCCCTTTCATGCTTAGTCTTTCCAATGAGCCATTGCGCAGTGTTTGGATGATCGACTGACACGCGTAAGCCTAATAGCTGCTGGAATGGCGCGGCGAGCGACTCTTCGATCACTAGGGGAACTTGGCCGACCTTGTACACCTCCGAAAGAGTGGATTGAAGATCAGTTGCCAATTTCGCAACCTTCTCTCCAAGTTTTTTGCGCTCTGATCTGGCAGCGCTATCAAGCTCGGATGGGCCTAGAAAGAATCTCTTAGCATTCGCGAAAAGCCATAATGCATGGCTTTCATCAGGAACATCTTTCGCATTTTTCTTAAGCCTTCCGATCGCTGGCCAGACCACCCCACACTCGTGGTCGAAAATAATCCGCGCTTTAATATCACGCTCTTCGTCGCTCAATTCAGGGCGTGCTGCTTTCGATATCTCGAACATGGCCAGGTCTTTCATATCCAAGGCCTGTTGGTACTCGCCCCATACCCAGTCAGGTACATGTGTTGGTTGTTTTTTCAAGATCACCACGAACACTTCTTTGATTGTCAAAAGAAACCATAATCGCAGGGAAAAATGAGCGCCATCGGGTAGCCTCTCCGGCATCATACGACCGAGTTAGATATCAACTTACCTTGCTCTTGAATGCGATCAGCTGCCCACCAGTACGTAGGTTGTCCAGATAGTCCGCCCACGTTGCCATCATCTTGCGACGCTCATCCAAATAGCTGGCGCGGTTATAAGCCGCGCGTACTTTGTTCCTTTCGGCGTGGGCCAACTGGCGCTCAATCACATCCGGCGCCCACCCCATCTCGTTAAGGCGAGTTGATGCCATTGCACGAAAGCCATGACCAGTCATGGTGTCTTTGTCGAAGCCCATACGGCGCAAGGCGGCATTGATGGCGGCATCGGACATGGGGCGTTGGCGGCTACGTTCTCCAGGAAATACGTACCGGCTTCGACCTGTAAGCGGCTGTAGTTCGCGCAATATGGCTACAGCTTGCTCGGTCAGAGGGACAATATGTTCCTCACGCATCTTCATCTTGCTCGCAGGAATGCGCCACTGAGCGCCATCCAGGTCGAACTCCGGCCATTCAGCTCGACGCAGTTCGCCGGGGCGTACGAATAGCAACGGCGCAAGCTTAAGTGCGGAGCGCACTACGAAGCTGCCCGTGTAGCCGTCTATAGCTCGCAATAGCTCACCCACCTTCGTCGGATCGGTGATTGCTGCTCGGTGAGTGACTTTGACTGGCGTCAACGCACCGCGCAAATCGGCAGTAGGGTCATGCTTGGTCCGGCCAGTGGCTATGGCGTAACGGAAAATCTGTCCACATCTTTGCTTTGTGCGGTGGGCGGTTTCGTGTGCACCACGCTCTTCGATTCGCTGCAACAGCTTGAGCATCTCGGGGGCGTGAATCTCAGAAATGGGGCGAGCGCCGATCCAAGGGTTTACCAATGTATCGAGAGTCCAACGTGCTTTCTTGAGCGTAGCCGGAGACATGTTGTGCTGCTTGGCGAGCCATTCCTCGGCAATCACCTCGAAACTGTTCGCCGCGCGTTCCTCGCCAGCAGCCTTCGTGGCTTTGCGATGTGCGCTGGGGTCGATCCCGGCCTGTACCTGCTTACGAGTTGCGTCGCGTTTCGCGCGCGCATCAGCCAGGCCTGTCTCGGGGTAAGTGCCCAGCGACAGTAGCTTTTCCTTACCCCCGAAGCGGTATTTGAGCCGCCACCATTTCGATCCGCTGGGGTTGTGCAACAAGTACAAACCGCCACCATCCGTGAGCTTTTGAGGCTTTTCAGGAGAGAGCGCCTTGCGGATACCTGCGTCAGTTAGTGCCATAGGGGTAACACCCTTCTAGGATGATCCTGTTACCCCTAAAGCTACCCCCGTTTACCCCCGGACTGCAACAGACCAGGCCGGACCGCTTCGGACGCAAAAAAGGCCGGAACCATTGCTATAGCTAGGTTTCCCGGCCTTCGTTGGACTTACTTGGACGATCAAATGGTGCCGGAAATAGGAATCGAACCTACGACCTACGCATTACGAATGCGCCGCTCTACCAACTGAGCTATTCCGGCAGACAGCCGCTGATTTTACGGTGCAGCACGTGATGGCGCAAGCGATGTGGTCGCGCCGATGGCCAGCAGTACCGGTTCCGCGTGTCGCAAGCCATGCAGGAGGGCGTATGCCCTCGGTGCCTCGGATCAGATAGCCGCCGGCGTGGTGCCATCGACCATGCGTAGCTCTCTGGGCAACGCGAACGTGATGTTTTCAGGCTCGCCGTCAAGCTCACGAACGTCACCGGCGCCCCACGACTGCAGGCGAGCGATGACTTCACGAACGAGTTTTTCCGGGGCCGAGGCACCTGCTGTAACGCCAATGTGGGCGACACCATCGAGCCAGCTGCGTTCGATATGTTCGGCACCATCAATCAGGAACGAACGGACGCCCTGCTTTTCAGCCAGTTCGCGTAGACGGTTGGAGTTTGAGCTGTTGACCGAGCCGACCACCAACATCAGATCGACCGCGTCGGCCAACCGGCGCACGGCATCCTGACGGTTTTGTGTCGCGTAGCAGATGTCGTCCTTGCGCGGCCCTTCAATGTCGGGAAATTTAGCGCGCAAAGCTTCGATGATCGCCTTGGTGTCATCCACTGACAGCGTGGTCTGCGTAACGTAGGACAGCTGATGCGGAAACTTTGGCGCAAGCCGAGTCACGCAGTCGATCGATTCGACCAGCAGGATTTCGCCGGCATTGGCTGGGTTCCACTGGCCCATGGTGCCTTCGACTTCCGGATGCCCCGCATGACCAATCAGCACCACGCTACGGCCGATGCGACCGAGCCGGGCGACCTCCATATGCACCTTGGTGACCAGCGGACAGGTCGCGTCGAACACTTTCAGGTGGCGTTGCCCGGCCTCCTCGCGCACAGCTTGGGATACGCCGTGCGCACTGAAGATCACCGTGGCGCCGTCGGGCACTTCATGCAACTCCTCGACGAAGACGGCGCCATCGGCGCGCAACCTGTCGACCACGTAGCGGTTGTGCACCACTTCGTGACGCACATAGATCGGCGCACCCCACGACTCCAGCGCGCGCTCGACGATGGCGATGGCGCGATCGACACCGGCACAGAATCCACGAGGGTTGGCAAGCAGGATGTCCACAACAGACCTCAACGAAATCTCGAACAAGGCAGCTTGGCGAAGGCCGCGGCCAATGACTTAATCACCGCCACTGAAACCACTTGACTCGCTTAGCTGTTTAACGCGCTCCAGCCTGCGCCGGAATAGCGACAAGATCGAATTATCGCACGCTGCCAGCGGGCTTGTCGGCGGCCTTTGAAGTAAACATTCCGAAGGCAATCAGCATCACCGCACCCACCGTAATGCCGCAGTCAGCAAGATTGAACACCGGGTAACTCCACTGGCGAAAGTACACCTGGATGAAATCGGTGACCTGGGCGGCGTGCAGGCGGTCAATCAGGTTGCCGATGGCGCCTCCCACAATCATCGCCAGCGGCAAACCGGTGCGCCAGTCACGCCGCGGCGTGCGCGCCAGCCACACCACGAGCAGCGCGCAGATCACCAGCGCCAACGCAGCGAAAAACCAGCGTTGCCAGCCAGCACCATCAGCCAGAAAACTGAACGCCGCGCCCGTGTTGAACGCCAGAGTCCAATTCAGGAACCCCGGGATCACTGGATGCGGCATGCCCACCGGCGGCAATGCCTGCAGCGCCCACACTTTGCTGAGCTGGTCGAGCGCGATGACAACGACAGAAAGCCACAGCCAGACGAGTGCGTTGGGTTTGTTGGTCATGGTGAGAGGGCGGACTCGGGAATGGACGGCGTGGAGACTCAGGGGATAGGACAATAACGTGCTGCGTTATAGCTTGGAGTGATCTGGATTGGCTCCTCCCCCTGTTTACAGGGGGAGGTTGGGAAGGGGTGGCTCTGACTTTAAGATCAACAGCGACCCCACCCCAACCCTCCCCTGCTTGCAGGGGAGGGAGCACGACCACAGTTAGAACCAGCGTCGATCTTCGCCCGGGCCTTCGACATTGCCGATGCAGCGACCGCACAACTCGGGATGTTCCGCGTGGCTGCCCACGTCGTCGCGACGATGCCAGCAGCGCACGCATTTGGCCGCACTGCTGACGCTGGCGGACACCCACACTTCGGCGCCGTCCAGCTCGACTTTTGCGGCATTGTCCGGGCGTTCGTTCAGTGGCGCGAAATGCAGATCGGAGACGATGAAGAAGAAGCGCAGTTCGTCGGCCGCCTCCGCAAAACGCGCCCGAGTCGCTTCGTCGGCGTGGATCACCAGTTTCGCTTCCAGTGCCGCTCCGATCTGTTCAGCCTTGCGCATACCTTCAAGCACGCGCGAGGCCGTATCGCGAATCGCCAGCAACTCGGCCCAGTAGCGACGTTGGTCCGATGACGCTTGCGCGGCACTCAAGCCGTCGAACCAGGTTTCGAACAACACGCTGTCGCTGCGCTCGCCCGGCAACTGCTGCCAGATTTCCTCGGCGGTAAAACTGAGCACCGGTGCCAGCCAGCGCACCAGCGCTTCGGCGATCCGGTACATCGCACTCTGCGCACTGCGCCGGCCATGACTATCCGTCGGCATCGTGTAGAGCCGATCCTTGGTGATATCCAGATACAGCGCACCCAGTTCGTTGGTGCAGAAGTTCTGTACGCGCGCCACGATCTCGGGAAAATCGTAACGCTCGTAGGCCGCCACTACGGCCTGCTGCACGTCATACGCCTGCTGGATCGCCCACTGATCCAGCAGCAGACTGTCGGCTACCGGCAGCAAGTGTTTCGTCGGGTCGAAACCGTCCAGGTTGCCGAGCAGAAAGCGCGCGGTGTTGCGGATGCGCCGGTAGCTGTCGGAAACCCGCTTGAGGATCTCGTCGGAAACGGTCATCTCGTTGCGGTAATCGGCGGAGGCCACCCACAGACGCAGGATGTCGGCGCCCAGCGTGTCCATCACCTTCTGCGGCGCGACCACATTGCCGAGCGACTTGGACATCTTGCGACCGTTCGCATCCACCGCGAAGCCGTGCGTCAGCACGTCGTTGTAGGGTGCGTGCCCGTGAATGGCCGACGAGGTGAGCAGCGAGGACTGGAACCAGCCACGATGTTGATCAGAGCCTTCCAGATACATCACCTTGTACTGCCCGGCGGTGCCCTGCTGCAGTTCCGGCCGCTGGCCGATCACGGCGTAGTGCGTTACGCCTGAATCGAACCAGACGTCCAGCACATCGGTGACTTTCTCGTAATCCTTTGCTTGATCGCCAAGCAATTCAGCTGCGTCCAACGCGAACCACGCATCGACGCCGCCATGCTCGACTTTCTTCGCGACCTGCTCCAGCAATGCAACAGAATCCGGGTGCGGTTCCTGCGTGGCCTTATGGATGAACAATGCGATCGGCACGCCCCAGGTACGCTGACGCGAGATACACCAATCCGGTCGCCCCGCCACCATGCCGGCAATGCGCTCCTCACCCCATCCAGGTACCCAGCGCACGTCCTTGATGGACTTCAGCGCCGTCTCGCGCAACTTCGCCTGCTCCATGCTGATGAACCACTGCGGGGTGGTGCGGTAGATCACCGGTGTCTTGTGGCGCCAGCAATGCGGATAGCTGTGTTCGATTTTCGCAAATGCCAGCAGCACGCCGCGGCGACGCAACAGATCGACGATGGCGTCGTTCGCTTTCCACACATGCACGCCAGCCAGCTCAACGCCATCGGCGGCCGGCGTATCGGCGCGAAACGTGCCGCGCGACTCGATGTAGTTGAGGATGTCGATGCCATGCTGACGCGCCACCACGAAATCCTCGACGCCATGGTCGGGGGACGTGTGCACCGCACCGGTGCCGTCCTCGGCTGAAACGTGCTCGCCAAGAATCACCGGTACGACACGCGGGTAAAACGGATGTTGCAGGCTCGTGCCATCAAGCGCCTGACCCAGCGCATGGCCAAGCACGCTTGCTTGCTCGAGGCCGTAACGCTGAGCGACTTTGTCGACCAGCGCACTGGCCACCACCAGCAGGACGCGCCGACCGTCGCGTGACGGGCCGTCGATCAACGCGTACTCGAGTTCGGCGCCCAGCGACACTGCCTGGCTCTCCGGCAACGTCCATGGCGTTGTCGTCCAGATCGGTACGGCGACGATGGCATTGCCCGCCTCCACACCGAACTTCGCGGCCAGCGCACCGGCATCGATGGCGTCGTATGCGACGTCGACCGCAGGCGAAACTTTGTCGGCGTATTCGATCTCCGCCTCGGCCAGTGCCGAGCCGCAATCGAAACACCAGAACACCGGTTTCGCACCACGCACGACGTGACCGTTCGCTACGATGCGCGCCAGCGCGCGCAGCATGTCGGCTTCGTAGCTGAAGTCCATCGTGCGGTACGGCCGCTGCCAGTCGCCGAGCACACCGAGACGCTTGAAGTCGCTGCGCTGGGCATCGACCTGCTCGGTCGCGTACTCACGACATTTCTGCCGGAACGCGGCGGCGTCGAGCTTCTCTCCCGGCTTGCCGAATTTCTTTTCCACCGCGATCTCGATCGGCAGGCCGTGACAATCCCAACCCGGCACGTACGGCGCGCGATGGCCGGACAGCAGCTTCGACTTGACCGTGATGTCCTTGAGAATCTTGTTGACCGCGTGGCCGATATGAATCGAGCCGTTCGCATAAGGTGGACCATCGTGCAGCACGAATACTTTGTCGCGACCAGCGGTCAGCAGCTGGATCTGCGCATAACGATCGACCCGCTCCCACTCGGCCAGCCAGTTCGGCTCGCGCTTGGGCAAGTCGCCGCGCATCGGAAATTCCGTCTGCGGCAGATTGATCGTGCTCTTGTAATCGTGGGTCATTGCTTAGGTATCATCGAGTTATGCGTGGCTGGCATCGCCGATGGGCGGTACCAGGCTCGCCTGCTTTCATTCCGTGCGGAGAAAGCGGTGGGGCCAACGGCTAGTCCGACAAAGTAGCCGATCAGGGCGTTGCGATAAATGGGTTACATACTCGCAGTTGCTTTTCCATCAATAGCCCGTGCTGCATATCTTCGGAATAGAGCCGATCACAGCCCGCCAGCATGGCCGCCGACACAATCATGGCGTCATAGACCGACAACCCATAGCGCTCCGCCAGATGCCGGCCGGTACCATGCGTTTGCGTCGTCAGCGGCTCAACCGTACATGCCGCACGCAATCCGGCAAGCACTTCATCGGTTTCGGCCCATGTCATGCCCAACTTGCACCGCATCACGCTCATCACTTCATTCAACACTTGCACGCTGATCACGCCTCCCGCCGATATCACGGTTTCGGCTCGATCAGCCTTGGCGACGTCGGCAGACAGCAGATGGAGCACGATGTTGCTGTCGATGAACGCTTTAGCTTCGCTCATGAGCTACATCGCGGTCGAAGACAAAATCCGCGGGAAGGCGTCCACGGAATTTGCGCAGTCGCTGCAGCAATTCCTGCTTTCCCGGGTTCTTCTTCACTGCGAACACGCGAGCGTCCGCAATGTGCACCTCGATGTCATCGCCATCCCGCAGCTCCAGCGCTTCGACCACTGCAGCAGGAAGCCGGATGGCAAGGCTATTACCCCATTTGGAAACTTGCATGGCTCACCTCATGAGGATATACATTGAATCATGTATATCCTAGGCGGCAGCCTTGTTGAAATCAATTCAAGTCGTGCCTGAACCGTTTACGCCTCGACCAGGCGGGAATTCATACCCAGCACTTCGCGCGCCATACGGGCATCGAGCTGCATCTGTGTCTTGAGTGGCTCCAGCCCGTCGAACTTCATTTCGTCACGCAGCTTGGCCACGAACTGCACCGCCATGCGCTGGCCGTACAGATCGCCCTCGAAATCGAACAGGTGTACTTCCAGCAGTGGTTCGCTGACCTGGTTCACGGTGGGCCTTATGCCTAGGCTGGCCACTCCGGGCCAACTGCATTCGCCCTCGCCCAATCCCACGCGCACCGCAAAGATGCCGTGCACTGGGCTGACTCGCTGCTGCAGGTGAATATTGGCGGTGGGGAAACCCAGGGTGCGGCCGAGCTGGTTGCCGTATTCCACTTTGCCGTCGATCACGAACGGCCGTCCAAGCAACGGTTCGACACCGGAAAATTCTCCGGCTGCCAGCAGCATACGTGCGCGGCTGGCCGAGACGCGAGCACCATCGAGCTGTACCGACGGCATGGTGCATGCGCTGAAGCCATGCTGCGCGCCCATACGCTCGAGCAAAGCGACATCTCCGACGCGGTTGTGGCCGAAACGGAAATCACTGCCCACCCATACTTCGCGCGTTTCCAGGCGATCCACCAGTACGCGCTGCACGAAATCTTCGGCCGACATCGCCGTCAATGCCGCGTTGAAGCGCAATAGCAGGGTCTGCTCCATGCCTACCGCGGAAAAGCCCCGGAGTTTTTCCCGCACGCTGGACAGCCGTGGCACCGGCGTTGATGAAAAGAACGCGCGTGGCAGCGGCTCGAAGCTCACCACGACAGGGCTGCAGCCAAGCGCCTGTGCGCGCACGCGAACCTGCGTCAGCAGCGCCTGGTGCCCGCGATGCAGGCCGTCGAATGCGCCGACGGCAATCACACTGCCGCCGGGCGCCAGACACGGGCCCGCGAGATCTCTGGAAAGTCTCATCATGGCGTGAGTATAACGGGCGCCACGGTCACGCCGAGAGCGTTCGGGCGTTGCCCTGGCAACATCAGATGGCGCGCAGGTCGCGCAGGCGAAATCCGCCGATGAATAGCCCGCCCACATAGGCCAGCGAACCGGCAATCACCAGCGCGGACAAATGCCAGACCCGGGTGTACACGGACACCCCGACCCATACCGGCCACAGCCAACGACCAAGCAACAGCACCGCCACCATCACCGCGCAGGCCAGCGCAAGCCGCAGCCAATGCCGACTCCAGCCCGGTTCGCGCTGGTAGACACCGGCGCGCTTCAACCAGCGCCACAGCAGCACGAAATTGAGGTAACTCGACAGCGTGCTGGCGATCGCCAGCCCGACATGCAGGCCGGGCACCTTGGAGATGCCGTCCAGCAAGCTGCCTTGCTTCAAGGCCGGTGTCGCCCACAGTTCATACAGCAGCACAATAAAGATGGCGTTGAACACCATGTTCGCTACCAGCGACGCCACGCCTGCGCGCACCGGGGTGCGGGTGTCCTGGCGCGAATAGAACGCCGGCAGCACGACCTTGACCAGCGCGAACGCCGGCAAGCCGCAACTGAGCGCGATGATCGACAACGTCGACATATGCGCGTCGAACGCCGTGTAGTGCCCATTCTGGAACAAGGTGTCCACCAACGGCCCGGCCAGTAGCAGCAACGCAAACATCGCCGGCAGCGCGATCAATAAAGTCAGCCGCAAGCCCCAGTCCAGCGCCCTGGAAAATCCGGCCCGATCCGTTCCCACATGGTGACGCGACAGCGCCGGCAGAATCACCGTGCCCAAGGCCACCCCGAACACGCCGAGCGGCAGCTCGAGGAAGCGGGTCGACTGCCACAGCCAGGTCTGCGAACCGGTCACCAGCAGCGAGATGACCACCGTGTCCAGCAGCAGGTTCAGCTGCGCCACCGAGGAGCCAAAAAGGGTCGGCACCATCAACCGCATGATTCGGCGCACCTGCGGATGGTTCCAACCCCAGCGTGGCATGCTGAGTAGATCCAGCTCACGCAGCGCCGGCAGTAGAAATAGCAGCTGTAGGACGCCCGCCAGCAGTACCGCCCAGCCCATCGCCATGATCGGCGTCTGCAGGCGCGGCGCCAGCCATAGCGCCCCTACCACCATGCAAATGTTGAGGATCACCGGCGCCAGCGCAGGCAGCGCAAAACGGTGGAAGCTGTTCAGCGCGCCACCGGCAAGCGCGGTCAGCGAAACAAACAGGATGAACGGAAAAGTCAGCCGTACCAGGTCAGTCGTCAGGTCGAACTTGTGCGGCTGAACCAGCGCACCTGGTGCAAACGTGCCTGCCACCTCGGGTGCAAAGATCAGGCCTAGCGCGGTCACTACCAGCAGTACTCCACCGAGCGTGCCGGAAACGCGCGCCAGTAATTCCTTCAGGTCCTGGTGAGTGCCGGTTTCCTTCACCTCCGTGAAGACCGGCACGAACGCCGTTGAAAACGACCCTTCGGCGAACAGCCGGCGCATGAAATTGGGGATGCGGAACGCGATGACGAAAGCGTCAGTGGCGGCATTCGCGCCGAACACATGACTCATCGATATGTCCCGCAACAGCCCTAGCACGCGCGAAATCATCGTCATGCTGCTGAACGAGAGCAGCCCGCGGAACATGCTGGGAGACTTCATGCGTCTGCCGTTACCTTCGATATCGGGAGGGGTTTTTAGGCTCCGCGATAGCGGCAGCAAGCGCATAGTTTGACAGCCGCGGATAGCAAGATGACAGCCCAAACGTGTCAAAATGCGGGCGCTGCCGGCGACTTAGGCACCTGCGGACCGCGCATGATGCATCCCCGGCTCCGCTAAACGATTGACGCAACGGCATTTCGGCCGCATAATTGGCGTCTTTTTCCAACCCTAACCCTGTATCCCGGAGTTCTACCTTGGCCAACATCAAGTCCGCGAAGAAGCGCGCGCGCCAGTCCGAGCAGCGCCGCCTGCGCAACATCAGCGCCCGCTCCATGGTCCGTACCGCCCTGAAGAAGGTCGTCAAGGCCATTGAGGCCAAGGACAAGGCCGGCGCCATCGCCGCGTTCACTGTCGCCCAGCCGGTGATGGATCGTTACGCCGCGCGCGGCCTGATCCACAAGAACAAGGCCGCTCGCCACAAGAGCCGTCTCAACGCGAAGATCCGCGAACTGGCCTAAGCCAGCTGCGCGACTCGAGTTGCTGCGAAAGAAAAGCCGGCGAAAGCCGGCTTTTTCATTTTTGGGAACGCGGGCCGGCGCATTCGGATCCTGCATCCGAACGTAGGTAAGCTCCATGCCAAATTACCCGACACCTTGACCAGCGTATGGCCAGGCGATTTCGACACCCAATGCCACAGCTACCCCGACCGCATATGCGACAAGATTTTGCGCCGAAAACGCATGACCAAACACCAAATGCCCCAACATCGTGTGGCGAATATCGATCATCCACGGCGCTCGATACAGCTTCAGTACTTCGACGGTCAGACAAGTGGTGAGCGCCAAGAGCGTGACACGCGATGTGCTATCGCGTCGGCGAAGCAGTCCCCACCCAAAAAACACCATTACCGCCCATAACGTATCCCCCGGATACTTGCCCAGAAATGCCGGCAGAACGTCCGGATAGCGTCGCGAAGCAAGACCAAACAGGACGGCGATGAGGCACGCCAGTGCATACATGGCTCGATTTCTATAGCGGGCTGCGGTGAAAAAAGTCCCTGAAGCGCCCGGACGTCTAATCATGGTGAGAGCAGCTCACGAAATGTCACCTCACCGGCAGCGATTGAACAACTACTCTGCGTATAAGCACAAATCTTGCCCAGTCTAAAATTTCAGCCACTGGAGATCGTCCTGGGCGTGCCGGACCTGCGTGGTGTCCAGGGTCGTCTGCTCATGTTATGGGACTTTCATTAAGAATCTGGCTGCGGATAAGCTACAGCACTATCCAGAGGTAGAGGTTTGTCATGGACTCTCGCCCGTTCACTTCGATCCCGCTGCGTTTTGCTCTCTTGGTACTCGCTCTCCCCGGCATCGGCATGGCACAGGACAACACGCCGCCTACCGACACGACCCCGCCAGCAGCAACACAAGGCATCAACGTAGCCCCCATCTATGACTCGGCCAACAACGCCGACAGGATGACCTCGACGCGCTTCACTTCAGCCGAAGACAATGCCAGACCCGGTGAATACTTCTTCGGTATGGGTGCCAATGCCATCAGGAAAAAGGACTATGCCTTTGCCGTCCAGATGTACCGGGTCTCTGCCTCGTGGGCTTACAAGCCGGCCGAATACAATCTCGCCGTGATGTACGCATTGGGACAAGGCGTTCCCGTAGACCTGCCGCGCGCCATGGCGTGGATGACGCTGGCGGCGGAACGCGGCGACAAACCCTACGTCACCGCACGCGAACTGATCAATGCGAAATTGAGCAATGCCCAATTTACGCAGGCCGATGCGATTTACGCCGAACTCTATCCCACCTACGGCGATGCAACGGCGCTACGCCGTGCCAAGGACCGCTGGGCGCAGGTTCGTTCTTCGATCACCGGCTCGCGGGTAGGCTCGGTGGCCGGCAATCTCAAGACAGGTACAGGCGCGCCAGGCGAGTCAGGAATGGGCGCAGCCGCCAAAACTCCCGGCGCGGCGCTCAATCGTGTCGGCACCAACGCCTCGGACATCCTCAACGGCGAGGAAGTCGACGGGTCCATCGCCTACGAACAGTTACTGAGGAGTGATAACCCCTACGACCCGAAGTTCGCGACGCGTCCTGGCTTGACTGGGAAGGTGACTGTGGAGCCACTTGTACCCGTAAAGAAGAATGATGCACAAAATCCCGCTGCACCAAGCAGCGCTCCTGCAGCAGACAATTCCAATCATTGATGGCGATCCTGCGCTGTAGCTCCGCATAGCATCGAGGCGCTATACGTGTCCCGCTCGCTGACGGTATAGCCGCATAGCCGGCCATACGAAACCGTCACTTTGCGCGCGGGCGAAACTCCAGCGGCATCGTTTGTGTTCGTGCCGCAGCCGGAGGCTTGCTTCCACACGCTCCGCAGGTACTGCAGCCATCGCTGCAGTCGCCGGTGGCTTGCTTCGGCTGCAGACGCTGTCCGATCGCACGCAGCCAGGCCGCATGTCCGGGTCGACTGAAACGGATCGAAGCAGCAGCCATCCAGCGATTGGTCAGCTGCGGAGCGAACTTGCGGAACACGGCCAATACGCTGACCAGCACGATCAGCCCGATCACCATGTATTGCACCAGCAGACCCGCGCTCATGTCAGCAGCCTCGTGATCTGATAGGTCAGCAACGACGCCACATAGGCCACTGCGAACATGTAGCTGAAGGAGATAACCACGTTGCGCCAGGAATTGGTCTCGCGGCGGATCACCGCCAGCGTCGACATGCACTGCGGCGCAAACGCAAACCACACCAGCAACGACAGCGCGCTGGCCAGCGAGAAGTTGGTGGCCAACGCATGCGCCAGGCCACCCGTATTCGCATCGCCGCCTACTGCATAAACCGTAGCCAATGCTGCCACCGCGGTCTCGCGCGCCGCGAACGCCGGAATCAATGAGAGGCTGATCTGCCAGTTGAAGCCCAGCGGCGCGAAAATGAATTGAAGTCCGCGCCCCAGGTAACCCGCAAAGCTGTAATCGATCGCCGGACCGGTAGCACCTGCCGGCGGTGATGGAAATGTGGAGATGAACCACATCAGCACGGTCAACGCGAGAATCACACCAGTCAGCCGCTTGATGAAGATCGAGCTGCGCTCCCACAGGCCGATGGCAATGTCGCGTGGCTTGGGCATGCGATAGGACGGCAGCTCCATCAGCAACGCATGTTCGCTCTTGTCGCGATGGATGCGTTTGATCACCCAACCCACCGCCATGGCGCCGAGAATGCCTGCGGCGTAAAGCGCAAACAGCACGAGCCCCTGCAGGTTGAAGATGCCCAACACATGGTGCATCGGAATGAACGCGCCGATCAGCAGCGCGTACACCGGCAGGCGCGCCGAGCAGGTCATCAACGGCGCAACCAGAATGGTGGCAAGTCGGTCGCGCGGATCCTGGATGCTGCGTGTACCCATGATGCCGGGGATCGCGCAGGCAAAGCTCGACAGCAGCGGAATGAATGAGCGCCCGGTCAGACCGACCGACATCATCAGGCGATCGAGCAGGAACGCTGCGCGCGGCAGATAGCCGGACTCTTCCAGTACCAGGATGAAGAAGAACAGCACCAGAATTTCCGGCAGAAAGCCGATCACCGTGCCCAGGCCGCCGAACAGTCCATCGACGACAAGGCTCTGCAGTGGGCCGGCGGGCAGCAGCGTGGCGACATGCGTACCCATCCAGCCGAAGACATCGCCGATCGCGTCGGTCATCGGCTTGCCCGCCGCATAAACCGACTGGAATACCAGGAACATCACCACCGCAAGGATCGCCAGACCGAACACCGGATGCAGCGTCCAGCGGTCGAGCGCGTCGTCGATAACAGCGGTCTGGCGCGGCATCGTCACCGTCGCGGTCAACATTTCCCGCACTTGCGCGTGGAGGTCGGCGCGGCTGTCCGGATCATCAGCCATCGCAGGCGCGGCCACCGGCACTTCACCATCCACGCGTTCGATCAGCGCCATCGCGCCGCCGCGCTTCACGGCGACGGTTTCCACTACGGGCAGACCCAGTCGGCGTTGCAGCTCAGGCACGTCAATCTCGATACCGCGGCGATGCGCGGCATCCATCATGTTCAGCGCCAGCACCACGGGCCGGCCGAGGCGTTTGACCTCCAGCACGAAGCGCAGGTGCAGCCGCAGGTTGGTCGCATCGGCGACGCAGACAATCAGGTCCGGTGCTGCTTCGCCCGGGTAATTACCCTCCAGCACGTCGCGGGTGATCTGTTCATCCGGACTGTTCGCGTCGAAGCTGTAGGTGCCTGGCAAGTCCAGGATTTGCAGCACGCGCCCGGATGGTGCCGTGAAGCGACCTTCCTTGCGCTCGATGGTGACACCGGCGTAGTTGGCGACTTTTTGGCGACCGCCAGTCAGCAAGTTGAACAGCGCGGTCTTGCCGCAGTTCGGGTTGCCGACCAGCGCGATTCGCAAGGTCGACGCGCTCATGCCGCTTCCTGCCGCACGGTGACGCGATGCGCCTCGCTGCGACGTAGTGCAAAACGGGTCGAGCCGATCTGGATCAGCAGCGGATCCGCACCCAGCGGCCCAATCGCGACCACCCGCACGGGCTCGCCATCCACGAACCCGAGGTCACGCAGGCGCTGCGCAATCGGGTCCGCCGCGTGCGCATCGTGCACGCGATCGACCACGGCGGGAGCACCTTTGGGCAAATCCGACAGACGCACGGGCGTTTCTCAAATAAGAATTGTTCGCATTGTAACTCTTTATATCTATCCCTGCACTGCACGCACGTCCCCGGGATGGGCTGCGTTTATGATGGTTCTCTTTATGAGGTTGACCGATGACCGATTCCGTCCTCTACGAGCTCCGCGGCACCGTCGCCTGGCTCACGTTGAACCGTCCACAGGTGCACAACGCGTTTGATGATGGACTTATCGCCGCGCTCACCCAGGCCCTGGAACAGGTCGACGCCGACCCCGCCGTACGGGCGGTGGTGCTGAGTGGCAACGGAAGCTGTTTCTCCGCCGGCGCCGATCTGAACTGGATGCGCAGCATGGCTGGCGCCAGTGAACAGCAAAACCGCGACGACTCGCTGCGACTGGCGCGCCTTATGCGCATCCTGCAATTCCTGTCCAAACCGACCGTCGCGCGCGTCAACGGTGCCGCCTATGGCGGCGGCGTCGGGTTGGTCGCGTGCTGCGACATCGCGATCTGCGTCGATACGGCGAAGTTCGCCCTGTCCGAAGTGAAACTGGGCCTGGTACCGGCGGTGATCTCGCCGTACGTCATCGCAGCGATCGGTTTGCGCGAGGCCCGCCGGCTGTTCATCACGGGTGAAGTCTTCGACGCCGTCTACGCCGCGCGCATCGGCTTGCTGCATGAGTCCGTATCGGCTTCCGAGCTGGACGAGGCCCTCGAGCGGCAGTTGTACCTGCTGGCGAAGGCTGGCCCGAATGCCCAGCGCGAAGCCAAGCAACTGGCACTGCGGATGGGCGGCACCGATGTCGCGCAGGCTGAGCGCATCGATACAGCAAACGCTGAACTGATCGCACGCCTGCGTATATCCGAAGAAGGTCAGCACGGCCTGAGCGCCTTTCTGGACAAGCGCGCCCCGCGTTGGGTCGGCGCGGCTTAGCGGCAAGCGCAGCCTTGCGCCGTTGTGCTCCCTACCCTGGGGGAAAAAGATCTTCGCCTGCTATCTTTGCATCGATAAGAACGGCCCAAGGATATTGAATGTTCGAGCGCGTACTGATTGCCAACCGCGGTGAAATCGCCTGTCGCGTGATCCGCACCTGCCGTCGCCTGGGCATTCACACCATCGCGGTGTATTCCGAAGCCGACCGCGACGCGCAACATGTGCGGCAGGCTGATGAGGCGTGGCCGATCGGCGGCCCGCGACCGGCTGATTCGTATTTGCGCGGCGACGCCATTCTGGACGTCGCAAAAAAATCCGCTGCGCAGGCGATTCATCCGGGCTACGGCTTTCTTTCGGAAAATACGCAGTTTGCGCGCGCCTGCGCCGAAGTGGGTATCGCGTTCATCGGGCCCAGACCCGAGAGCATCGACGCGATGGGCTCCAAAGCCGCCGCGAAGGCGTTGATGGAAAAGCATGCCGTGCCGCTGGTGCCCGGTTACCACGGCGAAAATCAGGACACCGCGTTTCTCGCCGAACAGGCGCGCAACACAGGTTTCCCACTGATGATCAAGGCGACCGCCGGTGGTGGCGGCAAGGGCATGCGCATTGTGCGCAGCGAATCGGAATTCGCCGACGCGCTGGCCTCAGCGCAACGTGAGTCCGCCAGTTCGTTTGGCGACACGCGAGTGATTCTTGAGCGCTACGTCGAGCATCCGCGACATATCGAATTCCAGGTATTCGGCGACACGCACGGCGAGGTGATCCACCTCAACGAACGCGAATGCTCCGCGCAGCGCCGTTATCAGAAGGTGCTTGAGGAAACACCATCACCGTTCCTCGATGCCGCTCGCCGCAAGGCCATGGGTGAAGCAGCCGTTGCGGCGGCGAAAGCAGTCGACTACGTCGGTGCCGGCACGGTGGAATTCATCGTGGCCCAAAGTGGCGAGTTCTTCTTCATGGAGATGAACACCCGGCTTCAGGTCGAGCATCCGGTGACCGAGATGACGCTTGGGCTCGATCTGGTCGAGTGGCAACTGCGCGTCGCCTCTGGTGAGTCGTTACCACTGCGGCAGGAACAGGTGCACGCGCATGGCCATGCCATCGAAGTGCGCCTGTACGCCGAAGATCCCGACCAGAACTTCCTGCCCGGCTCCGGCAAATTGCAGATGCTGCGCCTGCCCCCACCGTCGAAGCACGTGCGTCTCGACGGTGGCGTGATCGAGGGCGACACGGTCACCATCTTCTACGACCCGATGATCGCGAAATTGATCGTGTTCGACGACAACCGCACGCAGGCTTTGCAACGGTTGCGTGATGCGCTGGCGGCTTGCGAGATCGTCGGTCCCAAGTCGAATATCGGATTCCTGGAACGGCTGTCGCGACACCCCATCGTGATCGAGGGACGCATCGATACGGGTTATCTCGATCGGCATCTGGACGAATTCCTTACCGGCGACATAGCGCCCGCCGACGGCGTTCTTTTCGCCGCGGCCACCGGCGCGCTGCTGCACGACGAACGCACGGTGGACGCCCATGCCAGCGACCCGCATTCACCCTGGACCAGAAACGATGCATGGCGCATCGGTCACGCCGGCAAGCGGATCATCGCACTGACCTTGCGCGAACAGCGCTACGACGTCGAAGCCCATGGTGATCAAGGCAACTATCAACTGCATCACGGCGAGGCAGTCTGTGAGGTCCGCGGCGCGCGACTGGGCGATGAAAACCTGACTGTCCGCTTCGATGGCGAGTCCCTGCGCGTACCCTTGCGCGCCGATGCAGCCCATGTGCTGCTGCACGACGCACGCGGACAGCGCTACAACTTTACGCGTGCCGCGGCGTTCGCATGGGAGTCGAAAGATGCGGCTGGTGGCCATCAGGTCATTGCGCCGATGCCGGGCCGCATCGTGCTGGTCAAAGCCAAAGCTGGCGATGCCGTCAAACAGGGGCAGGAACTGCTGGTGATGGAAGCGATGAAGATGGAGTTGGCCTTGAAGGCTCCGCGCGCCGGCACCATCGAAAGCATCAACGCCATACAGGGCGAGTTTGTCGAAGCCGATGCCGTGCTGGTGCGCTTCAATGCGTGACACTGGATGCCGACCTGAGCTTGCTGCGGCGTAGCGGCGTAGGTTGGGGTGAGCGCCAGCGAACTCCAGCATTGCGTTGCGGGATTATTGGTCTCCAGGCTCCCCTTTATCCGATGATCCATTTACAGCGTCGTGTACTCTCACCTGCCTTCTAGGGCACCTTCTCCCACCAGGAGAAAACATCTGGAGTAGTTAATGAGTCGATCCAACCACGTCCGCATCGTCGAAGTCGGCGCTCGCGACGGCTTGCAGAACGAGAAGATATTGCTGCCGGCCAACGTGAAGATCGCCTTGATCGATCGTCTATCCTCGACCGGCCTGACTACCGTCGAGGCGACCAGTTTCGTCAGCCCGAAATGGGTGCCACAGCTGGCCGATGCGGCCGAAGTATTTCGCGGCATCCGCAAGGTACCGGGAGTGAGCTATCCCGTGCTGGTGCCGAATGAGCAGGGCTACGCAAGCGCGCGTGAAGTGGGTGCGACCGAGGTCGCCATATTCACTGCCGCTTCCGAAGCGTTCAACCGCAGGAACGTCAACGCCTCGATCGAGGAATCGATCGAGCGCTTCGTGCCGGTAATCGAACTGGCACAAACTGATGAGGTGAAAGTACGCGGTTATGTTTCCACCGTGCTGGGCTGCCCGTACCAGGGCGACGTACCGATCAGTGATGTGGTTCGCGTTGCACGGCGTCTGTACCAACTGGGCTGCTACGAGATTTCGCTGGGCGACACGATTGGTGTGGGCACGCCGGCAAAGGCGCGCGCGATGCTGCACGCGGTGTCACAGGAAGTACCGATCGAAGCACTCTCCGTGCATTTCCACGACACTTACGGTCAGGCGCTGGCAAATATCCTGGCGTGTCTGGAGGAAGGCGTGCGCGTGGTCGACAGCGCGGTGTCCGGCGCCGGCGGCTGCCCTTACGCAAAGGGCGCCACCGGCAATGTGGCGAGTGAGGACGTTGTGTACATGCTGCACGGGATGGGCATGACCACGGGTGTCGATCTCGACCTGCTGATTGCCGCAGGTGCATGGCTTTCCGCGCAGTTGCATAAGGAAACCTCCAGCCGCGTCAACCGCGCGAGCATCGTGGCCCGAGGCGACTCGGAATAAGTCCTCCCTGCCGCGCCCAGCCGGCGCAGGGACGAGGCGTCTGGTCAAAGATCGATCGGGACTTTTGGTACTGGAAACGGTGGTAAACGGTGGAATAATCGGGCGCCACTGCACGGAGTCCCCATGAATTCATCATCGCCGATCTCACCCTTCGACATTCGCCCGATCGAACACCGTGACAATGCCGCGGTTGCCGCGATCATCCGTGCCGTGATGCCCGAATTTGGCGCTGATGGCCCTGGCTTCGCGATCCACGATGCCGAAGTGGACGGCATGTACGAAGCCTATGCGCGACCGCATTGCGCATACTTCGTCGTCGAACGCGATGGCGTAGTGATTGGCGGCGGCGGCATCGCACGGCTGGAGCATGCCGAGCCGGATATATGCGAGTTACGCAAGATGTATTTCCTGCCCGAAGCGCGCGGCATAGGTGCAGGCAACGCCATGATGCTGCGGTGCCTGGATGCCGCCCGCGAGCTAGGTTTCAGGCGTTGCTATCTGGAAACACTCACCGGCATGGACGCGGCCCAAACCTTGTATCGTCGGAACGGTTTCACGCCGCTCTCTGCACCCATGGGCGGCACCGGTCATTTCAGTTGCGACCGCTTCTTCATCCGTGATCTGTGAGCCACATCATGGCCAGCCGTGATCCGCACATCGATGCCTATATCGCGACGTCCGCGGAATTCGCGCAACCGATCCTTGAATATCTTCGCGCGGTCGTGCACACGGCCTGTCCCGAAGTCGAGGAAGCCATGAAATGGAATTTTCCGCACTTCGGTTACAAGGGCGCGATGATGTGCTCGATGGCCGCGTTCAAACAGCACTGCAGCTTTGGTTTCTGGCAGTACAAGTCATTGTTCGGCGGCGATACGCAAGACGGGATGGGCCAGTTCGGAAAGCTCGCTTCGATCAAGGAGCTTCCATCGAAGAAAGAACTCATCGCATGCATCAAGAAAGCGATGGCGCTGAACGTGGCCGGAGTGAAACAGCAGCGTCCTAAGGCTGCGCCGAAACCACCGCCGCAACTGCCTGAAGATTTCGCTGCATTGCTGGCGCAGAAAAAACACGCTTCGGCACGCAAGACTTACGATAATTTCAGCCCTTCTGCGAAACTCGAATACGTGGAATGGGTCACTGAGGCGAAGAGCGACGCAACCCGCCAGAAGCGCCTTGCTACGTCGCTGGAATGGCTGGCCCAAGGCAAACAGCGCCATTGGAAATACATGAAATGCTGAGGAATCTTTTTCCATGATCAGGATCGCACGGAATGAGGATGCCGCTGCCATTCACGCCATCTACGCACCATGGATCGTCGACGGCGCCGCCACGTTCGAGACGACGCTGCCCAGTGTAGAGGCGATGCGTGAACGTATTCGCGCTCGTTTGCAGCACTACCCATGGCTGGTGTGGGACGAAGGCGACGAAGTGCTGGCGTATGCCTATGCCGGTCGTTTCCGCGAACGCGCCGCCTACGACTGGATCGCCGAAACCTCCATCTACGTGCGTGGGGATGCTCATCGCCGAGGCATTGCGCGTCGACTCTACGGTGTGCTTCTGGACACGATACGTTTGCAGGGCATCAACCAGGCCGTTGGCGTGATCACGCTACCTGGCACGGTCAGCGTGGCGATGCATGAAGCGATGGGTTTCACCACCGCAGGCGTATGGCGTCAGTGCGGTTACAAACTGGGGCAGTGGTGGGACGTAGGCGTGTGGCAGAAGCAGTTGCAGGCGCCAACCACAGCACCAGAGCCGGTCATTCCATTTTCACAGCTGCGGGAATCGCCTGAACTGCTTGACCTGCTGTCCTGACAAGCTACGCAGCGGTATAAAAAAGCCCCGCCCGTGATGGCGGGGTTTTGGCAATCGGACACCATCGAACCATCTGCCACCTGTTTACGCGTCGGCCACATCCACAAACCGGTCGCTCATCGCTGCGATTGGCTATCGTTCAATAGCCCATAGACATTCAACGACGGGCTGGCCGTCCGGCTGATTCTGTATACAAAAAACGGGCCCACCCTGCGGTAGGCCCGTCACTCGCGCTCGCCGTGATGGCGAGCGCGAACTTTGCATCAATGCTGCGAGGCGATGATGCTGGCGATCACACCCGTGCTGATGGCAGCCAGAATGAAATCACCGTTGTCGCTGCGCACGTAGTGATAGCCGCGCGGCGGTGCGCGCAGATGCTCGCTCTGCCAGTCATTCACCACATATGAACCGCCACGGTACTCAGTTGGCAGGTGGCCGCCCTTCTTGTACCAGCCTTCGCTATGGCCGCGCTCGGACATGCTGCGATGGTTCTGGTCCTGATGGTCCTGCCCCATGGGCTGGGCCACAACCGCGGCCGTAGAAGACATCATCAAAGCACCGCAGATCAACCATGTACCCATCTGCTTCTTCATATGCAAACTCCGTTTGTGAGGGAAGATGACGCTGAGCGACGGTAATTTTTTGGCACTTCCCGGGCCGCTGAGTGCGACTGCCCAGTGAAGCCCCCAAGTACCCTCGCCCTGTGTGCAGCATCCGCGCTATCCATCGAAGATAACGTGAACGTCCTGGTGAAACGGCCTTACCATTCAGCTAGCAGCCACTTCGTCCCAGCATGGCCACTGGGCTACCATTGAGGTTTTCAGACATAAGAAAGAGACCGCAATGCAGCTCAATCAGGTCAAGGCGATCATTACCGGCGGCGCCTCCGGTCTAGGTCACGCAGTAGCGCAACATCTTGCGGCTCATGGCGGCAAGGTCGCCCTGTTCGACGTCAACGAAGACAAAGGCCAGTCGGCCGCGAGGGAACTCGGCGATGGGGCACGATTTTTCCGTACCGACGTCACCTCCGAGGATGGTGTGGCTGCCAACGTCGCCTCGGCGCGCGAAGCATTGGGCGGCCTGAACGTTCTGGTTAATTGCGCAGGCATCCTTGGCGCCGGGCGTGTGCTGGGCAAGGAAGGCGCGATGCCGCTGGCAAACTTTTCCAGCACCGTCATGGTGAACCTGGTCGGCAGCTTCAATGTGGCTAAAGCCGCAGCAGCATTGATGCAGGCAAACGAGGCTGGTGAGGACGGCGAACGCGGCGTGATCATCAACACCGCTTCGGTGGCAGCCTATGAAGGTCAGATCGGCCAGGCCGCGTATTCTGCATCCAAGGGTGGCGTGGTCGGCATGACGTTGCCGATGGCGCGTGAGTTGGCCCGCTTTGGCATTCGCGTGATGACGATCGCGCCGGGCATCTTCTGGACCCCGATGGTCGACGGCATGCCACCGCAGGTACAGGAGTCGCTCAGTGCGTCGATACCGTTCCCGTCGCGGCTGGGGCAACCCGTTGAATACGCGAGCACAGTCGCGTTTATCCTGGGCAACCGCTATATCAACGGCGAAACCATCCGCCTTGATGGTGCCGTGCGTCTGCAGCCGAAATAATTCCACCCTGCACTTCACCACCTCACCGTCATTCCGGCCATCGCCGGAATGACGATCATGAAACACTCCAACCATCCGGTCATTCACGCATGAAAGCTTCCGACGTCAAGAAAGGCAACGTGGTCGAACACGAAGGTACGGTTTATCAAGTGCGCGACATCGAGCGCAGCTCGCCCAGCGCACGTGGCGGCAACGTCACGTTCCGCTTCACCCTTTATACGATTCCCGGCGGACGCAAGTTCGATCTCAGCCTTCGTGCCGATGACGAGTTGCAGGAAATGGATCTGGTTCGTCGTGCGGCGAATTTCTCGTACATGGACGACGGTGCGTTTGTGTTCATGGATGCCGAGGATTACACCCAGTATCTGTTGTCGCCCTCCCTCGTCGGCGATAGCGCGGGTTATATCGTCGAGGGCGTGGAAGGTTATTACGTGCAATTGATCGACGATGCGCCAGTGGGCCTGCAGGTACCCAGCAGCGTGATCCTGACCGTGGTCGATACCGCCCCGGAGATGAAAGGATCCAGCGCGACCAAACGCAACAAGCCAGCCAAGCTCAATACTGGCATCGAAGTGCAGGTGCCCGAATACATCAGCAATGACGAGAAGGTATGGGTGAACACGCTCACCGGTGAATTCGCCGGCCGCGCGTGACCTGGTGTCGCGCCAATACGAAAACAGCGTCCGAAGTTTGGGCGCTGTTTTTTTTGTGATGTGCTACCTGGACGGGCGCAAGGAGATGCCCAACGAGCGTCCCCAGGGACACAGATTTCGCTCGCTTGGTGCAGAATCACCGAACTCCGCATACCCGTGAAACCTTGATGCCTTCGAGCGGTTATTCGCTACGTGCCCACGTCGTTGAAAGTCTGACCGTTATCAAGCGGCCGGATGTTCCGCTGCGCGTGGTGTTGCGCAATACCGCGGCGGTGGTGCTGCCGCTGGGCATCGGTCTGGCGACGGGCCACACGGAAATCGGGCTGGCTATCGGTGCCGGCGCGCTGGATACGATGTTCTCCGATCAGCCAGGGCCCTACCGTCAGCGCACGCAGCAGCTGCTTTTAGCCTCGCTGGCGGCGGGGCTGGCCTCGCTATGTGGTTTCCTGATCGGTGGCCAGTTGCTGCTGATCCTGGCAGCCACGGTCGCCTTTGGTTTCTTTGGCGGACTGCTGGTGGTGTTTGGTACCGATACCGCGCGGGTCGGCATGACCAGCATGATCTTGCTGGTGATCACCGCTTCGACGCCAACCTCGCTCCCTGATGCGCTCATCGGCGCCAGTTTGATTTTCTCCGGCGGCTTATTGCTTACGCTGTTTTCGCTGGCAGCGTGGCCGTGGCAACGCTACTTGCCCGAGCGCCATGCGCTAGCCACCGTGTACGCCGGTCTGTCTGTAGTGGCAGCCCAGAAAACCCACGACGACGGCGATGTACCCGCACTCACCGATGCGATGACCACCTTGCAGCACACACTGCTTGGACGACATCGCTCGCATGGCCGCGCGATGGAAGCGTTTGGCGTGCTGCTGGAACTGGCCGAGCGGATCCGGCTTGAGCTCACCGCGATGACCGAGCTGCGCGCCAACCCGTCCATCCATGCGATGTTCCGTGATGATGCCGCACGCGTGCTGTCCGCGATTGCCGACGCATTGGAACAGGCCGCCCCGCCCGAGCAGGCGGCGCGTGCACTGCGCACCTTGCAAGCCAGTGAACGCGCGCTGCTCGACGGCAGCAGCAATGCCAGCGGCCCGAACGCGCATATCCATGCGTTGTCCGGCCAGCTTGCCGCCGCCGTGCGCAACGCCGATTGGGCCGGCAGCCAGGGCGAGCTGCGGGCCAGTGCGGAAGAAACCCGCCTGCCCGATACGCTGCGCAGCAGTTCCGCATGGGCGACGTTGCGCGCAAATCTCACACCCCGTTCGGTAGCGTTCCGGCACGCGGTGCGGACAGCGGTTTGTCTCAGCGCCGCGTTGTGGATCTCCCGCCTGTTGCAACTGCCGCACGGCTATTGGTTACCGATGACGGCGGCGATCGTGCTACGACCGGACTTTGCTGCCACTTTCAGTTTTGGCTTACTACGGGTGGTGGGCACGGTACTCGGCCTCGTGCTGACCACGGTGCTGCTGCACATCACGCCGAGCGAACCGTGGACGCACCTCGTGTTGATGGCGGTGCTGTGCATGGGATTCCGCTATCTGGCCACCGCACACTATGGCATCGCAGTGGCTGCACTGACCGGAACGGTGGTGATTCTGCTTTCCTTTGGCGGCGTCAATTCCGGCGCGGCAGTGATGGATCGGGTCATCAACACCGCGCTCGGCTGCGGTATGGCCTTGCTCGCTTATATTGCATGGCCCACCTGGGAACGCGGCCGTGCTCGCGCTGCGCTGGCGGTGATGCTGGATGCATACGTCAGCTATCTGCATGCGCTGGCACGACCCGACCAGCGCAACACCCATCGCGAAACACGCAGCGCGGCACGCACCGCGCGCACCAACGCGCAGGCGTCGATCGACCGCATGCGTACTGAACCCGCCACGCCGCCGGAGCTGCTGGCGCTGGCGCGTGCCCTGTTCGCAAACGGCAATCGCCTGGCGCGTACGGCGATGACGTTGGAAGCCTTGATCGACGATCTCGCCACGTTACCCGACAAGACGGAAATCAATAGCTTCGTCGATGAGTCAGCGAATGCTCTGCAGATGATCGCCAACGCGCTGCGTGAGCAAACGGCGATCGATGTGCTACCCGATCTGCGTACGCGGCAACGCGCTCTGGTAACCCTGATGCAGGGTAGCGGGGATCCCGCCGCGGCCGAACTGTTGACACGAATCAGCGACCGTCTGGTCGACAACGTGGACACACTGGCGCACATCGTCGCACGCAGCCAGTCGCAGCTCGTCGAAGCTCCTGCCGGGCAAGGCTGACCCTGCCAACCTGATCGGATTACCACGGCACGCTCGTGGCGCAAGCCCCGCAGCCGTGCAAAAATCCGTGCAGCCGGTGCAGGGAGCTTGCTATGGCTGCATGTGCCGATGCCAGGCCGCCTGACATCGATCGAACGATCACGCGGCGCCGCCTATCCGGGGAAAACTTATGCACAACCGCATCCATTTCATTTCGGGTCTGCCCAGATCCGGTTCCACGCTGCTTGCTGCCCTGCTTCGACAGAATCCGCGATTCCATGCGGGCATGAGCGGGCCGGTAGCCGGATTGTTCAACTCACTGATGAGCGCGATGGGTGGCAGCAACGAGTTTGCCGTCTTCATCGATGACGACCAGCGTCAGCAGCTATTGCGCGGACTGTTCGAGAACTACTATGCCACGTGCACCGAGGAAGTGGTCTTCGATACCAACCGTGGCTGGTGCGCGCGGCTGCCAGCTCTCTGTCAACTATTTCCCGCGGCGAAGGTGATCGCCTGCGTGCGCCACACGTCGTGGATCGTCGACAGCATCGAACGGCTGATCCGCAAGAACGCGTTCAGCCCATCCTCGATCTTCAACTACACCCCGGGTGGCACCGTCTATACCCGCGCCAACGGCATTGCCGGCGCCGACGGCATGCTCGGCTACGCTTACGACGCTTTGAAGGAGGCGTTTTATGGCGAGCATGCCGACCGCCTTTTGCTGGTGCAGTACGAGACTCTTACCGAGGACCCGGCCAAGGCGCTGGCGGCCATCTACGACTTCCTGGGTGAGGCGCCCTATGCGCATGATTTCGCCAACGTCAGCTACGACGCCACGTCGTTCGATCAGAAGGCCGGCACTCCCGGCCTGCATACCGTGCGGGCTGAAGTGAAGGCGATTCCCCGCCCCACCATCCTGCCGCCTGACCTGTTCCAGCGCTTCAGCAACGACGCGTTCTGGCGTGATCCCCAACGCAATCCTGCGGGTGTGCGCATCACCTGAGTGCCTGGACAAGGGCTGTTCGCTGGATCGCGGTTCACAGGATCGCGGCGGGCACGGTTTTGGCGGCAGCAGCCCAAACCCGTTGGCGCCAAAATCCGTACCATAAGTCCGGCTGCGACGCTGATCGGCCTGCTACGCGACGCGGGCGCGCTTAGGTTTTACACTGCACGGATGCTAAAGATCGACACCCACGCCCATATCCTGCCCCGCGACTGGCCCAATCTGGCGACCAAGTACGGTGACGACCGCTTTCCGGTGATGACGCACACCGAAGGCCGCCACCGTATCTACAAGGACAGCCGGTTCTTCCGCGAGGTGTGGGATTCGGCGTTCGACCCGCAGACACGCATCGACGACTACGCCCGTTTCGGGGTGGACGTGCAGGTGATCTCCACGGTGCCGGTGCTGTTCTCGTATTGGGCGCAGGGTTATCAGGCGCTGGAGTTGCATCGTCATCTGAACGACCACATGGCTAGCCTGTGCCGTGACTATCCACGCCACTACGCCGGCATCGGCACGGTGCCGTTGCAGGCGCCGGAGCTGGCGATCCGCGAGCTGGAACGCTGCATCGACGAGCTGGGCCTGCAGGGTGTACAGATCGGCTCGCACTGCAACGACTGGAACCTGGACGCGCCGGAGCTTTTCCCGTTCTTCGAGGCAGCTGCCGATCTGGGCGCCGCCGTGCTGGTGCACCCGTGGGACATGATGGGCACCCCTACGATGCCGAAGTACTGGATGCCCTGGCTGGTCGGCATGCCGGCCGAACAGTCGCGCGCGGCCTGTTGCCTCGCGTTTGGCGGCGTGCTGGAGCGCTTGCCAAAGCTGCGCGTGATGCTGGCGCACGGCGGCGGCAGTTTTCCGTGGACGATTGGCCGCATCGAGCACGGCTTCAGGATGCGCCCCGACCTGGTCGCCACCGACAATCCGCGCAACCCGCGCGAATACCTCAAGCGCTTCTATTTCGATTCCTGCGTGCACGATCCGCAGGCACTGCGCTATCTGCTGGATGTGACGGGCGTCGAGCAGGTGATGCTCGGCACCGACTATCCTTTCCCACTGGGCGAGCAGGAGCCCGGTAGCGGCATCGAGGCATTGAAGCTGGGCGATGTGGATCGCGCCCGCTTGTTTCACGGCACGGCGCTGGAGTGGCTCGGCCTGCCCAGGCATCGTTTCACCCCCGACATCATCCTCTAGGAGTCAGCATGAGTTTCGTGCGCACCGCCAGCTCGATCGCCGCCACCATGGTCATCACCCTGCTGCTGGGGGGCAACGTCCATGCCGCCGATGTCAGCATGGCTTCCGGCAGCATCAACTTCACTACGCCGGACAACTGGCTCGATATCATGCAGACCGATGATCCGGAGGTGCGCGTATTCCAGGTGCCCGACCCCTCGCCCACCGGCAAAAACAGTCTCGCCCGCGTCACCGTGACGGTAAAACAAATTCAAGACGCAGGCGGCTTCCAGCAATACATGGGCGAGGCCAATGCGAAGGCCATGGCGCTGCCCGGTTACAAGGCTGCTGCAGTTGCGCCAGGTCCGAATAGCTACGTCTACACCGCCCAGGAAAATGGCACGCAGTTCAGTTACATCGAACGCTACTGGCTCAAGGACGGCCACGCGATCCAGCTGCGCTGCGTGCGACCCGAGCAGACCGAAGCTGGCGCTGCATGGAAAGCCGCATTCGACAAAGGCTGCGACGGCATCGCCGCGCGCTTGAAGTAGGACATACATAGACTCCTCTCCCCCTTTTGAAGGACAGGGAATGACGCTGGCTCCCTCATGGCTGGAAAGAGCCGCGGCATTGCTCCCTCCCCTGCTTGTCCCGAAGAAGGGACTCCCTTCGGTCGCATGGGAGGGTTGGGGTGGGGTCGCTCTTCACCCTAAATCAAAATTTTGACCCCCTCCCAGCCTCCTTCCTGCAAGCAGGGGAGGAGCCGCTCCAAAGAGATCATTCGATGTCCGCAAATTTTGAAGCCAACCTCGACTGGGCCATCGCGCAGGACGCCGCCGATCCGTTGCGCAGCTTTCGCGACGAGTTCCTGATCCCGCCGCACCAGGGGAGCGACGGCAGCTCGCATGACAGCGCGTACTTCTGCGGTAACTCGCTGGGCCTGCAACCGCGTGCGGTGCGCGAAGCGGTCAACGCAGAACTGGACTACTGGGGCGAGCTGGGTGTGGAAGGCCATTTCAAAGGCCGCCTGCCGTGGATGGACTACCACGAGTTTGTGCGTGACGACCTCGCCGCTGTGATCGGTGCGCTGCCCACTGAAGTGGTCGCGATGAATACGCTCGGGGTCAACCTTCACCTGATGATGGTGAGCTTCTATCGACCGACGAAAGAGCGCCCCGCCATCCTGATCGAAGCGGGCGCATTTCCCACCGATCGTTACGCCGTGGAATCACAGATCCGCTATCACGGCTTTGATCCAGCCAGCGCACTGATCGAACTCGAAGCAGACGAACTGAACGGCCTGGTTTCCGCTGCAGCGATCGAACGCGCGCTGGCCGAACACGGTTCACGCGTCGCACTGGTGATGTTGCCAGGCGTGCAATACCGCAACGGCCAGGCATTCGACCTCAAGGCGATCACCGAGCTGGGCCACAAGTATGGCTGCGTGGTCGGCTTCGACCTTGCGCATGCCGTCGGCAATCTGCCACTGCAACTGCATGACAGCGGCGCCGACTTCGCGATCTGGTGCAGCTACAAATACCTCAACGCCGGCCCCGGCGCGGTAGGCGGCGCTTTCGTGCACGAACGTCACGCACAAGCCGTGCTGCCGCGCTTCGCCGGTTGGTGGGGGCACGACAAGTCGACCCGCTTCCAGATGGGGCCGCAGTTTGTTGCCACACCGGGTGCCGACGGTTGGCAGCTGTCCAATCCGCCGATCCTCGCACTCGCGCCGCTGCGCGTGTCGCTGCAGATTTTCCGTCGCGCCGGCATGCAGGCACTGCGCGAGAAATCCCTCAAGCTCACCGGCTATCTGGAATGGCTGGTGCGCACCCAACTCAGTGACGTGTTGGAGATCGTTACGCCCGCTGATCCGCAACGCCGCGGCGCACAGCTTTCGATCCGCGTACTCGGCGGTCGCGAACGCGGCCGCGCATTGTTCGATCACCTGATGGAACACGGCGTCATCGGCGACTGGCGCGAACCCGATGTCATCCGTATCTCCCCTGCACCGCTGTACAACCGGTATACCGATTGCCTCGCGTTTGCCGATGCAACGCGCCAGTGGCATGGCGGCTGATCGAGGTTTATCGACTCAGGGTACGGTTCGATCTAACCGACTCCGACCGTTGAAGCTGTTGTAGCGCCATCGACTTTGAGAAAAGTCTGATATTCCCGCGATCGTCCCAACCATAGAATGCCTCCTGAAAATCAATTCAAATTCGGGAGTTTCATGACATGAGTGACGCGAATATCGCCATGCTTGTCGGTGGCATTGTAGGAATCGTGCTGGGCCTGTTGATGATCACCCAACAGCGTATTGCCGCGTGGTCCCTAAGCTACGGTCGCGGCAAAATGTGGGTGAAAATCCTGGGACAGGAACGCGCCATGAAGGCCGTGCGCTACGCCTTTGGTCCTATCGTATTTCTGTTTGGAACGATCATGGCGATTGGTGCGGTAGCTGGTGGTTCGGTGCACTGAGCTTGCGCTGACAGCCGATTCTTCCGGCGCCCGGTCCGTAGACACATCAGGCAGATTTATCCCACTTCCCGTTTTTAATCCGCAAACGTCCTGCTGTGCCCACCTCGCGGCGGCTTGAACGTTCTGTTCTCAACGCAGCGGTGCACCGGAAGTGGCATTGAAGTCCCCAAACCTTGTATGGCGATAGCCATGCTTCTTGTACGACTTCATCGCATAGCGGCGCCATATAGTGCCTGCCCGGCTGCCAATCTTCTTCCGGCAAGCCGACAAGATGCTGACAAAGCAGGCGCAGCGCCGCTGTTGGTGTATTCGCGCAGGCTTCGCTCGAGATGACCTGAAGCCAAATCGAGTCCCAGCGCCCATTTCGATTTTCGGATCCGCAAACGTCTTAGGAGCTGACACCACTACGCGGATCAAGCGCCTTGAATAAGTTGAGCACTCCACTTGGGGGCAATGCCGTAACCGATGCCGGTCAAGCTGACGTCGTCCTTGCTGCAACAGGGTATCGCGGCGGCGGTACGCGCACTGATCGCAAAAGGCCACGGATCGACCTCCAGAGAATTTTCAGCACGGCCCTGAAAAAATTTGCAAACCTGTATGCCACGCATCGCCCCCGAGTTTTGACGTATCTGCTGCGCTCGCTGCATGGCCGTTCCGACTGGCGCGGCCACTCGGCCAAGCGTCGCGTCACGGCAGCCAAATACTTCATTCGCACTCTCTGCATGCCAATCCTGCATGGAAGATATCTCGCGTTCGTGTATGGCGATTCACGCATGTGTGCCTATCAACGTCGCGATCCCCGTGTGCTCGAGCGTCATTTCCATCGCTATGTGCACCAGCAGTGGGGCCGGCGTATTCGCCTGAAAAGTATCCAGCATCACTATCGTTTTGCGCTCGCCCGGTTGCCCACGGCGTTGTTTAATGCGATCTACATCGATGGCGGTGCGTCGCTGGGAAGCCTGGCCTTGAAGGATGGCAGCGAACTCCGGCTCAGCTTGCGACCGCCCATCTCCATGGGATGCGAGGGCGAGTTATGCGTGCAACTGGACGATCCCAATGATCGCCCCGTCTATCGCATCGTCTTCAGTGTGATCGATGATCGCCCTACGATCGCCATCGGCTGCATCCAGGGGCCGGATGGCACCAGCAGCAAGGACATCGTGCGTGACCTGACGCGAAACATGCATGGCATGCGGCCGAAACAGCTGATGCTCTGTCTCGCCTATGCATTCGCGCAGCACTTCGGGTGTGAACGTATTTTTGCGGTAAGCAATGCCGCTCACCCTCTGCGTCCGGTACGCGAGAAATTCCAGGCTGACTACGACGGGTTCTGGCTGGAACAGAAAGGCAGGGACATGGGCGATGGATGGTTCATGCTGCCCGAAACACTGCATCGGAAATCCGAGTGGGAGGTTCCCAGTCATCATCGCTCCGCTTTCCGTCGACGCGAAGCCATGCGCATCCTAGCCGAGCAACTACTGATCAAAACGCTTAGCGCCTACACGGCAGACACGGGAGTCCCGCGAGTAAAGCCATAGAATCGTTCGGGTCACTCCGACACGAACGCATGGAAGCATCGTGGATATGTTAAGAAGACCCTCCGATATCGGCCTCAACTCTGTGGCATCGCACGCGCATGCAGCGCACGTTGCCGAACTGTTCCGCGATGACAATCGCGCGTTGATCGCCTTTCTGCGATGCAGGCTTCCCTCCCTCGCCGATGCCCAGGAGCTTGCACAGGAGGCTTTCCTGCGTCTACTTGCGCTGGAGCATCCCGAGCGCGTCGATTCGTTGCGTGCCTACCTCTTCAGGATCGCAACCAACCTGGCTACTGATCGGCTGCGTACATGCAGGGTGCGGAGTGATGTATCCGCCGAACAAGCTGCCGAAGACTTCCGCGTAAGTTCCGTTCCCGAACGACACGTATGGGGTGTCGAGCAAGTACGTGACTTGCGTCTGGCATTACGTGAGCTTCCTGCAAAGACCAGTCAGGCTTTTGTGATGCATGTGCTCGAAGGCTGGGACTTTCATGTCGTTGCCCACGCCATGAAACTGAGCGATCGCATGGTGCGTTACCACGTCGCCAATGCATTGGCGCACTGTCGCGCTCGGATCGATGCATTGGAGATGCCGTGATGGCCAGGGTGCCGGATAAAAACACGCTGTATGAGGCGGCAGGATGGTGGACGCGGCTGCGTGACTCCAGCGACATAGCCGAGGCAACGGAACATTGGTTGAAATGGACCAGGGAAGACGACCTCAACCTCGTGGCCTTCGAATATATAGCCGAGCTTGCGAGTTGGGTCAGCACGCTTGATGACGATACGCGACAGCATTGGGCTAGTGAGTTTGCGCGGCGACCAACCTCGTGGCGCCAACGCATCAAGTGATCCTCTACAACCGAACGCGAGCGAGATCAGCCGTACCGGCTAATAGCACCTACCATCACGACCGCGTGGTCTAGGGGACCCTATCACTCAGTCGGCCGATTATCCGAGCCTGTGGCCATCGAGCCCGTTCACGACAGATCACGAGCTGGCTTGGGGGTGCCTCACCTGCCCTTCTCCGCGCACTACGAAGCGCTCGATCGTAAGCGACTCGGCGCCCATCGGGCCGTAAGCATGCAGGCGGGTAGTGGAGATGCCGATCTCGGCGCCCAGGCCCAGTTCGCCGCCATCCGAGAAGCGCGATGACGCATTGACCATCACCACGGCGCAGCGCAGTGCATGCACAAAGCGTTGGGCGGCGACTTCATCACTCGTAGCGATCACTTCGGTGTGGTCCGAACCATGGCGGCGGATATGCGCGATCGCATCGTCGAGGTCGTCGACCACGCGCACTGCGAGAATCAGGTCGAGAAATTCGGCGGCGTAGTCATCGTCGCTGGCTCCAAACATGTTGGGTACCAGTGCGCGACTACGCTCGCAACCACGCAGCTCAACATTGCGTTGTTGCATGGCTTGCGCTGCCACCGGCAAAAACGCGGAAGCGACGTCCCGATGCACCAGCAAGGTCTCCAGCGCATTGCAAACGCCAGGCCGCGTCGTCTTGCCATCGATCAGCAGTTTCAGTGCCTGCGCGAGATCGGCAGCGCGATCCACATACAGGTGGCAGACACCCTTGTAATGCTTGATGACCGGCACGCGCGCATGTTCCGTGACGAAACGGATCAGACCCTCGCCGCCGCGGGGAATCGCCAGATCGACGATGTCGCTGAGCTGCAGCAGCTCGATCATCGCCTCGCGGCTGAGGTCTTCGATCAGTGTGACGGCTGCGGGCGGTAAGCCATACGCTTCCAGGGCCTCGCACAAGGCGGCGGCGATCGCGATGTTGGAATGCAATGCCTCGGAACCACCCCGCAGGACCACCGCGTTCCCGGCCATCAGGCAAAGTGCGGCAGCATCTGCGGTAACGTTCGGGCGCGCCTCGTAGATCATTGCCACGACACCCAGCGGCACCCGCACGCGCTCGATCAGCAAGCCGTTCGGGCGCGTCTCGCGACGAGTCACGATACCCACCGGATCAACCAGGTTGGAAACCTCGCGCAGCGCGCTCGCGATGGTGGCAATACGCGCGTCGTCAAGCCGAAGACGATCGAGCATTGCGCCCTGCACACCCTTGGCTGCAGCTTTGCGCATGTCTTCAGCGTTCGCCGCGAGGATAGCTTCGCCGTGCACTTCAAGCCGCGCGGCCATTTCGTTCAACAAGGCGTGCTTGCTCGCGGTGTCGAGTTCAGCGACCCGCCGGGCAGCGGCGCGACAAGCGAGCGCTTGTTGCCGTATCGCACTCATGGAAGAACTCCTATTGCGCCCAACCGCACCAGATCGTCCCGATGGATCACCTCGCCACCATAGCTATAGCCGAGTCGCGCTTCGATCTCGCGGCTATGACATCCGGCCAGCCGGCGTACCTCAGCCGCGCCATATTGGCTGATGCCCCTCGCGATGGGGGCAGCGTTCGCGTCGACGATCTCAACAACGTCACCACGATTGAACTCGCCTGTAACACCCGTGATGCCGCCGGGCAACAGGGATGCTCGACCACCATCGAGCGCCTTGGCTGCTCCGGTGTCGACGCAGATGCAGCCCGCAGCAGCCGGTGCATGGCGCAACCAGTATTTGCGCGCCTGCATGCGACTGCGAGCGGCGTGGATCAGGGTTCCGCGCAAGCGCCCCTGCTCCAGCGCCTGCACAGTGGCTTCGTCGCGACCGTTGAATAGTGCAGTGGCGATACCCGCTGCGGCTGCCTTGCTTGCCGCTTCCAGCTTGGTACGCATACCACCGGTACCGACGTTGCTGCCGCTGCCGCCAGCCATTGCCATGATCTGTGCGGTTAGCTCCGGCACTTCATTCACGGGCATTGCCTCGGGGTCAAGTCGGGGATCGGCGCTGTAGAGCGCATCGACGTCAGATGCGATCAGCAGCAGGTCGGCATCGACCAGCGCAGCGACGATCGCCGCAAGGTTGTCGTTGTCGCCCAGCTTCAGCTCGTCCACAGCGACCGTGTCGTTCTCGTTCACCACGGTAAGCACGTCTAGCGTCAGCAACTCGCGCAGGGTGGCCCTGGCATTGAGATAGCGGCGGCGATTGCGCAAATCGTCATGCGTCAGCAACACTTGCGCCACGGGTCGCGGGGATAGCGATTGCCACAACGCAATCATCGGTGCCTGGCCCAGGGCCGCGAGTGCCTGCCGCGCTGCCAGCTCGCTGCCCGTCGCCGTGCGCTCACGCAGCAGCGCGCGACCCGCCGCCACCGCGCCCGATGACACCAGCACCACTTGCCGACCTTCGGCGTAACTGGCCGCAATGAACGCCGACAGCACCTTCGCGAAGCGCGGCGTGAGGCCGTCACCGTCGGCAGCGAGCAGGTTGCTGCCTACTTTCAGCACGGCGCGATGCCATTGCGGCAAGGGCTGTTCGAGCAGCTCGGCGTGGACGCTCACGCTGCAACCTCTGGCATCGTGGCAGGTTCGCGGTCGCCGTGACTTTTGGGTGCCGAGACTACCAGGAATTGGACATCCGCGTTGCTTACATTGTGCATCTGATGCGCTGCACCCGGCGGCACGTGCAGGCCATCGCCGCGCCTGAGCTGATGCCGTATACCTTCCAGCTCAAGTACGGCTTCGCCTTCGAGCACATAGAAGAACTGGCGCGCCCGGACATGCCGATGGCGTTGCTCGGCCGTTCCTGGCGGCATGCGTTCTTCGATGACGCTCAAATCATCGCCGGCCAGCAAATGCCAGCCATCGCAGGCCTCACCCCAGCGATAGTGTTCGGCGTTCCCCGTGCTGATCGCTGCCATGTCGCTCCCCTCACTCTCAGAAGATCAATCAGCCGTCCAGAAGATCGAGTCGTTGCTGCAGTACGTCCAGTCGCAAATCGCTACCCGCGCCGGGTGACACCCGCGCTGCGAGGCTGCTCTCAGGCGTGCGGCCATGACCTGCCGAGCTCGCAGTCTCCGCCGCGGCGCGATAGGCATCGCGGAATGGCACACCGGCGGCGGCCTGCTCGATCGCTACGTCGGTGGCGTACATCGCCGGATCGATCGATGCCCGCATCGATGCCTCGTTCCAATGCATGCGTGCAAGCAGATCCGGAACCAGCTCCAGCGCTGACAAGCCATGCCGGCAGCCGTGGAACAGCGAACCCTTGGAGAACTGCAGGTCACGCTGATAGCCGGACGGCAACGACAGCAATTGTTCGATCTCAGTACGCGCAGCCGCAACGCTGGCGTAGCTGGCTCGCAGCAGCTCCACCACATCCGGGTTGCGCTTGTTTGGCATGATCGAGCTACCGGTGGTGTATTCGTCTGGCAGCTTCACGAAATCAAACTCGGCGGTGGTGAATAGCGACAAATCCCAGGCCATCCGACGCAAGTCGAGCAGTGCGCTGGCGATCGCCTCTAGCACCGCCATCTCGAACTTGCCGCGCGAGAGTTGCGCATAAATCGGACTGACCTGCATGCGGGCGAAGCCGAGCGCCTGCGTGGTGTGTTCGCGGTCGAGTTTCAGGTTCACGCCATAGCCGGCCGCGGTGCCCAGCGGGTT